>Ga0075433_10000102_pt1 | contig 41348 bp, 47 predicted proteins | sample RhiMethybrSRZTD2_FD_75299 | JGI IMG/M metagenome (GOLD analysis project Ga0075433, IMG submission 75299) | Populus rhizosphere microbial communities from Tennessee, USA - Rhizosphere MetaG P. TD hybrid SRZTD2 | ecosystem: Host-associated > Plants > Roots > Rhizosphere > Soil | place: USA... | reverse complement strand
GCTCGACCGCGGCGGCCAGGATCATGAGCGGGATGCCGAGCCATGCGACCGCGCTGCCGATCCGCACCGAGACGGCTTCGAGCACGCGAACTGCGTGGCCCATTTACCTAGAGCTTCTTGAGGCGGTAGAGAAGCTCGAGCGCCTCGCGCGGGCTGAGCTCGTCGGGGTTGACCTGCGCCATCGCCTCGCGCAGCCGATCCGGTTCCGCCTTTTCTTCCTCGACGTTTCCCCTGGTCCCGAGGAACAGGTCCGGCTGGCCGCCGCGCGTGATGCTCGAGTCCTCGAGGAGCTGCAGGTACCTCTTCGCCTGCCGGATGACGGCCTTCGGCACGCCGGCGAGGCCGGCGACCTGCAGCCCGTAGCTCTGGCTCGCGGGGCCTTCCTCGACCGCGTGCAGGAACACCACCGAGTCCTTGTGCTCGACCGCGTCGAGGTGCACGTTGGCCACTTCCTTGTACTCGAGCGCGAGCCGCGTGAGCTCGAAGTAGTGCGTGGCGAAAAGGCTCATGCTCCTGTTCTTCTCGACCAGATGCCGGGAGATGGACCAAGCGAGGGCCAGGCCGTCGAAGGTGGAGGTGCCGCGCCCGACCTCGTCCATCAGCACCAGGCTCTTCTCGGTGGCGTTGTGCAGGATCGCGGCGCTCTCGGTCATCTCCACCATGAACGTGGAGCGCCCGCCGGCGAGGTCGTCGGCCGCGCCGATGCGGGTGAAGATCTGGTCGATCGGCCCGATGCGCGCCGCCCTGGCGGGCACGAAGGCGCCGATGTGCGCCATCAGCACGATCAGCGCGACCTGGCGCATGTAGGTCGACTTGCCGCCCATGTTCGGCCCGGTGATAAGGAGCAGCTTGCGCGTCGGCCCGAGCCGGCAGTCGTTGGCGATGAAATTCTCGATTCCGCCTTCGACCACCGGGTGGCGCCCGCCCTCGATCTCGATCACCTGCTCGTCGACGAAATGCGGCCGCGCGTAGTTCCGCTTCACTGCCGTCGACGAGAAGCCCGACAAGACGTCGGCGAGCGCCAGCGCTTTTCCTATTGTTTGAAGGGTGGGGACATGGGGTTGGAGCGATTCGATGAGTCCGTCATAGAGGGATTTCTCGAGAGCAAGGGCGCGGTCGCGAGCCGAGAGCGCCTTGTCCTCGAAGGCCTTGAGCTCCGGCGTGATGTAGCGCTCGGCGTTCTTCAGGGTCTGCCTGCGCCGGTACTCCGGCGGGATCTTCTCGGCGTGCGAGTTGGTGACCTCGATGTAGTAGCCGTGCACCGAGTTGTACGCCACGCGCAGGTTCGGAATTCCGGTGCGCGCGCGCTCCCTCGTCTCGAGCGCCACCAGGAACTCGCCCGCGTTCGACTGCAGGCCGCGCAGCTCGTCGAGCTCGGCGCTGTAGCCGTCGGCGATCACGCCGCCGTCCAGCAGGCGTGCTGCCGGTTCTTCTCTTATCGATTTGGAAAGCAGGTCGAGGCCGTCGTGCGGTGTCGCGAGATCCAAGCCGATTTGAAGCAACAGCTTGGAAAGCGGGGGCAGAGCATTCACCACTTCTGGCAGCAGCTTCAGCGTATCGCGCAGACCCGAGAGCTCGCGCGGCCGCACGCTCTTCAGCGCGAGGCGCGCGGTGATTCTTTCCACGTCCGATACGCGCCGCAGGACCGCTTGCGTTTGCACGGAATGCTTCTCAAGACACGCTACGGCTTCGTGCCGTGCCGTCAGGGCGGCGCGATCGCGCAGCGGATGGTGCAGCCAATGGCGCAGCAGCCGGCTGCCCATGCCGGTGGCGCATTCATCGAGCAGGGAGAAGAGGGTCGGCGCCGGCTCGCCGCGCAGCGTTTCCGTGAGCTCGAGGTTGCGGCGAGTCGCGGCGTCGAGACGCACGTACTCGCCGGCACGCTCGGCGGTGACGGCGGTGACATGCGCGAGCGCCTGCCCCTGGGTCTTGCCGGCGTACTCGAGCAGCGCCCCGCAGGCGCCCATGGCGAGGGTCAGGTCCTCGCAGCCGAACCCGGCCAGCGTGGCGGCGCCGAGCTGCTTGAGGAGCTTCTTCTTCCCGCTCTCGACGTCGAACTGCCAGGGCGGCAGGCGGGTCGTAAAGAACCCGTCGAGATGGGCTTCGTCGGAAATGAGCACTTCGGCCGGATCGATGCGGCGCAGCTCGTTCGAGAGCGCCTGCGGCGCGATCTCGGCGACGCGCAGAGTCCCGCTCGCGAGGGACAGCCAGGCCAGACCTACCGTTGTCTTGTCCCTGTGAAGCGAGAGCAGGACGTTGTCGGCCTTGTCTTCAAGGAGCGCCGGGTCGGTCAGCGTGCCCGGGGTGACGATCCTCGTGACCTGCCGGTCGACCGGTCCTTTCGCAAGCGCCGGGTCGCCGATCTGCTCGGCGATTGCGACCGATTGGCCGAGCTTCACCAGCTTGGCGAGGTACTGCTCGACCGAGTGCACCGGGACGCCGGCCATCTTCACCGGCACGCCGGCCGACGCGCCGCGCTGGGTGAGGGTGAGGTCGAGCAGCCGCGAGGCCTTCTCGGCGTCGTCGTAGAAGAGCTCGTAGAAGTCGCCCATCCGGTAGAACACCAGGATGTCCGGATGCTCGCCCTTGATGCGAAAGTACTGCTGCATCATGGGCGTATGCGCGGCCTCGTTCACCGCCGCGATTATAGGTGCTGGGTACGGGAGAAAAATGAAAGCCCCGGTCCTGTTCGGGACCGAGGCTTTGGCCAGCAGCTAGCTGGGATACTTCAGCGCCCCGTGCTCACGCGGGAGGCGCGATGAAGTTCCAGTCGTTCGCCCAGGGCGACGGGGCCGCGGGCGCTTGCCCGTTTTGGTAGACGCCGGTCGACCCTTGCGAAGCCGAATTGCGCGCGCCGAGATGGCTGCAGCCTGAGAGCGCGAGGGCCGTAAGTAATAGGAAAGGGATCAATCGTCTCATTGCACATCTCCTAAAGGGGTTGGTGCGTCGTTTACTGACGCGTTCTGAGGATGCTGCTGACGGGAATCACGCAAGCGCCATGCCCTCGGCTTGCGTTAGGCTTGCAACCGGGCACGCGAATTGCCTGCGTCAACAAAGAACGTCAATGGCCAGGTCTCCCAATCGCGATAAATCGCTCCAACCGAGCGATGACCGGTTTCGCCTTCTCGTGGATAGCGTCAAGGACTACGCCATTTTCATGCTCGATCCCGACGGCCGGGTACTGACCTGGAACGCCGGTGCCGAGCTGATCAAGGGCTATTCCGCCTCGGAGATCATCGGCGAGCACTTCAGCAGGTTTTATCCGCCGGAGGCCCGGGATTTCCCCGCCTATGAGCTGAAGGTCGCTGCCGCGGAAGGCCGTTTCGAGGACGAAGGCTGGCGCGTGCGCAAGGACGGCTCGCGGTTCTGGGCCAACGTCGTGATCACCGCCTTGTACGGGTCCGACAAGGCGCTGGTCGGATTCGCCAAGGTCACCCGCGACCTGACGGATCGGCGCGAGAGCGAGGAGCAGCTTCGGCACAGCGAGGAGCGCTTTCGCCTGCTCGTCGAAGGCGTGAACGACTATGCGATCTTCATGCTCGACGTCAACGGAAACGTCGCGACCTGGAACAGCGGTGCCGCCCGGATCAAGGGATATCGCGCCGAAGAAATCGTCGGCCAGCACTTCCGCAAGTTCTACCCCGAGGACGCGGTGGAGAGCGGCTGGCCGGAGCACGAGCTGAAGGTCGCGGCCGCGGAGGGCCGCTTCGTCGACGAAGGCTGGCGCGTGCGCAAGGACGGCTCGAGGTTCTGGGCGCACGTCACGATCACGGCGCTGCGCGACGACACCGGGCGCCTGCGCGGATTCGCCAAGCTGACGCGCGACCTGACGGAGCGCAAGCGCACCGAGGCCCTGGAGGCGAGCGGCGCGGAACGCGAGACGATGCTCGAGGCCGAGCGCAACGCGCGCCTGCTGGCGCAGCGCACCGCCCGCATCAAGGACGAGTTCCTGGCGACGCTGTCGCACGAATTGCGCACGCCGTTGAACGCGATCCTCGGATGGACGCAGCTCCTGCGCAGCCGCGGCGCCGTCGAGCCCGTGGATTTCAGCCGCGCGATGGAGATCATCGAGCGCAATGCGCGCGCGCAGGTCCGCCTGATCGACGACCTGCTCGACCTGAGCCGCATCATGTCCGGACGGTTCAGGCTCGATGTCCAGCAGGTGTCCCTGCTCGAGATCGTGCGAGGCGCGCTCGACTCCATCGAGCCGACCGCGCAGACGAAGGGCGTGCGGCTGGAAAGCGTCCTCGACCCCAAAAGCGTGATCGTTTCGGGCGACCCGGCGCGGCTGCAGCAGGTGTTCTGGAATCTCCTGAGCAACGCGGTCAAGTTCACTCCCAAGGGGGGAAGGATCCAGGTGTTGCTGCAGCGAGTGAACTCGCATATCGAGTTCAGTGTCAGCGACACGGGAATCGGAATCCCGGCGGCCTTTCTGCCCCACGTATTCGAGCGGTTCTCGCAGAAAGACAGCTCGACGCATCGCGAGTACGGCGGGCTGGGCCTCGGGCTCGCGATCTGCAAGCAGCTCGTGGACCTGCACGGCGGCTCGATCCAGGCGAAAAGCATGGGAGAGGGGCACGGCGCCACCTTCGTCGTCACGCTCCCGCTCATCATCCTCGGCAAGGAAAGGGAATCGAACCCACGGGTACACCCGACCGCGGTGGATTTATCCGAGGCGGTTCCCCTCCCCAGTCTCGACGGCGTGCGTGTCCTCGTCGTCGACGACGAAGCCGATGCGCTGGAGCTCATTCGGCGGGTTCTGCAGACTCAGGGAGCGCTCGTGACCACCGCCCGATCGGGAGAGGAGGCGCTGCGCCTTCTCGGGAGCCACACGCCGGACGCATTGATCAGCGACATCGGAATGCCCGGCATGGATGGCTACCAGTTCATGCGGCGCATGAGGGCGGCCGAGCCCAAGGAGCGGCGCATGCCCGCGCTTGCTCTGACGGCGTTCGCGAGGCCGGAAGACCGCAAGAACGCGATCCTCGCCGGCTACCATGCGCACCTGGCAAAGCCCTTCGATATGGCGGAGCTCGCGATCGTTGTGGCCGGGCTGGTCGGACGGACGTAGCCGATCGTCCACGAGCGTCAATCCCCCAAATCCAAAATCGGTCAATTGACGTTTTGTCCTGAACGCCGTGCACATCATCCTGAAAGATCGGCAGAGCGGTTTGCTCTCCGATCCGCTCCCTGCGGCGTTGACCGCGAAGGGCCTGACCTGAAAGACCGACCCGCCTGGGCGCAGGACATGCTGACGCCGTCAGCGACGCTGCAGCTACGCCTTGCGCACCGCATCGCGGCGGAGTCCGGCGACGAACGACGACGACGAAAAGCGCGTGGTGAGCATGCTGGTGCGCCTGGCGCGCGGCGGGGAATATCCGCCGCACGCGCACGCTGGCGTGGAGGAGTTGTACCTTCTCCACGGGGAGCTGTGGATCGACGAGAGAAAGCTTTTTCCCGGGGACTATCACCGCGCCGAGGCCGGCACGGCGGATCAGCGGGTATGGAGCGAGACCGGGTGTACCTGCGTCCTCATCACGAGCACCAGGGACGCGCTCTTGTAGTTGTTGTATCCTCCGCCGGTCCTTCGACGGGCCGTATGACTCATAAGCAGCAAAACCAGACTGTTCTTTCGGGCATCGAGCAGCTTCCGTGGGGCGCACATGCCTGCCACGTCTATCGCTCCCGCGAGGACCTGGTCGAAAGGCTGGTGCCCTATTTCGCTGCCGGCCTGCGCGCAAACGAAGCCTGCTTGTGGATCACGGCGGGGCCGCTGGACGCGCGCGGCGCGGAAGAGCTGATGGTCGAGGCAGTTCCCGAATTTGGCGCTTGCCTGGCCAAAGGACAGATCGAGATCCGCGACGCGAAAGAGTGGTACTCGCCCGGGGGCCGCTTCGATGCTGCGAGCGTGGTCGAGGTATGGCTCGAGCGCGAACAGCAAGCGCTTCGGGCAGGCTATTCCGGGCTCAGGCTCTCCGGCGATACGTCATGGGTGGAGCGCACCGCGCGCGACGACTTCATGGAGTACGAGCGCAGACTCGGAGACGCTTTCCGCGGACGCCGGCTGATCGCGCTCTGCACCTACTCCATAAATCACTGCAGCCCGGAAGACGCGCATGAGATCGCGCGTTGCCATGAGTTCGCGCTCGCGCGCACGCCTTCCTCGACGACGCCCGCTGCGACGCTGGGGGACGTGCTATACGGAAACCGGCCCAAGGCCCTCGTACCCGAGCGGGACTGGGTCGCGCTCGTGCGCTCCGTCGCCGGCGGCGATCAGGTGGCGCTGCATGCGCTCTATGAACGGGCCCATCGCCCCGTCTTCACGCTCGCAGTGCGGATCTGCGGCAGCCGGGAAACCGCCGAAGAGGTGACGCTCGACGTCTTTCACGACCTTTGGCGGCGCGCCTCGGGCTACGACCCCGCCAACGGCACGGTGCTGGGCTGGATCATGAACCAGGCACGCTCGCGTGCGATCGACCGGCTGCGTTTCGACCAGCGCAAGAAGCGCTCTGACCCCGACGGCGCGGAGCCGGCAGCGGAGACAGAGGCCGACATTTCGCGCGATGTTCTCGAGCTCAAGGAGCAGAGCGCCGCGGTGCAGGCCGCGCTTGTCCTGCTGACGCCGGAGGAGCGCCAGGCGATCGAGACCGCCTTTTTCCATGAGCTCACTCACGTCGAGGTGGCGGCGCGGCTGAACCAGCCTCTCGGGACCATCAAGACCCGGATCCGTTCCGGGCTGCACAAGCTGCGCCAGGCGCTGGCCGCGGAAGTGAAGGGGCGATGAGCACGCTTCCGGGTCCGAATGGTTGCGCTCAGGTGGAGCAAGTATGCGCCTATGCGCTCCGGGCGCTGCCCGAGAGCGAAGCGCGCGCGATCGAGGCGCATCTCGCCTCGTGCCCGGAGTGCGCCCACGAGCTCGATTCGCTGCGGCCGGTGCTCTCTTCGTTCGCCGCCTGGCCCCAGGACGTGCTGCGGCCCTCGGCCTCGCTGCAGGTGCGCCTTGCGCGGCGCATCGCAGCGGGCGTCGGCAAGGAGCTGCCGCTGCTGCCGGCGCGACAGTGGTCCGAGCCGGAGTGGGAGGACGTCGCGCCCGGGATTTCGTGCAAGCTGCTCGCGAGCGACGAGGATAAGCCCGTCGTCACGATGCTGGTGCGCCTTGCGGCGGGCGCCGAATACCCGCCGCACACGCACGCGGGTGTGGAGGAGTTATACCTTCTGGACGGTGAGCTGTGGATAGACCATAGAAAGCTCTACCCAGGGGACTACAACCGGGCCGAGCCGGGCACCAGCGACGAGCGCGTGTGGAGCGAGACCGGCTGCACCTGCGTGCTTGTCACGAGCACCAAGGACGCGTTGCTCTGAGTCGACGGGTTTCCTTTTCCGGATTGACTCGCTCCGCGACCTCAGGTGCCGAACAGCCGTTGATCGCGAATTCGGCTTCATGACCATCGAGTTTTAGCAGCATCACCAGACTCCGCACCGAGTCGAGGTTGTCCTCGATCACCAGATCGAACGTTGATAATGTACCGATGGCCGCTCCCGCGGATGGTCCATGCCCGGGGAATCCCTAGCCATCGTCTAACCGAACTGCAATCCAAATTTCCACCAACGTCGTTTAGAGGTAGCGATGACTCGCGCCTGTTGAGCCGCGCCGGAGAGCGCCTAAAGCAACATATGTCAAAGTCGAACCGAAGCGATTCCGCCGAGAAGTGGCACCTGCGTCTTTACGTCGCCGGGAAAACGCCGCGCTCGCTCGCCGCGCAGGACAACCTCAAGGCCATCTGCGACAAGCACCTGCAAGGGTGCTACACCATTGAGCTCGTTGACCTACTAAAGAATCCGCGCCTCGCCAAAGAGCACCAGATCGTCGCGATTCCGACCTTGATCCGGAAGTTGCCCGAGCCGCTTCGCAAGATCGTGGGCGATCTCTCCGACACTGAGCGTACCCTCGTTGGTCTTCAGCTGGAACCCGTCGCCAGCACCACCGAATGACCAAAGCGAGGCGGGTCATCGTGTGCGAAGACGAAAAGGACGGCGCCGAGACCTACGAAACGTTGCTGCGTCTTTGCGGATTCGAGGTATTCAGTTGCCAAGAGGCTATCGGCTGCCTCAGGAAAGCGAGAGAGTGGTCGCCCGATGCGGCCATCATCGACATCGGCCTACCGGTGATGAATGGGTATGACCTTGCCCGGGAGTTACGAACACTGCCCGGCGGAGCCGGTCTGCTTCTGATCGCCGTGACTGGATATGGACGCCCCCAAGACGTGGCCAAGGCGCGTATCGCTGGTTTTGACTGGCACATGCGAAAACCGGCGCCGCCGAGCGCCATCATCGACTTACTTGCGGGCGGCAATATAGAGGCTCCTGAGGCAACCCGCCTACGCGAACACCCCACGATCGTGAAAGCCGGCTGACAGGGAAACGGCACAGCGCTTGCTCGCGGTAAAGCACCATATCTTCCGGGAGCGTGCGATGAAAGCGACCGTCCTTCTTGCTGCGTTTGCGTGCGCGGTTTTCGGCTTTTCCGCGCCGTCTGCAGCCCAATCGAGTTCCGATCGGCCGGCGGACTCGGCGAGCGCTCCGTCCTCGCCCGCCGGCGCATCGCAGTCCACTACGTCTTCGGACAAGTCTCAGAGCTCCGCGGGCTCTTCTGCGGATCAAAATCGCAAGTCAGAGACCTTCACGCACGGCGAATCGAAGCGTTGCGAGAGCCTCTCGGGCGCCGAGAAAGACCAATGCGACAAGGAAGAGGCGACCAAGACCGAAGGGCCCGCTGCGCAAGAAGCGTCCAAACCGGACAGTAAGAAGGACTAGCCGCCGCGGCGAGGCGCTCCAGCCCCCGGTTACGCGGCCGCCAGCTCGGCGACGACGCGGCGCACGTCGACCGGCAGGAACGGCTTCTCGATGACCGGGCGGCCGCTCGCGGCCGCGAAATCGCGCAGCGCCGAGGTGAGCGTGTCGCCGGTCACGAAGGCCACGCGGGCGGCGCGCTCGGGCCAGCGCTGCTCGATCTGCTGATACAGCGCGCGCCCGTCGACGTCGGGCATCCGGATGTCGGTGAGGATAACGTCGTAGCGCTCCCTGGCGAGGCGCTCCAGCGCTTCGCGTCCGGAGCTCGCGGTGACCACGCGATGGCACGCCTCGGTGAGGATCTGGTTCAGGGCTTCGCGAATCTCGGCTTCGTCGTCGACCACTAGGATGCGGCAGCGCTGAGCGCTCGGCGCGCCCTGCGGTCCGGCTTCGGCGCTGCCGGGCACGACCGAGCCGACCGGCAGGAGGATGCGGAAGATGGCGCCGCCGTCCGGCGGGCAGTCGACGCTGAGCGTGCCGCCGTGCGCTTCGACGATGCCGAGGCTCACCGCGAGTCCCACGCCGGTGCCGATGCCGATCGGCTTGGTGGTGAAGTAGGGTTCGAACACGCGCTTGCGCAGCTCCGCCGGGATGCCCGGCCCGCTGTCGGCGACGGTGATGTGGACCGCTTCGAGCTCCGCGTCGTGGCGCGTGCTCACGTGGATCCGGCGCGTTCCGGGGTGGTCCTGGAGCGCGTGCTGCGCGTTGATGACGAGGTTCAGCAGGACCTGGTGCAGCTGGTCCGCGTCCGCGTGGATCGGCGGCACGGCCGCGAGGTCGAGCTCCACTTCGATGCCGCTCGTGCGCACGGCATAGGCGGTGATGTCGAGCGCCGCGCTCACCACGTCGTTGATCGCGACGCGGCCGCGCTCCGGCTGCTGCTGCCGCGCCATGGCGAGGAACGTGCGCACTATGCGGGCGCAGCGGTCGGCCGCGGCGCGGATCTTAACCGCTGCGGCGCGCGTCGCCGGATCCCCTTTCTCCTCGAGCATCACCGCCCGCGCCACCACCACGGAGAGCGGGTTGTTGAGCTCGTGGGCGACGCCGGCGAGGAGCGAGCCCAGTGCGGCGAGCTTCTCGCGCTGGTAAAGCGCCTCGCGCTGGCGCGTGAGCTCCTCCGCCGAGCGCTTTTCGTCGGTGATGTCGCGGGCGATGGTCAGGACGTGCGGCTTTCCCTGGTACTGCATCGGGATGGCGTGCACCTCGATCTCGCGGGTCGAGCCGTCCTGGCGGGTCTCGGTGATCTCCATGCGGACCGGCTTCGCAGTGTCGATGCAGCGCAGGACCTGCGGTCGATAGGACGGTTCGGAGCTGCCGTACATCCGGGACAGCGCCGGATTGGCGTCGACCATCTCGGCCTCGGCGTTCCACAGCGCGAGCCCGTCGATCGAGGCGTTGAACATCGAGCGGTATTCCTCGGCGCTCGTCTCGAGCGCCTGCTGCACGCGCGCGCGCTCGGCGATGTCCTGCTGCAGCCGGGTCCGGGTCTCGGCGACGCGGATCGCCATGGCGTCGAAGGCCCGGCTCAGGCGTCCGAGCTCGTCCTCGCCGCCGAGATCGCTGCGCGCCGAGAGGTCGCCGGCGGCGATCTCCTCGGCCGCGCGCACAAGGCGCGCGGTACGGCGGGTGAGCAGGAAGTGGACCACCAGCCACATGGCGAGGGCGAGCGCGGTCACCCAGAGCGCCGAGTAGAGCGATTGCTGAAGCACCTGCGCGCGAGCCTCGGCTTTCGCGCGCCGGAGGTCGTAGGCGAGGAGCAGGCTGCCGGTGCGGGATGGCCGCAGCTGCTCGCTCTCCCGGCCCATGAGGATCCCGGCGTAGCTGAGCAGCGCGTCGTCGCCCAGGTCGTGGACGACCCGGGCATGGCGTTCCCGCACCGCCCGCGCGGCCTCGCCGGCATCGAACTCGGCCACGGCCTTGGCGATCTCGCGACCCAGCCAGGCGCGCCGCGTCGTGGCGATGACCATTCCCTGGTCGTCGGTCAGGCACACGTACAGGTAATCGTGGTTGTGCGCCAGCACCGCGATCTCGTGCTGCGCGATCGCCTGCTCACCCTTGAGCAGCAGGTATTCCAGCGTGCTCTGCAGGCGCGACATCTCCTGCGCCAGGCGCTTGCGGCTCTCCTGCTCCGCGGCGCGCTCGGCGCGCGGCACATGGTAGAGGAAGTTGAACGCGCTCAGCGTCGCGGCAAAGCCGAGCAGGATGAGCGGTACCGTGAGCCTGAGCGATGCCGGCACGCGGATCCTCACGGCGGCAGGTTCGCGAGCGGACCGGGTGCCAGCAGGGTTTCGATCTCGAGCTTGTCGCGCAGGAGCTTCGAATCGAGCATCAGGGCCATCAGCCGGCGGCCGGTGAGCGAGAGCTCGGGCGCCGCGCCGCCGAGCATCCTGAGGTTCTGCTCGCGGGACGGGATGTGCAGGCCTCGTAGCGCCGCCAGGAACTGCTCGCCGCTCGTCTGCTGCCGGATTCCCATGCGCCGCGCCGCGTCCTTCGGATCGAGCTTCATGTACTCGAGCGCGGCGAACCAGCCCGAGAGCAGCGCACGGACCGCGTTGGGCTGCTTCTCGAGCACGCTGGCGCGCACGGCGACGAGGTCGACGATCTCGCCCGGGATCTGGGTGCTGTCGAACAGCGTGGTGGCGCCGGATCGCAGGAGCTGCACGCGGTACGGGTCGAAGGTGACCGCGCCGTCGATCTGCCCCTTCTCGAACGCGCCCGGCTGCTCGTTCGACTCCAGGTGCACGACCCTGACATCGGCCGGCTGCATCCCGTTGAGCGCGAGGGCCCGGCTGAGCACGAAGGCGCCGAGCGCGCCGCTCTCCACCGCCACCGGCCTGCCCTTGAGATCGTGCATCGAGCGCATGCCGCGGCGGCCGACCACCGCGTCGGCGCCGTGGGATACGTCCACCACCAGGATGGCGCGCGGCTGCAGCCCGTCCACCGCGAGGCTGAAGAGCTCGTCCAGGCTGATCACCATGCCGTCGATCGCCTGGTTGCGGTAGGCGCGCAGCACCTCGCTCGCCGACGGATATTCCACCAGCTGCACGGCGCCGAGATCGAGATGGCCCAGCTCGCGCGCGAGGTACAGCGGCTCGCTGCCGATCCAGACGTTGGTGCCGATGCGCAGCGCCGGCTCGGGCTCGCGAATGCAGCCGGAAAGCGCCGCCAGCAGCGCGGCGCAGGTCAGAAGCCACAGTGCCTTTCTCGCCATCGTTTTCATCGCTGACTCACTCTCCGCTCGGGATGAAGATGTAGCCCTCGTTGCGTATCGTCCTGATGTAGCGCGGACGCGCCGGGTCGGGCTCGATCTTCCTGCGCACCCGCATCACGCGCAGGTCGACGCTGCGATCGAACGGCTCCCAGTCGCGCCGGCTCAGGTTCAGGATGCGCTCGCGCGACAGCGTCCGGTTGGGATGCTCGGCGAGCGCCTTCAGCAAGTCGAACTCGAGCGGCGACAGGGCGACGTCCCCGCCTTGCGCGTCGGTGAGCCGGTGCGCCGTGATATCGAGCACGCAGCGTCCCATCCGCACGCGCCCGTCGCCGAGGTCGCCGCGTCCGGCGGGCGACGTGCGGCGCAGCACGCTCTTCACGCGCGCGAGCAGCTCGCGCGGATCGAACGGCTTCGCGACGTAGTCGTCCGCGCCCATCTCGAGGCCCACCACGCGGTCCACCACGGCGCTCGCGGAGGTCAGCATCACGATGGCGATGCCCGCATAGCGCTCGCGCAGGTGCCGCGCCAGCGACAGGCCGTCTTCGCCGGGCATGTGCACGTCGACGAGCGCGAGATCGATGCCGCGCGCGGCGGCGCTCGCGCGCGCGGCGGCCGCGTTCCCGGCGCCGAGCGTCGCGTAGCCCTGGGCGGCGAAGTATTCCACCAGGACCTCGCGCACTTCGGCCTCGTCGTCCACGATCAGGAGGGTGGCCTCTCGCTTCACGCGCCTCCCAGCAGCGCACGGGCGATGACGTACGCAAGCGCCACCGCCCCGCACAGCTTGAAGAAATAGGACAGCCGCCGGGCGCTGATGACGAGCGAGCGCCCGATCCGCTCGCGCGGCTCCGGAGGCAGGTCGAGGCCGACCCGCGCAACCTCGCGCAGCTCGGTTTCGGTGATCCGATTCATTGGGCTCCGATGGCGCCCTAGAGAAGCAGCGTCACCAGGACGACCGCCACGGCGGCGAGCGCAGCGGCGATCTTGGATTCCAATTGGGTCGGAAACGTCAGTGGGGTCGTATGCATAGGTCCGCTCATGAGGACGTTGTCGGAATGGGGCGCCTAACCGCCGGCGCGAGGAGCGCCAGGTTGAGCGCCAGGCTCGTCGCGCCGGCGAGCAGCACGAACGATCGAAGGTGCCTTGCGAAGAGCCACTCCATGGCCGGGCTTTCTCCCTGAAACCTGCGCAAAATCGAGCCTACGCAGGCGCCATGTCGCCGTTTTTTCGGTTTGAATACGGATTGTTACCGCTTTGTATGCATTTCGACGGGAACGCCGGCGCTTATCGGCGCATCCAATGCCGCGGAGCAACACGAGAGGCCCTTATGAACAAACCTTTACAGCGCGCGAGCCAGGCCGAGACCTCCGACGCCGAGCTTGCCCGGCTCGTGGCCGGCGGCGACCAGGCGGCGTTCGAGGCGGTGATGCGCCGGTACAACCGGGCGCTCTTCCGCACCGCGCGGGCGATCCTGCGCGACGACGCCGAAGCCGAGGACGCGCTCCAGGAAGCGTATCTGCAGGTCTACCGCACCATGGCCAGCTACCGCGGCGAGGCGCGCCTCTCGACCTGGCTCGCGCGCGTGGTGGCGAACGAGGCGCTCATGCGCCTGAGGAAACAGACGCGGCGCAGCGCCATCGTCCCGCTTCAGCCTGGCGTGGCGGTCGAGGAGATCAACGAAATCGCGGAAGGCGGCATGGACAAACAACCGGAGGCCGCGGCGCGTCGCGCCGAGATGAGAAAGCTGCTCGAGGAGCGCATCGACGCGCTGCCGGGCGCCTACCGCGCGGTGTTCATGCTGCGCGCGGTGGAGGAGTATTCGGTCGAGGAGACCGCCAACATCCTGCAGATCCCCGAGGCGACGGTGCGCTCGAGATTCTTTCGCGCGCGCAGCCTGCTGCGGGAAGGCTTCGCCTCCGAGGTCGACCTCGCGTGCGAGGACGCCTTCGGCTTTGCCGGCGAGCGCTGCGACCGCATCGTCGCACGCGTGATGCAGCGCCTGAGCGAGGAGACGCGCTGATGAACATGCCGGTCGAGACCCTGACCGATCCTCTCGCGGCGCACGCCCGCGCGATGCTCGAGCACCTGGGCGAGGACCCGCATCGCGCCGGCCTTGCCGACACGCCCAAGCGGTTCGCCGGCGCCATGCGCTTCCTGACCTCGGGGTACGAAGCCGAGCCCGAGGACGTCGTCGGCAGCGGCATCTTCGAGGCCGAAGGCGAGGGCGTCGTGCTGGTGCGCGACATCGAGTTCCATTCGCTGTGCGAGCACCACATGCTGCCGTTCTTCGGCAAGGTGCACGTCGCCTACCTTCCGGGCGAGAAGATCATCGGCCTGTCCAAGATCCCTCGCATCGTCGACCTCTACGCGCGGCGGCTCCAGGTGCAGGAGCGCATCTCCGAGCAGGTGGCCGATGCGCTGATGAAGCTTCTCGAGCCCCGCGGCGTTCTCGTGCTCGCGGAAGCGCGCCACCTCTGCATGGCGATGCGCGGCGTCGAGAAGCAGCACTCGGCGACGGCCACGCGCGCTCTGCGCGGGGTCTATGCGCACGACGCGATGGCGCGTCAGGAAGTGCTGGCCATGGTCCGGGAGAGATAAGGCTCGTTACTTGCTGTCACCTGGCAGGAGGCCACATGCGTACCCCTGCCAACATCGCAAAGCACCCGATTCACCCCATGCTGGTCGCGATTCCGATCGGCTTATGGGTCTTCTCCCTGGTGTGCGACCTCGTGCTCGCGTTCGGCGGCACGAGCGAGAACTGGGCGATCGTCGCCCGCTACACCATGGTCGGCGGCATCGTCGGCGCGCTGGTCGCCGCGGTTCCCGGCTTCATCGACATGCTGTCGCTCCCCGCGGCCGTGAAGCGCATCGCGATCCTGCACATGAGCGTCAACCTCACCGTGGTCGCGCTGTATGTCGTCAACGTCTACCTCCGAGTGCGCGGCGTGGAGTCGAGCACGCCGGTGTGGCTGTCGGTGATCGCCGTCCTATTGCTCCTGGTGTCGGGCTGGCTCGGCGGCAAGATGGTCTACGTGCACGGCGTCGCGGTGGAGACCCCGCCCGAGCCGGCGCGTGCGTCCAAGGCTAACCTCACCTAGGCATGTGTTTTGCAGCACAAGCCGGCGCGGTACAGAGCCGCGTCGGCTAACCAGCCACGCCTTAACTTCAAAGGAGATTGCCATGACGTTGAAAACCCTGATCGCGGCGGCTGTCGCCGCAGCGTTTGCCTGGCCGCTCGCGGCCGGCGCGGATGATAAATCTTCCACCGGAGCGTCGGCGGGCAGCGACAAATCCGCCGCCAAGCCCTCGACCAGCGACAAGGCTTCCGCCGGCGCGACCAAGGACGACGGCGGCGCCGAAGCGATGTTCAAGGCGCTCGACAAGGACAAAGACGGCTACCTGTCGAAAGCGGAAGTGAAGGGCACGCCGCACGACAAGGATTTCGACAAGCTCGACAAGAACCACGACGGCAAGCTCTCGCGCGAAGAGCACGCGGCCGCGCCCGAGCATGCAAGCAAGGCGAAGTCGAGCAGCTCCGGTGGAACGAGCAGCGGCGGCGCGTCTAGCAGCTCCGGTGCGTCGAGCAGCGGGTCGATGTCGTCTGGAAGCAGCGCGGCACCGAGCGCGTCTTCCCCGAGCACTTCGGGCGGCGCCTCCGGCGGCAAGAGCTCGAAGTACTAGCCATTTCGGCGTTGCAAACCGGGCCCCGCTTCGGCGGGGCTTTTTATTGCAGGCTTTCCTTTGCGCGCGCGCACTCGAGGTCATCTATGGACATAACATTTCGCCGGGTATTCATTGCAGGGCTCGTTGCGGTTTCGCTCGCCGCGTGCGGAAGGAAGCCGCCCGAGGCGAGCAAGCAGGCGGCGAGCGCGCCAGGGCCGCTGGCCGTCCAGACCACCCCGACGCAGGCGGCTGCGTCGTCCCCCGGCGCCAACGCCGATCGCGTGGTCGGGCTGCCCGACTTCACGCCGCTCATGAAGTCGCAGGGCCCGGTGGTGGTGAACGTCATTACGACCAGCAAGGCTGCCGCGCAGGCGAGCCGCAGAGGCGCCCTGGACGAAAACGACCCGATGTACGAATTCTTCAAGCGCTTCATCCCCGATATACCGCCCGGCGGCGGCCCCGGCGCGCCGGAGCAGGGTGCGGAGCGCGTCGGGCTCGGCTCGGGATTCATCATTTCGCCGGACGGCTATATCCTCACCAACGGGCATGTCGTTGCCGACTCCGACGACGTCACGGTGCGGCTCTCCGATGCCAAGCGCGAGTTCAAGGCCAAGGTGGTGGGGGTCGACCGGCGCACCGACGTCGCGCTGATCAAGGTCGACGCGCACGACCTGCCGGTCGCGAAGCTCGGCACCTCCTCCCAGGTCGAGCCCGGTCAGTGGGTGGCGGCGATCGGCTCGCCGTTCGGCTTCGACAACACCATCACCGCGGGCATCGTGAGCGCGACGCGCCGGGCGCTACCGGACGAGAGCTTCGTTCCGTTCATCCAAACCGACGTCGCGGTGAACCCCGGAAATTCCGGCGGGCCGCTCATCAACCTGAAGGGCGAGGTGGTGGGCATCAACTCGATGATCTACAGCCGCACCGGCGGCTACATGGGCGTGTCTTTCGCCATCCCGATCGACGTCGCGCTCGATGTCGCGAAGCAGCTCCAGGCCACCGGCAAGGTGACGCGCGGACGCCTGGGCGTGGGCATCCAATCCCTGACCAAGGAGCTGGCTCAGTCGTTCAAGCTCGATCAGCCGGTCGGCGCGGTGATCACCAACGTCGAGAAGGGAAGCCCCGCCGACAAGGCGGGACTCAAGGCCGGCGACGTGATCCTTTCCTACAACGGAAAGAAGATCGAGGACCCGAACGAGCTGCCGCGGCTCGTCGCCGCGACAAAGCCCGGCGAGAAGGCCAAGCTCGAAGTCTGGCGCAACGGCAAGCGCGAGCAGGTCGCGGCCACGGTGGGCGAGTTCCCGACGGAGGCGAAAGCGGCCGCGCGCACGGCGCCGGCGAAGGAATCGCATGACACCCTGGGCCTCGCCGTGAGCGAGTTGCCGCCCGAGGGACGCAAGGCGCTCGGCGTGGACTACGGGCTGGTGGTCGAGGATGTGCGCGGCGGCGCGGCCGCGGCAAGCGGCCTCGAGCGCGGCGACGTGATCGTCGCCATCGGGCAGGACCGCTTCCGCAGCCTCGAGGAATTCAACAAGATGCTCTCGCAACGCAAGGGCCAGCGGGTGCCGTTGCTGGTTCGGCGCGGAGACAGCGCCCTGTTTGTCCCGGTGGAGCTCGCCTAGCGGCTATCCGTGCATGGTGAGGCCGCCGGAGACGCTCAGCACCTGGCCGGTGATGAACTCCGCGTCGTCGCTCGAAAGGAAGAGCACCGCGCCGGCGATGTCCTCGGGCCTGCCCAGCCGCCCGATGGGCACCGCGCGGCGGTAGGCTTCGCGCAGCTTGTCGGGATTCCCCGCGCCCTGCATGAAGCTCTCCAGCATCCCGGTTTCGGTCAGCCCCGGGCACACCGCGTTGAGCCGCACACCCTTGGCGGCGAGCTCGCGCGCTAGCGTCTTGGTGAGCGCGATCAGGCCGCCCTTGCAGGCCGAGTAGGGCGCCTCGCCGGAAGAGCCGACGCGCCCGGCGTCGGAAGCCACGTTCACCACCTTGCCCTGCCCGCGCTCAGCCATTCCGGGCAGCACGCAGTGGAGGACGTTCATCGCGCCGAGGAGGTTGATCGAGATGATCTTCTGCCAGAACGCGGGATCGGTGTTCAGGAACGGCCGGAACAGGTCCCAGCCGGCGTTGTTCACCAGGATGTCCACCGGGCCCACGCGCGCCACGGCGCTTTGCACGGCCGCATAGTCCGTGATGTCGACCGCTGGGCTCGCGTTGACGTCGAAGATTTCCACGCGCGCGCCCTCGTCCTCGAAGCGCTGCACGATCGCGGCGCCGATGCCCGCGGCCCCGCCGGTGACGATGGCGGTCTTGCCCTTCAGTCCTCGCACCAGCTAACTAGGCGGCGAGCTGCCGCGCGATGAAGGCCTTCACCATCTCGTGCGCGCGCGTGGTCTGCGGCCCGGGCTCGGCGACCCACTCGTGGACACTGTTCGCGAAGAGCTCGTACTGCACGTCGCCGCCGGCGGCGCGGTAGGCCTTGGCGAACTTTTCCTGCACCGCGGGCAGCACGTTGTCGTCGAGCGCGCCCTGCATGATGAGCAGCGGCCGCAGCGTCACCGCTTCCTTGCGCTCGAGCATCTCCAGGGGGTTCGCCTCGTGGATCGACTCCCACGGCTGGAAGAATGTCTTGCTCGCCTTGATGAGGTTCTGGTTCGGCTTGCGCTCGGCCTGCTGCCAGCGCGCGTACGGATCGCTGATGGGCGAGCGCGTGGCGACATAGGCGACGCGCGTGTCGACGTTCTGCCCGTTCGCCAACGGGATCGCGTTATAGCGCTTGTCGTTCGGACGCATGGCGATGAGCTCCGCCACGTGACCGCCGCTCGAGCTGCCGTAGAGGCCGAGCGTCGAAGGATCGCCGTTCCACTCCGCGGCGCGCGCTTTCAGCCAACGCACCCCGTAGCTCGCGTCCTGCACTGCGGCCGGGTAGGGCGCCTCGCCGGAGATGGTGAGATCCACCGCCACGACGAGCACGCCGCTCGAGGCGATCGCGCGGTCCATCGGCTCCTCCGCCTTGCGGTCCTTGCGCTGCCAGGCGCCGCCATGCAGATCGAGCACAACCGGGAACGGGCCCGCATTTGTTCCATTTGCTTGCGGCGCATAGATCCGCGCCATGAGCTCGCGCCCCTGCGCGTTCTTGCGGAACGGGACTTCGGTGACCTTGAGGTCGTAGCGGGCTGCCGGATCGTAGCTGTTCGCTTTTGCGGCGGCGATGCCGGGAACTCCAAGGGCGGCCAAGGCAGTCATCTCCTTCAGGAAAGTGCGGCGGGCGTGCGGGTCCATCGCGGGAACCTCCTCTTGACGTTAGGGCGAATACTGCGCCCTACAGGGTCTTTCATGCAATCGGGGAGCGCTTGCAACTCTGCGCCGGAGGTGCGCAAATGCTGGCCTCATGAGGGTCGCTTCGATGTCGCGCCGTCGTGCGATCGCCGGGACGCTGGCGCTCAGCCTGGGGGGACTCATGCCACGGCGTGTGCTGTCCGCAGCCGAAGCATCCGATCCGCCGGCCCACCCGCTTGCGAATCGGCTCGCGGCCTATGCGGCCGAGCTGCGCTTCGAGGACCTCGACGCCGCCACCGTCGAGCGGGTCAAGACGCACGTCATCGACACCGTCGGCTGCGGCATCGGCGCGTTCGACGAGAAACCGGTTCGCATCTGCCGCGACGTAGCGCTCGCGGTCCAGGGGAGCGCAACCGTCATCGGCACCAACCGGAAAACGACGTGCGACCTCGCGTCCTTCGCCAACGGCGCCGCCTTCCGCTACCTCGACTTCAACGACGCCTACGTGGGGCGCTTCGCAATCCATCCAAGCGACCACATTGCGGCATGCCTTGCAGTCGCAGAGACAGAGCGCGCGAGCGGCAAGGACTTGATTGCCGCAATCATGGTTGCCTATGAAGTGAATTGCCGGTTGGTCGACGCGCTCGATATTTCGTCGCGCGGCTGGGACCCGCCTGTGCTGAGCCTTCCCGCGGTGGCGCTTGCCGCCGGCAAGCTGATGAAGCTCGCGCCCGAGCGCCTGACGCACGCGGTCAATCTCGCGATCAACGACCACATCCCCATGGCGCAGACGCGCGTGCAGACGCTGTCCGATTGGAAGGGTCTCGCCGACGCCGAAGCGGGCCGCAACGCGGTGTTCGCCGCGATGCTTGCGCGCGGCGGGCTGACGGGTCCCGCGCCGATTTTCGAGGGGGAATCCGGTTTCTTCCGCCAGGTGACAGGCTCCGCGAATATCGATACCCGCGCCTTCGGCCGGCGCGGCATCGCGTTCCGGATCCATCAATGCGGCCTGAAGCCCTATCCCGCCGTGATCTACAGCCAGACCGCGATCGTGGCCGCAATCGAGGTGGCCAGGGAAGTCGGCTCGCTCGATCGCATCGCCGCGATCGAGATCGCGACGACGAAGCGGGGCTATCAGCGAACCGCAGCAGAGCCCGAGAAGTGGTCGCCGAAGACGCGCGACACGGCCGACCACAGCTTGCCCTATATCACGGCGAGGGCGATGTTCGACGGCGACATCACCAACGCGAGCTTCGCCCCGCACATGTACCGCGATCCCCGCATCCTCGCCTTCATGCAGAAGATCAAGGTGAGCGAGGATCCGGTGCTGACCGCGCGGGTCGGCGAGGCGGTCCCCACGCGCGTGACCGCGATCCTCCAAGACGGGAAGCGAATTGCGCGCGAGGTCGATTTGGCGCCGGGGTTCCCCGGGCGGCCGATGACCAAGGCCGAGTTAGAACGGAAGTTTCGCGGCAACGTCGGTCAGCGCTGGCCGGAGGCGCGAACCAGCACCATACTCGAGGCTCTATGGAACCTCGACCGGGCGGACGATCTGGCCGCTCTCCTTGGCAAGCTCGCGCTGCAAGCGTGACGCGGCTCATCATTCGCCAGGCGCGCGCTGAGGACGCAGCGTTGCTATGCGCCGCGGAGAAGGAGATATCCCGGTCGCCCGGGCTCCTCGTTTCACAAGCCGATGAACTATTGTCCGGAGCGTTTGCGTCCCTCATCGCCGCGCTCGCCAGCGGGCAGGGTTGCTACTTGGTCGCCGAGGAAGACGGCCGGCTCGTCGGCCACGCGTTTTTGCAGCCAATGGATCTCAGGGCGGTTTGCCATGTCTTCCGTCTCACCATCGTCGTGCACCCGGGGTGCAGCGGGCGCGGGATCGGAACGGCGATGATGAATGACCTGGCCGAATGGGCGCGCCAGGCGCCGGCGGTGCAAAAGGTAGAGTTGATGGTCCGCTCTACAAACGATCGTGCGCGGCGGCTTTACGAGAAGTTCGGTTTCGTCGAGGAAGGGCGTTTTCGCAACCGCATCCGCCTCACCGACGGCAGTTTCATCGACGACATCACGATGGCGTGGTTTCCCAAGGAAGCGTCGGCCTACGTCCGTGGACACGCGAAGTCGACCGCAGCCCCACGAGGATTGCTATTTGACTACGGCGACACGCTGGCCGAAGAAGCGGGCTTCGATGTGCGCGCAGGCAATGAGTGGCTGCTTTCGCGCGCGTCTCACCGGCCACCGCATGTCAGCATCGAGGAGGTGCTGGCGCGGGCTGACCGTGTCACGAGAGAGGTAGCAGCTCGCCGTGACCGTACTCATGTAGAGACGCCGTGGGCGAGCCTCACCAGGCTGATTCACGAGTATTTCGGCATTCAGTTCGTTGCGCCCATGGCGGAGCTCGAGATGGGTTTTTGGAGGGCCGCGGTGCAAGCGAGGCCGATGCCCGGCGCGCGCCGAGCCCTGGAGCGCTTCCACGAATTTGGCATGCCGATCGGTGTAGTGAGCAACACCTGTTTTGGCGCGCCAGTGATTCGCTGCGAACTCGAAAAGCATGGGCTCGCGCAGCACCTCGCCCTCGTGGTTGTCTCTGCGGACTACTGCGTGAGAAAGCCGAACCCGCTCTTGTTCGAGGCCGCAGCGGCGAGGCTCGGTATTCCGACGGAGGAGATCTGGTTCGTGGGAGATCGACTCGACACGGATATCGCCGGCGCCAAGGCGGCCGGCATGACGGCCGTCTGGTTCAACCCAAAAGCGACAGAAGATCGCGCCCGCGATGCCGACTTCACCGTGACCGGCTGGGACGATCTAGTGCGGCTGGTTTCGCAAGAGCGCTTGCCGCCGAACGCCAAAGAAAGCGCGGGTTCCGGCCTTTAGCGCGTCACCGACACCTTCACCTGGTCGGTGGCTTGCCCGCCGAGGTTGTCCGTCACCTTCACCTCGAACACGAGGTCACCGGTCTTGAAGCTCTTCGGCACGGTGAATGTGAGTTGCGCGGACGTCGTATTGCCGAGCGACACCGCCTGCCCGGACACCTGCCGCCACGCGTAAGCGACGATCTGCCCGTCGCGGTCCTGTCCGTTGGCGGCGAGCTGCACCGTTTGTCCGCGCGCCGCAGTGATGTCTGCGCCGGCGTTCACGGTCGGCAGCGTGTTCAAGACCGTCAACGTGGTCGTGCTGGGCGCGGACCACGTAATACTGTCCGTCACCAGGAGCGTGACCGTGTAGTTCCCAGGGAAGAAGAACCCGCCGTTGCCCTGGGACGGTACGAAGGTCTGGCCCGATGAATCGCGCACCGTGTACGAGAAGCCGAGCGAGTCGCCGTCGAGGTCGCTGCCGGTGCCGTTGAAGCTGATCAACGTCATGCCGAAGCCGGAGTAGGGCCCGCCGACGTTCGCCACCGGGGCATGATTCGGAATGTCGACCACCACCGTGGCGGGATCCGAGTCGAGCGTGCCGTCGTTGACGACGAGCGTCGCGATGTGGCGCCCTTTCTGGGTATAGGTGAAGGTCGGGCTGACACCCGTGCCGCTGCCGATGGTGAACTGGTCGAACCTCCAGCGGTAGGTGAGCGCATCGCCGTTCTGGTCGGACGAGCGCGAGCCGTCGAAGCTGACCGGATGGTTCACCAGGCCGACGTAAGGTCCGCCCGGATTGGCCACCGGCTTGAAGTTGTACGAGGTCTGGAAGAGGCGCAGCGCGCTGCTGTCGGGCACGCTGCCGAGCCAGTTCGTCGCCTCGAAGGCGTCCTTGTCCTCGGTGCCGACCGCGGCGGTGGCGCCGGCGTCCACGAACTGGCCGCCGAAGGTGGTGTCCTTGTAGCGGAACACGATGTCGTTCGAGCCCTCGTACAGCGTCATCTGGAACGTGCCCTCGGTCGAGGTGTCCCAGAGCAGCACCCGGTCCCAGGTGATCGTCAGCCGCCGCTCGGGCGCGGTGCCTTCGAACAAGGTCTGGATGTGCGTGTTGAGTCCGGGCGACATCATGTCGCCATAGACCGAGATGAGGTCGTTCGGCGGGAAGTCGTCGGGCAGCGGCTTTTTCGGCCAGAAGATCGCGTAGAGCGGCTGCGGATCGAAGGTGACGTAGCCGTTCAGGCTGATCGTGAGGCTCGCCCGGTCCTCGTTGTAGAAGTTGAAGTTGAAGCCGAGCGGCAGCGTGACGACGGTCAGCTCATCGAAGACGTACTGCGTGCCGGCGCTGGTGTCGATCCAGCTGTACGCCGTGGGCTCGGTGCGGTAGCTGGTCAGGACGCGCACGTTGCCAGAGACCGAAGCGGTCACCTCGAATCCGGGTAGGTCGGCGCTGACTGTAATGCCCACTGCTCCCGGGGCGGCGGGGCTCCAGTCGTTCGCGTAGATGCCGTCGCCCGCCGCGCCGTCGCCGTGCGCGCCGTCGTCGTACAGCGTGAGCGGCGCGTCGCCCGAGGAAAAGCTCGCCGTGACGCTGGCGCCGGCCACTCCTGAGTCGCACGAGGCGAGCTCCACGCTGATGTGCTTGCTCTTCGGGTTGTACGCCTTGAAGGCGTCGCCCGGACCGATGATCCTCAGCCGTGCGTCACCCGGTGCACAGCTCAGCGCTCGGGCGGCGTTGAGCCGGCCGGCGCTCGCGACGCGGCCCGCGAGGCCCGGGACGCGATCGGTGCTGGTCCACAACAGGCGCTTCAACTGCGCCGGCGTGCGCGTGGGATCCTGCGCCAGGAGCAGCGCCGCAGTGCCCGACACGAACGCGGCCGCCTCCGAGGTGCCGTCGATCGCCTTGTAGCCCGACGCGTCGCGACAGCAAGCCTGGCCGGTCGCCGGCACGGTCGAGACGATCCCTGCGCCTGGCGCGCCGAGGAGCACGGAGGTGGCGCCCGAGTTCGAGAATGAGGCCAGCTCGTCGGCCGGCGTCGTGGCTGCCACCGCGATCAGGTTGGGATTCGTCAGGCTGGCGGGGTAGCGCGGCGACGCATCGTTGTTCGTCGAAGTGTTGCCTGCCGCGGCGACGATGAGAACGCCCGCCTGCTCGGCGGCGGCAACCGCATCGGCGAGCGCCTGCGAGTACTCGTCCGTCGCCAGGCTCGCGTTCACCACGCGCGCGCCCATGTTCACCGCATAGTTCAGGCCGCTGATCGTGTCCGAGAGGAAGCCGCCGCCCGAGAAGTCGAGCACTTTCACGCTCATGATGCGCACGCGCCAGCTCACGCCTGCGACTCCGGTGCCGTTGTTGCCGACTGCGCCGATGATCCCGGCGACGTGCGTGCCGTGCCCGCTGTCGTCCATCGGATCGGCCCTGAAGTTGTAGAAGTCGAAGCCGTAGACGTCATCGACCTTCCCGTTGCCGTCGTCGTCGACGCCGTTGCCCGGGATCTCGCCGGGGTTGGTCCAGATGTTTCCGGCAAGGTCCGGATGCGTGTAGTTCACGCCGGTGTCGAGCACCGCGACGACGATGTCCGGGCTCCCGGTCTGCAGGTTCCAGGCCTGCGGCGCGCGGATGTCCGCGCCCGGTACGCCACCCGCCTGGCCGATGTTCTGCAGGCCCCACTGCGCCGCAAACTGCGGATCGTCTGGCACTGCGCTTGCGCGCACCGCATGGTTCGCCTCGATGCGCTCGATCACACCTTCGCGCTTGAGCTGCCGCAGCGCCTTCGCATCGTTCGAGTTCGCGAGCGCGACGTGCCACCACCGTCCGATCGCCGCCTGCGGTGCTTTCTTCGGCGCCTGGAACCGCTTCGTCTTCCCGAGCCCTCGCGCCGCGAGGTGCCCCGCCATCTGCTCCTCGCTCAGGCCGGATTTGAACTTCACGAGAAACCCGCCCGACGAATCGCCGACCCGTTGCACCTGCGGCTGCGCGGCCGCTTTCGGCGCGGTATTCCCGCCCGGCCCTGCGCCATGGGTGCTGAACGAGCCAAGGATGAGAGACGTCGCGGCGAGCGCGACTCGGACCGAGCGCAGTTGTTTCATTGTTCTTCCCCTTGCCGATGGAGGTCGGCTTGTTCTTTGGCTAACCGCTACCGGGGATGCATCCTAGAGGATCTGTGCAACGACGCAACTTGGACGCGCGGATAAGACGCCGTTCCATTTGCAACACGGGCGCGCTTGACAAGCGCGGCGTACCGGGAAGATACTAAACCTAATGGTTAAGTATTCCGACGACCAGCTCGACGGGATCTTCGCGGCGCTCTCCGACCGTACGCGCCGCAAGGTCCTTGCTTCGCTCGAGGACGGCAGCCGCCCCGTGACCGAGCTGGCGTCGACGCACGACATGTCGCTTCCGGGCTTCATGAAACATTTGCGCGTGCTCGAGGACGCGGGACTGCTGGAGCGCACCAAGGAGGGGCGCGTAGTCCGCTGCACGCTGCAGCCCGAGCCCATGAAGGAAGCGGCGTCGTGGATTGCGCAGTACGAGAAATTCTGGACCGAGAAGCTCGATTCTCTCGCCCGTTATCTTTACCAGCAGGAGGAATTGCAGACATGGAAGCAGTCCGCCTCATTGACAAGCCCTCCCTCACGCTCACGCGGGAATACGCCGCGCCGCCCGAAAGGATCTGGCGGGCGTGGACCGACGCGAAAGCGCTGAGCGAGTGGTGGGGACCGGAGCCCGGTGGGGCGGTGTCGGTCGCCGAGCTCGACGTGCGCGTCGGCGGGCGCTTTCGCATCTGCTTCGGCGGCGCGGACGGCAACGCCCACGAGTGCGCCGGCACCTACCAGGAGGTGGCGAGGCCGAGCAAGCTCGTCTTCACGTGGAGCTGGCCGCGCACCACGCCGGAGCGCGAGTCGCTGGTCACCATCCTGTTCAAGGCAAAGGGGCGCGGCACGGAGCTCGTGTTCAGGCACGAGCGCTTCTTCGACGAGAAGGCGCGCGACGACCACAAGCGCGGCTGGACCGGCCTGCTCGAAGGGCTCGAGCGCTACCTCGCTGGCGAATCAAGGATTTAGGCGGCATCGGGATTTTTCGCAAGCGCGTGTCGATTTGCGGCCCGCGCGCTCGACTAACCGTATATGGAGAAACCCGTGAAGCCGTTCGTCATCTCCCGCGTGTTCGACGCGCCGCGCAGCCGCGTCTGGAAGGCCTGGACCGATGCGGCCGAGCTGAAGCACTGGTGGGGCCCGAAAGGCTTCAAGCTGCATACCTGCAAGGTGGACTTGAGGCCGGGCGGAATCTTCCATTACGGCTTGACCGCGCCCGACGGCACCGAAACCTGGGGCAAGTTCGCCTACCGCGAGATCGCGGCGCCGAAGAAGCTCGTCTGCATCGTCTCGTTCTCCGACCCGCAAGGCGGCGTGACGCGGCATCCGTGGTCGCCGGGCTGGCCGCTGTACTGGCATTCGACGGTCGAGTTCGAGGAACAGGGCGAGAAGACCCGCGTCACCGTCACGTGGCTGCCGCACGAGGCGACCGACGCCGAGCGCAAGGCTTTCGACGAAGGCCGCGAGAGCATGAACCAGGGCTGGGGCGGAACCCTGGACCAGCTCACCGGCCACTTGGAAAAGTCAGGGTGAAGAACCCGGACACCATCGTGATGACGCGCATCATCGATGCGCCGCGCAGCCGGGTGTTCGAGGCCTGGACGCGCGCCGAGCACCTCGGCAAGTGGTACGCGCCGAAGGGCTTCACCATCAGCGATTGCGCGGCCGACCCGCGCCCGGGCGGCGTCTTCAGGATGCGCTGGCGCGCGCCCTGGGGCGGCACGTTCGGCATCCGCGGCGAGTATCGCGAGGTGCTGCCGCCGGTGCGGCTGGTCATCGCGTGCACGCTGGAGGACGAGAGCCGTGCTACCACGCTGGACGAGATCATCAACGTGGATTTCGAGGCGAGCGGCAGCAGGACGAAGCTCCTCATCAACAGCACGGCCCATGCGAGCGGGGCGAACGCGCCGAGCATGCTCGCGGGACTGCAGAAAGGCTGGGACCAGACCGTCGATCGGCTCGGTTTTCTGGTCGAACCATTGAAAAAGGAGATGTAAATGGCAATCCAACCGTACCTCTTCTTCGAAGGACGTTGCGAGGAGGCGCTCGAGTTCTACCGCAAGGCGCTCGGCGCCGAAGTCGTCATGCTGATGCGCTACAAGGACAGCCCCGAGCCGGCGCCAAAGGGCGCGCGCACGCCCCCCGGAGACAAGGTGATGCACTCGTCGCTGCGGATCGGCGACGCCGAGCTCATGGCCTCCGACGGCTTCGCGCACGGCAAGCCGAGCTTCCAGGGTTTCTCGCTCTCGCTCAACGCCCGCGACGACGCCGAGGCGCGGCGCTGGTTCAACGCGCTCGCCGACGGCGGCGACGTGCGCCAGCCGCTCATCAAGACTTTCTTCAGCTCGAGCTTCGGCATGGTCGCCGACCGCTTCGGCGTGCCGTGGATGGTGGTCGTGCCGCAGGGGAAGAAATAGCATGGAAGACCCGCGCTACGGCTGGGTGATGGTGGGGCTCGGCGCCTTCATGACCTGCATTGCGATCGGCGCCATGTTCTCGCTCGCGGTGTTCCTGCAGCCGATTACCCAGTCGACCGGCTGGTCGCACACCGCGGTGTCGGCGGCCATGACGCTCAATTTTCTGGCGATGGGCGCTGCCGGCTTCGGCTGGGGCGCGCTCGGCGACCGCATTGGCCCGCGCCCCGTGGTGCTGGCCGGCGCGGTGCTGCTCGGCCTGGGTCTGTTCCTCGCGAGCCGCGCACAGAGCGCGCTCGAGTTCCAGCTCACGTTCGGCCTGCTGGTCGGCGTCGCGGTCGGCAGCTTCTTCTCGCCGATGATCGCCGCGGTGATGGGCTGGATCAGCCAGCACCGCGGCCTCGCGGTGTCGCTCGTATCGGTCGGGGTCGGGGTCGCGCCGATGACGATGTCGCCGTTCGCCGCCTGGCTCATCACGCAGATGGACTGGCGCGCCGCGCAGGTCGTGATCGCCGTGCTGGTGTGGGCGACGCTGGTCCCTGCGGCGCTGTTCGTGCGGCGGCCGCCGCAAAGTGAATTGACCGGGGGAAACGCTGAGGCCGTCACTCAGGAAAAATCCATGACGCTCCGCGACGCATTCGTCTCGGCACCGTTCATCGTGCTGGCGCTCACCTTTTTCGCCTGCTGCGCGGCGCACGCCGGCCCCATTTTCCACACCGTCACCTACGCCCAGACCTGTGGGCTCGCACCGCTCGCCGCGGTGACGATCTACAGCGTCGAGGGCCTCGCCGGCCTCGGCGGCCGCCTTGGGCTCGGCCTCGCGGCCGACCGCTTCGGCGTGAAGCGCGTGCTCATTGCCGGCCTCGTGATCCAGGCGCTCGCGGCGTTCGCCTTCATCTCGGCGTCGCGGCTCGGCGAGTTCTACGCCGTCGCCGCGACGTTCGGCTTCGCCTACGGCGGCGTGATGCCGCTCTACGCGGTCCTCGCGCGCGAGTACTTCGGCCAGCGCATCCTCGGTGCGGTGTTCGGTGCCGCCGCGATGGTGTCCAGTCTGGGCATGGCGGCAGGTCCGGCTGTAGGCGGCTGGATCTACGACAGCTTCGGCCGCTACACTTGGATGTACGTCTACTCGGGCGCGATCGGACTGGGCGCGGTGGCGATCGCGCTGGCATTCCCGCCTTTTCCCAAAGCGGTCAGAGCTTCTCCGGCCGCGGCTTAAGCAAGGAGACCTCAAGATGACGATTCCGCAAGGCATGCATTCCGTTACTCCGCACCTCGTCTGCGCCGGCGCGGCACAGGCGATCGAGTTCTACAAGCAGGCGTTCGGCGCCATCGAGAAGGGGCGCATGCCGGGCCCGGATGGCCGGCTGATGCACGCCGCGGTCAAGATCGGCGACTCGACCGTGATGCTGGTCGACGAGATGCCGGAATGGGGCGCGCTCGGGCCGAAGTCCCTGAAGGGCTCGCCTGTGACGATTCACCTCTATGTCGAGGATGTCGATTCGTTCGTCGCCCGCGCCGTGAAGGCCGGCGCCAAGGTGACGATGCCGCTCGCCGACCAGTTCTGGGGCGACCGCTACGGCAAGCTCGAGGATCCCTTCGGCCACCACTGGTCGGTTGCCACGCACCAGCGCGACGTCACGCCCGAAGAGATGAAGAAGGCGATGGCGGCGATGCAGAAAGGCTGACCATGAATCCCGCACCCGGCTTCAAGAAGTATCCCGGTCACCGCGTCGACACCAATCCGTCGACGGCCCACGTGAAAGTCATGCTCGACGGTGAGATCATCGCCGACACGCGCGAGGCGGTGGAGCTGCACGAGTCCACGGGGGAAGGGAAGAAGACCGTGGCTCCGGTCGTGTACTACATCCCGCGCAAGGACGTGAAGATGGACCGGCTGGTCCGCTCGAGCCACCGCACGCATTGCCCGTTCAAGGGCGACGCCTCTTACTTCTCGGTGGCGGGCGGAGCCGAGAACGCGGTCTGGAGCTACGAGACGCCCTACGACGAGATGCTCGCCATCAAGGAGCGGCTCGCCTTCTATCCCGACAAGTTCGAGATCAAACCGACCTGACACAAGGAGACTCGCATGGCGTATGTCGATGGATTCGTGGTTCCGGTTCCGAAGAAGAACGTGCAGAAGTACAAGCAGATTGCGCGCAGGATGGGCCGCATCTGGCGCGAGCACGGCGCGCTCTCCTACACCGAGTCCATGGGCGACGACGTGAAGCCCGGCAAGCTCACGTCGTTCCCGCAGGCAGTGAAGCTGAGGAAAGGCGAGGTGGTGTGGCTCTCGTGGGCGACGTACAAGAACCGCGCGCACCGCGACCGAGTCAACAGGAACGCGATGAAGGACCCGCGCGTCGCAAAGATGATGGATCCGAAGAAGTTCCCGTTCGACGGGAAGCGCATGTTCTTCGGCGGCTTCAAGGTCGCGATCGACCTGTGAATGCCGTTCACGGTACGTTCACCATCGCGCGCGAGCTGGCGCACGCGCCGGAGCGCGTCTACGCCGCCTGGTCCGACCCAAAGGCCAAGGCGGCGTGGTTCGCCGCGCCGAGCGACGAGTGGACGGCGATCCGCCGCGAAATGGATTTCCGCGTCGAGGGCGGCGAGCGGCTGACCGGCCGCTGGAAGAGCGGCCGGGTCACCGACTTCAGCGCGCGCTACCTCGACATCGTGCCGCAGCGCCGGATCGTCTACGCCTACACCATGCACGTCGACGAGAAGAAGATCTCGGTCTCGCTCGCGACGATCGTGCTCGAGCCGGCAAGGGTCGCCGGCAAGGCCGGGACCCGGATGAGCGTGACCGAGCAGGGCGCCTTCCTCGACGGCTACGACGACGCGGGCAGCCGGGAGCGCGGCACCGGCTCGCTCATGGACGCTCTGGCGAGATCCCTGGAGGCCTGAGGTGGTCGAAGAACGCAGGAGATGGCTCGCCCTCTACATGCTGTGCGCGGGCGAGCTGATGATCGTGCTCGACACCACGATCGTGAACGTCGCGCTGCCTTCGATCCAGGGCAGCCTCGGCTTCACCGAGAGCGCGCTGGTGTGGGTCGTCAACGCCTACATGCTCACCTACGGCGGCTTCCTGCTGCTCGGCGGGCGCCTCGGCGACCTCTACGGCAAGCGGCGCCTCTTCCTCGCCGGGATCACGCTGTTCACCGCGGCGTCGCTGGTGTGCGGCCTCGCGGCGAGCCAGGCGGTCCTCGTCGCCGCGCGCGCGATTCAGGGCCTGGGGGGCGCGGTGGTCTCCGCGATCGCCTTGTCGCTCATCATGAACATCTTCACCGAAGCCGGGGACCGGGCGAAGGCGATGGGCATCTACGGCTTCGTGTGCGCGGGCGGGGGCAGCATCGGCGTGCTCGCCGGCGGCCTGCTGACGAGCGCGCTGTCGTGGCACTGGGTGTTCCTCGTCAATCTGCCGATCGGTGTGGCGGTCTATGCTTTTTGTACGAGGTTATTGAGTAAAGATGCGGCCAGCGCGCCGGGCAAGCTCGACCTGGCGGGTGCTGTGACCATCACGACCGCGCTGATGCTCGCCGTCTACGGCATCGTCGACGGCAACCAGGCGGGATGGACATCGGCGCGGACATTGAGCCTTCTCGGCGGCGCCATCGCGCTTCTCGCGGTATTTATCGTTACAGAGATGAATGTCTCCGCGCCGCTCATGCCGCTTGGCCTGTTCAGGGTGAAGACGGTGGCGGCCGCGAACATCCTCGGCGTGTTCTGGGCCGCCGCGATGTTCGCGTGGTTCTTCCTCTCCGCGCTCTACATGCAGACGGTGCTCGGCTACGACCCGATGAAGATCGGGCTCGCGTTCCTGCCGTCCAACCTCATCATGGCGGCGTTCTCGATCTGGCTGTCGGCGAAGATGGTGATGCGCTTCGGCATCCGCATGCCGATCGTGGCGGGCATGCTGCTCTCCGCGGCCGGATTGGGCCTCTTCGCTCTGTGGCCGAAAGATGCGTCGTTCATGCTGCACGTCATGCCGGGCATGCTGCTCCTCGGCATCGGCTGCGGCATGGCGCTCAACCCGGTGATGCTCGCGGCGATGCAGGAGGTCCCGCCTGAGGAGTCAGGCCTCGCCTCGGGCGTCGTCAACACGTCGTTCATGATGGGCGGCGCACTAGGGCTTGCCATCCTCGCGAGCCTGTCCGAGCGCGCGGGCTACCACGCCGCGTTCGCCCTCGCCGCCGTGTGCGCGCTTGTCGCCGCAGGGGCGGCCGCCTGGCTGCCGCGGGCGGCGCATTCCGAGAAGGAGGTCGAGTATGCCCACTAAGTACTCCGGAAGCTGCCACTGCGGCGACATCGCATTCGAGGCCGAGGGCGAGATCGAGGCGCTGCTGGAGTGCAACTGCTCCATCTGCTCTCGCAAGGGCTCGCTTCTCTGGTTCATTCCGCGGGACCGGTTCCGGCTGAAGACGCCGGAGGCGAAGCTCGCCACATACGAATTCAACCGGCACCGCATCCATCACAAGTTCTGCAAACGGTGCGGTATCCAGCCGTTCGCCTTGGCCACCGACCCGAAGGGCAACGAGATGGCGGCGATCAACGCGCGCACCCTGGAGGGCATCGATCTCTCCGCGTTGCCGAGGAAGCACTTCAATGGAAAGGCGCTCTGAATGAAGGAGCGGCGCGAGATACGACGGCTCACGGTCGCCATAGACCGCAGCGCGGCCGAAGCTTACGAGTTCCTGTCGGCGCCGGAGAATTTCCCGAAATGGGCTTCGGGGCTGGCCGCGACGCTGCGTCCGGCAGGCGAGGATTGGATCGCCGAGACGTCCGAGGGACCTGCGCTGGTGCGGTTTTCCGAGCGCAATGGCTACGGCGTGCTCGACCACTCGGTGACGCTGCCGCGAGGCACCACGGTCTATGTACCGCTGCGCGTCGTGGAAAGAGAAGGCGGGTGCGAGCTCGTGCTCACGCTGTTTCGCCCGCCCGGCATGTCGGACGAGCGCTTCGCCGCCGACGCGCAATGGGTGATGCGCGATCTCGACGCGGCGAAGCGCCTCCTCGAGGCCTGACTACGGCGCCGGCGCGATGAAGTTCCAGTCGTTCGCCCAGGGCGATTGCGAGGACGGCGGCTGGGACCGGCTGTCGGTGCTGCGCTTGGGCGCGGGCGCCGGGTCTTTGACCTGCGGCAGCGCGCGGTCGACTTCCGTCTGCTCGAACGGCTTGCCGTGCTCGACCGCGAGCGCGGGAACGGCGAGGGCTGCGAAAGATACTGCTGCGATGATGCGTTTCATGCGAACTCCTTTGAGCTGGTTGGTACGGACTGCTAACCAGGACTCTAGGAATGGCGCGCCGGCCGGGATGTGCGTTTACGCACCGGAAAGCTGGAAAACCAGAGTCGGCTCAGGGGTGGACCCTGAGCCCGACCCGGAATTGCCCATTACGCCGGCGGGGCGATGAAAGTCTGGTCGTTCGCCCAGGGCGACTGCGACCCGCTGGCGACCGCGGAGTCCGCGCGACCGGTGTCGAACGTCGGCAGCATGCGATCGACCTCGGCCTGCTCGTAGGGCAGGGACGCGGAGTCGACGCTGCTCTGCGCCGGCGCGGGAACGTTGATTTGCGGCAGCGCGCGGTCGAGCTCGGTCTGCTCGAACGGCTTGCCGGTTTCGACGGCGAAGGCGGGGACCGCGAGTGCCGCGAGGGCGGCGGCGACGATGAGGCGTTTCATGTTGTTGCTCCTTTTGAGGTCGTTGGGGAAAAGTAGTACACCCCGAACTCTAGGGATCGCGTGTCGCATCCGATGTGCGCTTACGCACCGGATTCCTCAAGCGTGCGCAGTGCGTACACCGTCATGGGCGTGGAGCGGCCGCGAATCACGAGCTCCTTCGCGTCCAGGCCGGAGCGGTCGAGGCCCGCGGCGAGCGCGACGCGCTCGGAGATGACGAGCGGCACCCCGTACTGCTTGGTGAGCTCCTGCAGCCGGCTCGCGGTATTCACCGTGTCGCCGACCGCCGAGAGCGTGCGCGTGTCGCGGTAGCCGACCTCGCCCAGCGCCGCGGGGCCGGCGTGGATGCCGATGCCGAAGCGCAAGCGCTGGCCGAACTCGGCCGCGAGCCGCTCGTTCAGCGCGCGCATGCGTTCCCCGATCGCGCGCGCCGCGGCGAGCGCCTCGCGTGCGGCCTGCGAGGCGTCGCTGTCGGCGCCGAAGATCGCCATCACGCTGTCGCCGATGAACTGGTTCGCAACGCCGCCGGCTTCGCGCACCGCCTCGCCCACCGCCTCGAAGAAGAGCTCCTGGACGTAGACGAGATCGTGCGGCAGCTGCTGCTCGGCGAGCCCGGTCCAGCGCCGCAGGTCGATGAACAGGATCGCGAGGTCGCGCTCGATCCCGAAGTCGTCCGGGTGCGGCTGCGCCGGCCGCAGGAGCGGCGTGACCGCGATGTCTCCGCTCGGGCGCAGCTGGCAGGCGAGCCGCACATCGGGAGCGGCGCGCACGCGCGCGAGCGTGCGCGCCTCGTCCGCTTCAGGCGATGGAAGGTGCCCGGCCGGACCTTCGACGCGGATACGGCAGGTCGAGCAGCGGGCGCGGCCGCCGCAGAGCGCGAGGTGCGGGATGCGGTTCGCCCGGCTTGCCTCCAGGACCGACCAGCCGCGCGGCACGCGCACGGCAAGGCCGGGATAGCGCAGCGTGATCGTGAGCCCGCGCCTGCGCTCGCGCCATGTGCGAAGCGAGCGCGCCGCCAGCACCCCGGCGAGCAGTACGGCAAAAAGCGCGAGCAGCCCGTGACGCACCAGGTCGAGCGTTTGCGCCTGGCCCGGCTGCGGTGTGGTCGGAATCACGCTGCCGAGCGCCCGGAGCTCGGCGGCCATGGCGTGGAAGCCGAGCAGGCCGAGCGCCGGCACGAGGATCGCGATGGCGAAGAAGACGTGGAACCAGTCGCGGTAGAAGGCGCGATAGCGAAGCAGGAAGTGCAGCCCGAGGCAGCCGTGAGCCCAGGCGATGATGATGAGCACGAGCTGCTGGAGGCCGTAGTCGGGGCTCCAGAGCACCCATACGACGCGGGCGTACGGGTCGTCGCGCCCGAAGAGCTGCCAGGCGACGCGCGTGCCCGTGAAATGGCCCACCAGGAGCAGCGGGATCGCGAACCCGAGGACGAGCCGGGCGAGCTCGGCGGGGGGCATGCGCAGGGTGTGCCGCTCGTAGAGCGCCATCAGGGCGAGCCCGATGTGGACGACGAAGGCGGCGTAGAGCACGCCGCTCGCCGGAACGCTGCGCCAGAAGCCCAGGAAGGCGAGGCGGCCGGCCTCGGCCGCGTCGAGCGAGATCAGGCCGGCGGCGTGGTTCGCCAGGTGGGTCGTCAGGTAGGCGAAGAGGCACAGCCCGGAAGCGAGCCGGAGCCGGCGTCGAGTAAACTTCGCGGCGGTCGCAGTCGATGTCACGAAACGTTCAACCGTCCAGCCTGGGCCTGCGCAACATCGAGCTTCTGCAAGGGCTTGCGCCCGAGAAGCTCGATGCGCTGGCGCGGCAATGCGTTTGGCGGAACTACGAGGCTGGCAAGCGCATTATCTCGCGCAACGCCGACGACCGCGACGTGTACCTGCTGGTGTCGGGGCGGGTGCGCATCACCACCTACTCGCAGGGCGGGCGCCAGGTCACGTTCCGCGACATCCCCGCCGGCGAGGTCTTCGGCGAGGTCGCCGCGCTCGACGAGAAGCCGCGCAGCGCCGACGTGATCGCCCTGGACAATGCGCTGCTCGCGTCGATGGCGCCGCCGGTGTTCCGGCGCCTGCTCGCCGACGAGCCGCTCGTCGGCGGCCGCGTGATGACGCGCCTTGCGGCGCTGGTACGCTCGCTTTCCGATCGCGTCATCGACCTGAGCACGCTCGGCGTGCAGAACCGCATCCACGCCGAGCTCCTGCGGCTCGCGCGCGCCGCCGGCGTCGAGCGCAACCGCGCCCGCCTCGAGCCGGGGCCGAAGCACGCCGACATCGCGAGCCAGGTGAGCACCTATCGCGAGCAGGTGACGCGCGAGCTCTCCGCGCTCGCCCGCGCAGGCATCCTGGAGAAGGACGGCGCGGCGCTCGTGGTGCGCGACGTCGCGCGCCTGGAGAAGATGGTGGAAGACGTCCGGGGCGCTGCGTAGAATCGGTCGATGGACGAGCACGTTTCGGCATCATTCGCGTGGCGCGCCGACGCCGGGATCGCGCGCGTCGACGTCGATTCCGACCTGAAGGCGGCGTACGAGGAGGTTCGCGCCGGCACGGGCGTCGTGCTCATCCGCGGCCTTTCGACCGAGGGCACGCTGGAAGAGTTCTGCGCCGCGGTGTGGGACGCGGGCCGGCAATTCGGCGCGGCCCTGTCGCAGAACGCGCAGGGCGAGCTCATCGGCCACGTCGTCGACGCGACCGCGGAGGATGCGACGCCGCGCATGTACCGCAGCAACCTGGAGCTGCGGCCGCACAACGACATCACCGCCATGATCGCGCTCGCCTGCTGGCGCAAGGCCCGCTCGGGCGGCGCTTCGGTGCTGGTGAGCGGCGTCACGGTGCACGACGAGATCCGCCGGCGCGCGCCCGGGCTGCTGGCGCCGCTCTATCGCGGATACCACTATCACCGGCTCGGCGAGGAGGGTCCGGGCGAAGAGCCGACTACGCCTTATCGCGTTCCTGTATTTGCAAACTGCAACGGGAATCTGAGCGTGCGATATCAGCGCGCCGGCATCGCGGCGGGCCACCGCGAACGCCGCGTGCCGCTCACCGCCGAAGACATCGCCGCGTTCAACCTGTTCGACGAAATCGCCAAGGCGCCGGAGAACCGGCTCGCCTTCTACCTCGAGCCCGGCGAGATGGTCGTGATCAACAACTACACCGTGATGCATGCGCGCTCGCAATTCGAGAATCATCCCGAGCCCGAGCGCCAACGGCGCCTGGTGCGGCTGTGGCTCGACGCGCCCGGCTTCCGCGAGGTGCCGCGCGAGTTCAACCTCTTCGAGTCGAACGGCGTGCCGCCGCAAAGCGGCAAGCGCGCGACCTACGACTTCCGCAGGCTCTACGCTGAGGATCCGGTCGGCAGCGGCGGAGTTCCGAAGATCGATGTTTAGGAAGCTTTTTCTCGCCGTGGTCCTGGCCTGTGGGAATGCATACGCGTTTCCTACGAAGCCGGTGAGGATGATCGTGCCGTTCCCGCCGGGCGGCGCCACCGACATCGTCGGGCGCCTGGTCGCGGCGAAGATGCAGGAGGTGTGGGGGCAGCCGGTGGTGGTGGAGAACCGGCCGGGCGCGGGGACCGTCGTGGGCACCGATCTCGTGGCGAAGTCGGCGCCCGACGGGCACACGCTCGGCGTGGTGGTGACCGCGCACGTCATCAACCCGAGCCTGCGGCCCAACATGCCGTACGACACGGTGAAGGATCTCGCCGCGGTGAGCCAGGTGTCGGTGCAGCACCTGGTGATCGCCGCGCATCCGTCGCTCGAGGCGAACAACGTCGCCGAGCTGATCGCGCTGGCGAAGAAGCATCCCGGCAAGCTCGGCTACGCCACCCCCGGCAGCGGCACGGCGATGCACCTCTCGATCGAGCTCCTCAAGACCCAGGCCGGAATCGACCTCGTGCACGTTCCGTATAAGGGGGGCGCCCCTGCGCAGCAGGACGTGATCGGCGGCCGCGTGCCGATCCTGCTCGACGTCCTCTACGCCGTGCAGCCGCTCATCAACTCCGGGAAGATCAAGGTGATCGCGCTTCTCAGCCCGACGCGCCCCGCGAGCGCGAGGAACTACGAGCTTGTCACCGAGACGGTGCCGGGCGTCAGTGCGCTCAGCATGGTGGGTCTGGTGGCGGCGGCCGGCACGCCGCGCGAGCTGGTTCAAAGGATCTCGTCCGACGTCGCGCGCGCCGTCAAAGGCTCCGACCTGACCGAGCGCATGACCCAGCTCGGCATGGAGCCCGTCGGCTCCTCGCCCGAGGCGTTCGATGCCCTGATCCGCGCCGAGATCGACAAGTGGGCGCGCGTCGTCAGACTCTCCGGCGCAAAAGCCGATTGATTCGGCCGATTCGATTCTTACTTCAGCGCTTCGAGCATCGCGGGGAAGACTTTCGGCGTGCCGGCGCAGATGTCGCCCGATGCCATGAAGCCCGACTCGCCTTCGAGGTCGCCCACCAGGCCGCCGGCCTCCTGGATCAGCAGCGCGCCGGCTGCCATGTCCCAGGGTGAAAGGCCGAGCTCCCAGAACGCGTCGAGCCGGCCGCACGCGACGTAGGCGAGGTCGAGCGAGGCAGCGCCGGCGCGGCGAACGCCGGCGGCGGTCTGCATGAAGCGCGCGAGCTGCTTCGTGTAGAGATCGAGCCGGCTCACCTCCTTGAACGGAAAGCCGGTACCGACGAGCGCGTCCTGCAGGCGGACGCATTTCGAGACCCTTACGCGCCGGTCGTTGAGAAAGGCGCCGCGCCCCTTGGAGGCGGTGAAGAGCTCGTTCTTGATCGGGTCGTAGATCACCGCGTGCGCGAGCGCGCCGCGGTGCTCGATGCCGATCGACACGGCGTACTGGGGAAAGCCGTGGATGAAGTTGGTGGTGCCGTCGAGCGGATCGATGATCCAGCGGTATTCCGCCTGCTCTGCCGTGGTCCCCGATTCCTCGGCGATGAAGCCGTGGTCGGGGTAGGCCTTGCGCACGATCTCGATGATCGCCTCTTCGGCCGCGCGGTCCACCTGGGTAACGAAGTCGTTGGCGCGTTTGGTCTTGACCACGAGCGCGTCGCCGCCCAGCGCCGCGCGGTTGATGATCGAGCCGGCGCGGCGCGCGGCGCGCACGGCGATGTTCAGCATGGGATGCATTAGGGGCTGCTGGATGCGCGGTACCGGATGCAGGGCCGCGTATTCTACGGGCTGTGCCCAGGATCCGGATCGTGCTCTGCCGTCCCAGCCACCCCGGCAACATCGGCGCCGCGGCGCGCGCGATGAAGACGATGGGGCTCGCCGACCTGCGGCTGGTCACGCCGGAACGCTACCCGGCGCCGGAAGCGGACTGGATGGCAACGAATGCAATCGACGTCTTGCATTCCTCCAGAATCCACAACACTTTGGTCGAAGCGATCGAAGATTGTGTTGCAGCGTTCGCCATGTCGGCGCGGCCACGGGAGTGGTCGCCGCAGGTGCTCGATGCGCGCAGCGCCGCGGCAAGCGCGATGGCGCTGGAGGGCGACGTGGCCTTCGTCTTCGGCAACGAGACCGCCGGCCTCACCAACGAGGAGGTTTTCGCCTGCCAGTTCCTGGTCCACATTCCGGCGAGCCCCGAATTCAGCTCGCTGAATCTCGCGCAGGCGGTGCAGGTCATGGCGTACGAGCTTTTCATGGCGCAAGCCCCCGGGGCAGTCACGGGGCGAAGCGAGAAGCCGGCGACGGTCGCCGACCTTGAAGGGCTCTACGCGCATCTGGAAGAAGCCGCCCGCGAAACGAACTTCATGGCGAGCGGATCGAGGCTACGCGAGCGCTGGCGCCGGCTCTTCTCGCGCGTGCCCGCGCTCGAGCGCGAAGAGGTCAATATCATGCGGGGCCTCCTCCGGGCGTTGCTTGGAAAGTAGCCCCGTGGCAATAGTTGATCAAAACAGTCGGAAACTCTAATATGGCCTTCATGTTCAGAAAGCTGCGCGCCGACATCGCCTGCATCCTCGACCGCGACCCTGCCGCGCGCAGCGCGTGGGAAGTGCTCACCTGCTATCCCGGGCTGCATGCGATCTACCTTCACAAGCTCGCCCACTGGTTCTGGCTGCGCCGCCTGCGCTGGCTGGGACGCTTCACGTCGCATTTCGGCCGCTGGCTGACCGGGATCGAGATCCATCCCGGCGCGAAGATCGGGAGTTGCGTCTTCATCGACCACGGGATGGGCGTGGTGATCGGCGAAACCGCCGAGATCGGCGACGGCTGCACCATCTATCAGGGCGTGACCCTGGGCGGCACTTCGCTGTACCGGGGCGAAAAGCGCCATCCCACCTTGGGTGAAGGCGTGGTGGTCGGGGCGGGCGCCAAGATCCTGGGCGGCTTCCTCGTCGGGGCGGGGGCGCGCATCGGCTCCAATGCGGTGGTCGTGAAGGCTGTCCCGGCAGGCGCGTCGATCGTGGGCGTTCCCGGCAAGATGATCGAAGATCCCAGCACGAAGACCGCAGAACGCTTCGCGGCCTATGCGGTGGTCCAGGACCACGACGACCCGCACTCGAAGGCGATCCAGCAGCTCGTCGAGCATTCCCAGGAGCTCGAGCGCACCATCGAGAACCTCCGGGACCGCCTTGCGCGCCTGGAGCGCGACGAAGCGGCCGCCGAGAGCGACAAAAACCTGCGAGCAGTCAAATAATTAGTACTTGAGGGTTTCAGTCGGCTTTCGGTTGCGGTATACTTGAGCATCTTTATCGGGTATTGGACCGAATTAACAGGACCGGACTACAGCACATGAGACTCACCACCAAAGGCAGGTTCGCAGTGACCGCGATGGTCGACCTGGCGATGCGCCAGAACCGCGGCCCGGTGACGCTCGCCGCGATCAGCGAGCGTCAGCACATCTCGCTTTCCTATCTCGAGCAGCTGTTCGGCAAGCTGCGGCGCGCGAAGCTCGTTTCCAGCGTGCGCGGTCCCGGGGGCGGCTACAACCTCGCGCAGCCGACGCAGTCGGTCACGGTGGCGAACATCGTCACCGCCGTCGACGAGCCGCTCGACGCGACGCAATGCGGCGGCAAGGAGAACTGCCACGACGACAAGCGCTGCATGACCCACGACCTCTGGGCCACGCTGAACGAGAAGATGCACGACTACCTCTCGTCGGTGAGCCTGGCGGACCTGGTCGCGCACCAGAACGGCAAGCCTGTCGCCGTGATCAAGGACTTCAGGCAGCACGAGAAGCAGCAGCACGAGAAGCCGGCCGAGGAGAAGGTAGCGGCATGAGGCTGCCGATCTATCTCGACTACTCGGCGACCACGCCGGTCGATCCGCGAGTCGCCGAGAAGATGATCCCCTACCTCACCGAGTTCTTCGGCAACCCGGCGAGCCGCTCGCACGCGTTCGGCTGGAAGGCCGAGGCGGCGGTGGAGGAGGCGCGCGCGAACGTCGCCGCCCTGATCGGGGCCGACCCCAAGGAGATCATCTGGACTTCGGGCGCCACGGAAGGGAACAACCTCGCCCTCAAGGGCGCGGCCAACTTCTACAAGACGAAGGGCAAGCACATCATCACCCAGAGGACCGAGCACAAGGCGGTGCTCGACACGGTGCGCGAGCTCGAGCGCCAGGGCTTCGAGGCGACGTACCTCGAAGTCGAACCCAACGGGATCGTCGATCTGGAGAAGCTGAAAGCAGCGATCCGGCCCGACACCATCCTGGTCTCGATCATGATGGTGAACAACGAGATCGGCGTAATCCAGCCGGTCTGGGAAATCGGCGAGCTCTGCCGCGAGAAGGGCATCGTGTTCCACGTCGACGCGGTGCAGGGCGCGGGCCGGGTCGAGATCGACATGGCCAAGCTCAAGGCCGATCTCCTGACGATCACCGCGCACAAGATCTACGGCCCGAAGGGCATCGGCGCGCTGTACGTGCGCCGCAAGCCGCGCGTGCGCATCGAGGCGCAGATCCACGGCGGCGGCCACGAGCGGGGTTTCCGCTCCGGCACGCTGGCGACCCACCAGATCGTGGGCTTCGGCGAGGCGGCGCGCCTCGCCAAGGCCGAGATGGCGACCGAGAACGAGCGGGTACGAGCGCTGCGCGAGCGGCTGTGGAACGGCATCAAGGACATGGAAGAGGTCTACGTGAACGGCGACCTCGAGCGCCGCATCCCGCACAACCTGAACGTAAGCTTCAACTTCGTCGAGGGCGAGTCGCTCATCATGGCGGTGAAGGACATCGCGGTGTCGTCGGGCTCGGCTTGTACTTCGGCGTCGCTCGAGCCCTCGTACGTGCTGCGCGCCCTCGGGCGCAACGACGAGCTGGCCCACAGCTCGATCCGCATCACCCTGGGCCGCTTCACCACCGAGGACGAAGTGGACTACGCCGCGCAGCT
>Ga0075433_10000101_pt1 | contig 41420 bp, 42 predicted proteins | sample RhiMethybrSRZTD2_FD_75299 | JGI IMG/M metagenome (GOLD analysis project Ga0075433, IMG submission 75299) | Populus rhizosphere microbial communities from Tennessee, USA - Rhizosphere MetaG P. TD hybrid SRZTD2 | ecosystem: Host-associated > Plants > Roots > Rhizosphere > Soil | place: USA... | reverse complement strand
ATCGAAGAAGTCGAAGACTTCTACGCTCCCTACGCCCCCTTCCGCGGGCTGGCCGCCACCCTGACGGCCAGCCTCTAAAGCGACCCGTCGATCCGTCGATAAGCGCTGTGATGGAGCGGTCGACGCGGGGCGGCAGCTGGCCCGACGAGCAAGTCAACGAGTTTCTCGACCAGATCAGTTCTGGTGGGGAGGACTACCGCGCCCTGGTCGAACGCCTGCCGGCGATCGTCTACACCTCGGAGCTGGGCGAGCACGGGCGCTGGCGCTACGTCAGCCCCCAGGTCGAAGAGATCCTTGGATACAGCCCCGAGGACTGGGTCGCCGACCCGGAGCTGTGGGTGAAGCTGGTCCATCCGGAAGATCGCGAGCGGGCGCTCTCCCAGGAGACAAAGGAGACGATGGGCGACCGCAACCCGCCGCCGATCGACTACCGGATGATCGCCCGCGACGGCAGCATCGTCTGGATGCTCGACGAGGCGGTGCTCGAGCCCGACGAGAACGGGGTCCCGATCTGGCACGGCGTCCTCTACGACATAACCGAGCGCAAGATCGCCGAGCAGGAGCTGCAGCGGGCCGCCGCCCAGCAGGCCGCGATCGCCAAGCTCGGCGAACGGGCGCTGCAGGCCGACGACCCCGATTCGCTGATGCAGGCGACTGTCTCGCTGCTGGCGGGGATCGAAGGCGTTGAGAGCGCCTGCATCTGGGAGGTCGGCCGCGACGGTCGCCGTCTGCGCCTGCGCGCCGGGCTGGATGACGAGACGATCGGGTCCGGCCGCCGCATCTCGGCGGCTCGCGACTCCCACGCCGGGGCGGCGCTCGACTCCGGCCTGCACGTGATCGTCGACGACTGGTTGGCCGAGAACCGCTTCACGATGCCCCCCGCGCTGCGGGTGCTTGGGGTCGGCAGCAGCCTTGCCGTCGTCATCGACGGCAAGGAGAGCCCGTTCGGCGTGCTCGACGTCCACTCCACCGAGCCAAACCGCTTCACCCCGCAGGATGTTCACTTCGTGCAGGCGGCGGCCAACGTGCTGGCCGACGCGCTCGAGCGCCACGCCGCCGACCAGGCGCTGCGCCACCGGGTCCTACACGACTCGCTCACAGGTCTCCCCAACCGGCTCAGCTTCATCGAAGCTCTGGGCGACGCGCTGCGGCGCGCCGCCGTCTCCGGCTCCCCGGTCGGGATCCTCTTCCTCGACCTCGATCACTTCAAGCTGATCAATGACAGCATGGGCCACCACGCCGGTGACGCGCTGCTGCGCGCGATCGCGCCGCGACTGCGCACCCACCTGCGCCCCGGCGACGTCGTCGCGCGCTTCGGCGGCGACGAGTTCGGCGTCCTGGTCGACCACCTCGCCGACGAGGACGAAGCGATGGCAATCGCCGAGCGGGTCGCCACCGCCTTCGCCGAGCCCTACTCCTTGGACGGCGTCGACCACTTCGTCACCGCCAGCATTGGGATCGCCGTGGCGCGGCCCACGGGGCATGACATGGTCGACGCCGAGCTGCTGATCCGCGACGCCGACGCCGCCATGTACCGGGCGAAGGAACGCGGCCGGGCGCGCTGTGAGCTGTTCGATGCCGAGATGAGGGCGCGGGCGATGCGCCGGCTCGAGGTCGAGCGTGAGCTTCGCCACGCCCTCGACCGCGACGAGCTGGAGCTGCACTACCAGCCGGTGGTCGCCTTGGGAAGCGGCGGCGAGATCACCGGGCTGGAGGCGCTGGTTCGCTGGCGCCACCCCGAGCGCGGCCTGCTCGATCCGGGCGAGTTCATCTCGATCGCCGAGGACAGCGGGCTGATCGAGCCGATCGGCCGCTGGGTTCAGGAGGCCGCCTGCCGCCAGATTCTCGAGTGGCACGAGGAGCGCCCCGATGCCCGGCCCTTCGACGTCTCCGTCAACCTCTCCGCCCGCCAGGTCGCCCACCGCGACCTGCCCGCGGCGGTCGCCGAGATCCTCGCCCGCACCGGACTCGACCCCGTCCACCTTGGGCTGGAGATCACGGAGAGCGTCTTGGTGGAGGAGTCCACAACCGCAACCGCCACTCTGGAGGCGCTCAGCGAGCTGGGCGTGCGGCTGATCCTCGACGACTTCGGCACTGGCTACTCCTCGCTGGCTTACCTCAACCGCTTCCCATTCGACGCATTGAAGATCGACCGCTCCTTCGTCGACGCGCTGGGGGTCGAGCAGGAGCGCACGGCGATCGTCGAGGCGATCATCGGCATGTCCCGCGCCCTCTCCCTGGACGTGATTGGCGAAGGCGTCGAGAACGAGGCCCAGCTCTCCGAGCTGCGCCGCCTCGGTTGCGACTTCGCCCAGGGCCACCTCTTCTCCCGGCCGCTGCCGGCGGAGAAGGTCTCGCGCCTGCTGCGCGAGGGCCTGCCGCGCTACTCGGGGATGTTGCCCGGCAGGTAGTCGTCGCTGAGCAGCTGGGAAGGCGTCGGCAGCGAGGAGATCAGCTCGTTGTCTCGCATCCAGCCGACGAACTCGCGCCATCGCGCCGGGTCCATGTAGCCGTAGGGGCCGGCCGGGTCGCTCGGCTCCAGCAGCGGCAGCGTCGCTCTCACCTCGGCCGCGGTCAGCTTCGGGTCGAGGTCGCGGTTCGCTTCCAGCAGGGCTCTTGTGGTCGCGTTCGGGCTCTTCACCGCGGCGGCGGTGCCGCGGGCCAGCGCCGCGATGAAGAGGCGGACCGCTTCTGGGTCTTCCGCGAGGCGCTCGCGGTTGGCGACCAGCACCAGCTCGTCGTAGGTGGGAACGCCGAGCTGGTCGACCGGGGTGACGACCGGGTCTCTGCCGCGCAGGCGAAGGTCGACGCCCTCGACGTTGCGGAAGCCGCCGAGCATCGCCTCCGCTCGGCCGCCAAGGATCGCCGGTAGGAGGCCGAAGCCGACGTTGACCGCCTTCACGTCGGAGGGGGAGAGGTTGGCGCGAGCGAGGATCGTCTTCAGATAGGCGTCCTGGTAGGGAATGCCGGCGGTCGCGATCGTCTTGCCGCGCAAGTCGGCGACCCCTCCGATCCCCGATCTCTTCAGCCAGAGCATCGAGGTCAGCGGCCGGTCGACCAGCGCCCCGACCGCGATCACGTCGAGCCCCTTCTCGTGGGCGAGCGCCACCTCGGGCTCGTAGGAGATCGCCAGGTCGGTGCGCCCGGCGGCGACCAGCTTGATCGGCGCCGCGGGGTCCGACGGGGTGTCGATCGAGACGTCGAGACCGGCGTCGCGGAAGTAGCCGAGCTTCTGCGCCATGTAGATCCCGGCGTGGTCGGGGTTGGGGTAGAAGTCGAGTGTCAGGTTGAAGGGCTGCGTCTCGGCGCTGACGTCTTCGCTCTTCTCGCCGCAGGCGGCGAGCGTAAGCGCGAGGGCGATGAGGGCGGCGACGAGCGCGAGCGCCCGGATGCGGAGAAGCTTCATGCCGGGGTTTCTATCGCCAAGTGACGACGCGGCGCTCCGCGAGGGCCAGCAGGCCGAAGAGGGCGATCGCGATAGCCGCGAGGACGACCACCGAGGCGAACAGCCGCGCCGTCTCCAGCTGGGCGTTGTCCTGGAGCATCAGGTGGCCGAGCCCCGAGCTCGACCCCGCCCACTCGCCGAAGACGGCGCCGATCACCGCCACCGCGACAGCGATCTTGGCGCCGCTGAAGGCGTAGGGCAGGGCGGTTGGCGCCTCGACCCGCAGGAAGGTCTGGCGGCGGGAGGCGCTCAGTGTGCGCATCATCTTGATCGCGTCGGGATCGACCGAGCGCAGCCCGTCGAGCACATTGACGGTGATCGGGAAGAAGCAGATCAGCGCCACGATCCCCAGCTTCGGGCCGATCCCGTAGCCGAACCAGACGACGAGGATGGGGGCGATGACGACGATCGGGATCGTCTGCGAGGCGACCAGCAGCGGGTAGGCGGCGCGGCGCAGCGTCTCGAAGAGGTGCAGGGCGATGGCGAAGGCAAGCCCGGCGACGAGCGCGCAGCAGAAGCCCAGCAGCACCTCCTTCAGCGTCACCCAGGCGTTGTCGGCGAGCAGCGAGCGGTTCTCCCACAGCGAGGCGGCGATCTCGGACGGGGAGGGAACGAGAAAGTCCTCGAGGTGCAGGGCGCCGGAGATCGCGCCGCTGCTCGCGGCGACCTGCCAGGCGCCGATCAGCGCCGCGAGCAGCAGGGTGGGAAGCAGCCAGCGCCTCACGCGGTTCCCTCCTTCAAGGCGAGCATCGCCCGCTCGCGGACGGCGACGAACTCCGGGTCGGTGACCGCCGCGTCGCGGTCCGGCGCGCGGGGGGCGGGGGGGAGCAGCTCGGCGACGATCCGCGCCGGGCGCGCCGAGAGCACCGCCACCCGGTCGGAGAGGTAGAGCGCCTCCTCCACGTCGTGGGTGACGAGGACGACCGTGCGCGGGTCGGCGCCGAGCGCCGCCGCCAGCCAGCCCTGCATCTCGGCGCGGGTGATCGCGTCCAGGGAAGCGAAGGGCTCGTCGAGCGCCAGCACGGACTTGCCGGAGAGCAGGGTGCGCAGGAAGGCGACCCGCTGGCGCATCCCGCCGGAGAGCTGGGCGGGCCTGGAGCGCTCGAAGCCAGCGAGGCCGAAGCGCTCGAACAGGGCGCCCGCTTCCCGCCGCGCCTCCGCCCGCCCAGCGCCGCCGTTGCGCAGTGCCAGCGCCGCGTTGTCGATCGCCGAGAACCAGGGCAGCAGCAGGTCGCGCTGAGGCATGTAGGCGCAACGAGCGAGGCGCCCGCCCGCGTCGCTCTCGCCGCCCAGCTCGATCTCCCCGCCGTCCGGCTCCAGCAGACCGGCGATCAGCTCCAGCAGCGTCGACTTGCCGCAGCCCGACGGCCCGACCAGGCCCAGCACCCCGTGGGCCTCTATCGCCAGGTCGAGCCGCTCGATCGTCCGCAGCTCCCCGTAAGAGTGCCGCAGGCCGCGGATCGAGACGGCGACGCCTGGGGCTTCGTCGGTGGCAGGCAGTGCGCTTTGGGTGGCGAATTCACCGGTGCTCGCGGGCATCTTGGTATCCTGGCGCACTCCGCGCTCCTGACCAAAGCAGTCAGGAAAGTCGATAAGCACCCCGCGGCCCCCATATGGACCCGGCAATCATCTTCTTCGGCCTCGGCATCGGCGTGCTCGTTGGCATGACGGGCATGGGCGGCGGGTCGCTGATGACGCCGCTTCTGATCCTCATCTTCGGGATCCAGCCAACCACCGCGATCGGCACCGACATCTTCTACTCCGCGGTCACCAAGACGGTCGGCGGCTGGCGCCACCTGCGGATGAAGACGGTGAACATGGAGCTGGTCAAGTGGCTGGCGCTGGGCAGTGTGCCCGCCGCGGTCGGCGGGGTCGCGATCGTCTCCGTCCTCGAGAACCACATCGGCAAGGACCGGCTCGATTCGCTCGTCTACGCGGTGCTCGGCGGCACCCTGCTGATGGTCGGGATCATCACCCTGGCGCGAGCGCTGATCCTGCGCCGCCTCGTCGACGAACGCGAGCGCTTCGATGTCGAGCGCCGCCACAAAGTCGCCGCGATCGTGATCGGCGCCACCACCGGCTTCGTGATCGGCATCACCTCCGCCGGCTCCGGCACGGTGATCGCGATCCTGTTGATCGCCGTCTACCGCCTGGCGCCGAAGAAAGTGGTGGGAACCCGACGTATTCCACGCCGCCGTCCTGCTCTGGGCCGCCGGCATCGCCCACTGGGTGGGAGGGAATGTCGACTTCACCCTCGCCGGGAACATCCTGATCGGCTCGATTCCCCGCGTGGTGATCGGCGCCGCTCTCTCCGACAGGGCTCCGCAGGGCTTCCTGCGCACCGCGCTCGGCGTCGTCCTGGTCGGCTCCGGCATCGTCACGATCCAGAAGGGCGACCCGATGGTCTGGCCGATCGCCGCCGCGGTCGCGGCGCTCGGCCTGGGCCTGATCCTCGCCGCGCCGCACTGGCTCAACCGCCGTCGCGAGCGCGAAGGCAGGGGCGATCTCGCCTCCGAGACGGCCGGCTAGGGCCCGGCGCGTCGAGCGGCTGATTTACTAGCGCTCTATGCGCGTCTCAGCGAAGGCCGACTACGCCGTGCGCGCGGCCGCTGAGCTGGCGGCCGCCGACGAAGGCCCCGTCAAGGGGGAGAGGCTCGCCGACGCGCAGGACATCCCGCTGCAGTTCCTCGAGCACATCTTGCTGGAGCTGAAGCACGCCGGCATCGTCCGCGCCCGGCGTGGGGCGAAGGGCGGCTACTGGCTCGCCCGCCCGGCCGACGACATCACGATCGCCGAGGTGGTGCGCGCCGTCGAGGGCCCGATCGCCCACGTCCAGTCGTCCCCGCCGGAGTCGCTCGAGTACCGTGGCAACGCCGAGCACCTGCAGGAGGTCTGGATCGCGGTCCGCGCCAACCTGCGCGCCGTGCTCGAGCAGGTGACGCTCGCCGACCTGGTCAGCGGCCGGCTCCCCCCGGTCGTCGAGCACCTCACCGAGTCGCCCGACGCCTGGGCCGCCCGCTAGCCGAGCTGGGGGAGCGAGTCTAGACCGGATTGGCGACTGGGACCTCGACCTCGCCGTCGGCCGGGGCGACGAGGATCGCGCCCTCGCCGGTGACGTAGGCCTCCTCGCCGTGCTGGACGACGTCCATGCCCACCGCTTCGTCGTGCTCGCTGGCGCGCAGTGGCATCACCAGCCCGATCAGCTTCAGCAGCACGAAGGTCATGCCGAAGGCGTAGGCGGGGGCGGCGAGCGCCGCCAGCGCCTGGTCGCCGAGCTGTGCCGCGTTGCCGTAGAGAAGGCCGTCGGCGACGCCGTTCCAGCCGATCTGCGCGACGAAGCCGATGAAGAGGATTCCGGTGAAGCCGGCGATGCCGTGGGCGGCGAGCACGTCGAGCGTCTCGTCGACCCGGGTCCGGGGCCGCCAGACGATCACCGCGTAGCAGGGCAGGGCGCCGAGGAAGCCAAGCGCAATCGCCCATCCCGGGCTGATGAAGCCGCCGGCGGGAGTGATCAGCACGCAGCCGACGATGATCGCGGTCGCGGCGCCGATCGCCGTCACCTTCCTGCCGCGGATCAGGTCGAGCGCGAACCAGGTGACGAGCGCGCAGGCCGGGGTCAGCAGCGTGTTGGTGAAGGCGAGCACGCTGGCGTCGCCGGTCGAGAAGCCGCTGCCGCCGTTGAAGCCGAACCAGCCGAACCACAGCAGGCCGGCGCCGAGCAGGACGTAGACGGCGTTGTGGGGGAGCAGCGCCTGGCGCCCGTAGTCCTTGCGCGCGCCGACGACCAGCGCCGCGGCCAGCGCCGAGAAGCCGGAGGCCATCTCGACCGGCACGCCGCCAGCGAAGTCGAGGGTGCCGCCGGCGATCAGCCAGCCGCCACCGAAAGCCCAGTGGGCGAGCACCGCGTAGACGAGCACCGACCAGAGCGCCGCGAAGACCAGGAACGCCCCGAACCGCATCCGCTCCACGACCGCGCCGGAGACGAGGGCGGTGGTGATGATGCAGAAGGTCGCCTGGAAGGCGAAGAAGACCAGGTGCGGGATCGTCATCCCTTCGCGCGGCGCGAAGTCGACGCCCTGCATGGCGAAGTTGCCGAGGCCGCCGATGATGCTGCCGTCGCCGTCGAAGGCGAGCGAGTAGCCGATCAGCGCCCAGGTGACCGTCGCGACGGCGATCGCGGCGATCGACATCATGAAGGTGTTGAGGGTGTTCTTCGAGCGCACCAACCCGGCGTAGAAGAGCCCGAGGGCGGGGGTCATCATCAGGACCAGCGCGGTCGCGGCGAGCATCCAGGCGGTGTCGCCGGTGTCGATCTGAGCGGTGACGATCGGGAAGCCCATCGCTACGCCCTCACCGGCGTCACGGCGCCGCTGTCAGTCTCGCCAGTGCGGATGCGCACCGCCCGCTCCAGCGGCAGAACGAAGATCTTGCCGTCGCCGACCTCCCCGGTCCGCGCCCCCTCGCAGAGCGCGTCGATCGTCGGCTGGACGAAGTCGTCGGAGACCGCGATCTCGAAGCGGACCTTCTCGGCGAGCCCCATCTTCACGGTCGTGCCGCGGTAGGTCTCGACCCGTTCCAACTCCCCCCCGTGTCCCTGGACCCGGCTAATCGAAACGCCGCGCACCTCGGCCCTGTAGAGGGCTTCCAGCACGTCGTTCGCCTTCTCCGGACGCACGATTCCCACCACGAGTCTCACAATCCTCCTCCCGTCTCCCCGATGAGCGCGTGCGAGCCTAACAGGCGAACCGATTGCGCTCCTAAAGTCTCGGCGCTCCTCGCCGATAGTCGGTACGCGATGCCGGGATCGACGAGCAGAATCGGAGCGTTGCGAGAGCCCGGCCGGTCGGAGGCTCGGGCGGTTGGGGTGCTGTTGGTCGGGGCGACCGGGTTGGTGATGCTGTCCCTGGCGCTGCCCTATGAAGGCTCTGTCGATGTCCCGGCGCTGATTGTCACCGCCGGCTCGATGTGCGTCGTCGGCCTGCTCTGCCTGGCGCTGGCGCGCCACATCCCGATTTGGATGGCACACGGTCTCCTTGCCGCGACCATGGCGCTGACAGGCCTGCTGATCTACGAGAGCGGCGTCGCGGCGGGACAGTACGGAGCGGTTTTCGTCTGGGGGACGCTGATCGCTGCGTATTTCTTCACCCGCCGAGCGGCGATCGCTCACCTGCTCTGGCTGCTGGGTGTCTACGCCGTCACTCTGGTGGCGGTCAGCGAAAGCGCGGGCTACTCGTCGCTGACGCGCTGGCTCTTCAGCGCCGTCTCGCTCTCCGTCGTCATGCTCTTGACCAGCTCGCTGGTCGCCCGCCGCGAACGCGCCGACATGCGAGCCCGGCGGTTCTTCGACCTCTCTCGCGACATGCTTTGCACGGCCAACACGGAGGGGTACTTCGTGGAGCTGAACGCGGCCTGGGAGAGCTGCCTTGGCTATACCCCCGAGGAGCTACGGGCAAAGCCCTTCATCGGGCGGGTCCACCCCGAAGACCGGGAGCGAACGCAGGCGGAAGCGGCGAGCCTCTTCAATGGGGAGGGGTCAGCCGACTTCGAAAACCGGTACCTCGCCAAAGACGGGTCCTGGCACTGGCTCAGGTGGAGCTCGACGCTGGCGCCGGACGAGTCTTTGATCTATGCCCGCGCCACTGACGTCACAGAGCTGAAGCGAATCGCGGCGGAGCGCGAGGATCTCTTGGCCGAAGTGGAGAGCCTCGCTCGCAGCGACTCCCTGACCGGCCTGCCCAATCGGCGCACTCTCGACGAGCAGCTTCCCCGCGAGCTCGCGCGGGTTCGGCGATCCCAGTCACCCCTCTGCATCGCATTCCTGGACATCGATCACTTCAAGGCATACAACGACGAGCGGGGGCATCTGGTGGGCGACACGATCTTGCGTAATTGCGCTGTGGCCTGGGACTCCGAGCTGAGGGGCGAGGACTTCATCTTCCGGTATGGCGGGGACGAGTTCGTCGTGCTTCTGCCCGACTGCCCGCCGGAGCAGGCTTCGAAGATCGTCGAGCGGCTTCGGGAGGCCACGCCGAAGGGGCAAACCTGCTCCGCCGGCATGGTGTGCTGGGACTTCGTCGAAACGACGGACGATCTGCTCCAGCGTGCCGACGCGGCCCTCTACCGGGCCAAGAACGAGGGTCGGGACCGCCTGGTCTGCGAATGGACCCAATCCATCGCAGGCAATGCTTGATCCGGCGCCGGTCTCGTAATAGGTTGCGAATCCGCATGTAAATCGGGACTTGCGCTGTGGGGGCCGGCGCGGAAAGGAATCGTCTTGAAGAAGCAACCTTCTCGCTCGGCGTCCATCGGGGCGGTATTTGCGACCCTGGCATCCGGGGTCCTCGCTCTCGCCGTCTTCGTTCCCGGCCTCGCTTCCGGGGAGGGCGCCTACCCGGCCCCCGACTCGACCGGCGCGACGACCGGCTCGACCCCCACCGTCTACATGAAAGACGGCAAAGGCGGCCTGCGCTTCGTCGCGCCAAAAACCGTCGTCGCAGGTGAGGACCTGAGGGTGCTCAACCAGACCAATCCCAGACAGGTCGGCCCGCACACCTTCTCGCTGGTGACCAGATCGTCGCTGCCGAAGACCCCCAAGGCGCGGCAGCTCTGCTTCACCAAAGACCACATCTGCAAGGCGATCGCTATCTGGCAGGGAGCCAGAGGCAACGGGCCGCCGACCGTCAACCCCGCCGACGCGGGCGTCGCAGGATGGGACACCGAGGGAAGTCTCACCAGAAGAGGCGACTCCTGGTTCACGGGTAGCAAACCGCGCACCTCGATCGTCCAGCAGGTGACCGCCGCCGGTGGAACCACGCTTCACTTCCTCTGTGCGGTCCACCCGTTCATGCAGGGCTCGATCAAGGTGCTGCCCACGGGCGGCTAACGGCACGGCTGGTTCCGCTTCACCTTCGCCGCGCTTCGGGCGCCGAGCCTTTCTCGGCGCCCTGGGCGGCGGCGCGCTAGCCGTCCTGTCGCCCCTGAAAGGGCGAGCGGGCGGCCGGTTCCCGCTTGGGGAAGCCCCGCGGGCGCTTGCCGCGGCGCCGTTCCGGGCGCCGCTGCCGATCCCCCGCGAGCTGCGCGGCGCCCACCTGCAGATCCCGATCTGCGAGGCCGAGATCCTGATCCTCTCCGGCCGCAAGACGAAGATGTGGACCTACGGAGGGACCTTCCCCGGACCGACGATCCGGCGGCCCGCCGGGCACCGCACCAAGGTCACCTTCCGCCACGAGCTGCCCGCGGCGGCCGGCGAGCTGACCGTCCACCTGCACGGCGGCCACAACCGCTCCCGCTTCGACGGCCAGCCGGGCGGGCTGACGAAGTCGCATCCCGTCTCCTTCTTCTGCCAGATCCCGCGCGGGCTGCCGGCGCGCGAGTCAGGCAACGACCTGCTGATCGAGCCCGGTGGGCGGAAGACCTACGTCTACGAGCTGATGGAGGACGGGCGGCCGGAGCGCGCCGCCATGCAGTGGTACCACGACCACCGTCTCGACCACACAGCGCGCAACATCTGGCGCGGCCTGGCCGGGATGTGGATCGTCGACGACGCGCTCGACGCCTCGCTGCCGCTGCCCTCCGGGAAGCGCGACATCCCGCTGATGATCGCCGACCGCAGCTTCGACCGGCACAACCAGCTGACCGACCCGTTCGCCGGCCGCCGCCCGCCCGACGACGGCGTTGAAGGCCACCTGGTCCTCGTCAACGGCGCCTACCTACCCCACCACCGCGTTACCGCGCAACGCCACCGCCTGCGCATCCTCAACGTCTCCAACTTCCGCCCCTACAACGTCTACCTCTCCAACCGCGCGCCGCTGACGCAGATCGCCACCGACAGCGGCCTGATGCCGCGGCCGGTGCGCCGCCGCGAGGTCCTGCTTGGGCCGGGGGAGCGAGCCGAGGTGGTGGTCGACTTCTCCGGCGCGGCTGGGCAATCGGTGGAACTGCGCAGCGGCCCGCGCCACGACGGCAAGCGAGCGCTGGGGACGCGGCCCTACGTCGGCGCGCTGATGCAGTTCCGGGTCGGCGCCAAGCGCCTTCCCGACCGGACCCGGGTTCCCCGCGAGCTGCGGCCGCTGCCCGAGTGGGTCAGAGAGGCCTCGCCGACGCCGGACCGCACCTGGACGATCGGGGTCGGCGGCTTCTTCAAGACCACCTGGACGATCAACGGCAGGACCTACAACCCCGCCCGCGCCGATGCCTTCCCGGTGCTGGGCACCGTCGAGACCTGGGAGATCTTCAACGACACCAACGTCGCCCACCTGATGCACATGCACCACACCGACTGGTACATGCTGTCCCGCGACGGCAAGCCGCCGCCGCCCTGGGAGGATTGCCTGAAGGAGACCTTCTTCGTCAACCCGGGCGAGAGAATCCTGGTCGCCGGGCGCTTCAGCGACTACACCGGCAAGTTCCCGATCCACTGCCACATGCTCGATCACGAAGATCATGGTCTGATGAGCCAGTTCGAGGTCGTGCGACCGGGGGAGGGGCCGGCCGGTGGGGGCTGAGGCGCCGGCGGCGGAGCTGGTGCAGCGCTTCCGCGGGGCGCGGCGCGACCCGGGGCTGGCGATCCTGGAGGGATTTCACGTGCTGAAGCACGCGCTGCGCTTCGAGGCCGAGGTCCTGGAGGTCGTCGCAGTCGATCCCGGCGAGCTGGAGCGGCTGGCGGGGGAGCTGGCCCCGGACCTGGCGGGCGAACTGGCGGGGCCGGCGACTCCTGTGAGCGAGGAGACGCTCGCCGAGCTGGTTCCCCAGGCGCCGGGTACCGGCGTGGTCGCGATCGCCAGGCGCCCAGCGGTCGATGCCGCCGCGGCACTCGCCGGCCAGCGCGCCGCCCCGGTCGTGCTGCTCGAAGAGCCGCGCAAGATGGGGAACATGGGCGCCTGCGTGCGGGTCGCGGCGGCGGCCGACGCGGCGGCGGTCCTCACCACCGGGAACAACGACCCCTGGCACCCCGACGCGCTGCGCGGCGCCGCCGGCCTGCACTTCGCCCTACCGGTGGCGCGCGTCGATCGCCTGCCAGAAAGCGACCGGCCGCTGATCGCGGTCGATCCCGAGGGGGACGAACTGAGCCCGGCAGACCTGCCGCCCCGCGCCGTCCTCGCCTTCGGCACCGAGCGCCACGGCCTCAGCGCCGAGCTGCTGGAGCGCGCCGACACTCGGCTGCGCATCCCCATGCGCCCCGGCGTCTCCAGTCTCAACCTGGCGACCTCAGTGGCCGCGGCGCTCTTTTCCGGGGCCTTTGAACCTCGGCGCGCTTCGCCGCGTAGACAGGACCAATGAAGGCGATCGCTTCAATCGTGGCGGTGGGCCTGGCGCTGATTGCGGGCCAGGCCGCGACGGCGTCCCCGGCCGACACGGCGGGGGCGAGCGGGACCGCCGGCGTCAACATCAAGAACTTCAAGTTCCGCCCCGGCACGCTGAACGTGGCGAAGGGAACCAAGGTCGTCTTCTCCAACTCCTCCGGCGTCGCCCACACGGCGACCCGCGGGGGCGCCTTCGACACCGGCCGCATCAAACCCGGCCACTCCGCGGCGGTGCGTTTCGCGCAGAGGGGGACCTTTCCCTACCACTGCAAGATCCATCCATTCATGCACGGCAAGATCGTCGTCGGCTAGTTTCACCTCGAGCAGTTCCACAATCGAAAGGACACCGTGCTGCCGATCGCTGACTTTGGCTTGGGGGAAGCACTCCTCCTCGCCCTCGAGATCTTCTTCTTCGTGATCTGGATCTGGATCCTGATCACCATCCTCACCGACCTCTTCCGCGACCACGAGCTCTCCGGTTGGGCGAAGGCCGCGTGGGTGCTATTCCTGGTCTTCATCCCGTTCCTGACTGCGCTGATCTACCTGATCGCGCGCGGCAGCGGGATGCGGGATCGGACGATCAAGGCGCAGGCGGAAGCCAAACAACATATGGACGCTTACATCCGCGAGCAGGCGGGCAGCTCCCCGGCCGACGAGCTGCACAAGCTCAACGACCTGAAGGAGAAGGGCGCGATCTCGGCGGAGGAGTTTGAGAAGGCGAAGGCGAAGCTTCTGGTCTGATCCTGCAAGGGGAGTTGCAGGTTATTAGCAACTCCTAACAAAAAATCGGCGACTTCGTTAGCCTGCCCCGCTTCGATGCGGGCTTCGCTCTCCTGCCATTTCAGGCGGCTTTTGCTGCCTGCGGCGCTGCTTGCCGCTCTCTGCGCGCTGGTCGTCGCTACCGCCAGCGCCCCAGCCGAGACCCTGCAGGAGAGATTCGATGCCGCGCAGGGCAAGCTCGACGACGTGCGGCAGAGCCAGAGCGCGGTGGAGGCGACGATCGCCGAGCAGAACGCCGCGATCGACTCGATGATCGGCGAGGTCTCGGCGCTGCGCCAGCGCCAGGCCGCGATCGAGGACGAGCTGGCCGCCAAGCAGGTCGAGCTGGACCGGGCGACCGCGAAGCTGGCGGCGGAGAAGCGGCGGCTGGAGGCGATCCGGGCCCGCCTGCAGCGGGCGCTTGTCGCGCTGCGCCGGCGACTGGTCGACATCTATGAGTCGGGAAGCCCCGACATGCTGAACGTGGTGCTGGATTCGGCGAGCTGGTCGGAGGTCAGCGCGCGGGCGGACTACCTGAACCGCATCCAGGACTACGACAACTCGGTCGCCGAGCGGGTCAAGGGCCTGCGCGACCAGGCGAAGGCCGCGGTGCGGCGGATGAAGGCGGTCCGCCGGCAGATCAAGGAGGCACGGGACGCGATTGCCCTCAAGGAGCGCCAGGTCGCCGCGGCACGCCGGCAGGCCGAGGCCCGCTTCGCCGAGCTGAAGGCGGCCCAGGCCGAGCGCCAGCGGGCACTCGACGCGCTGGAGTCCCGCGCCCAGGCGCTGGGCGACAACCTCGCCGCGATCTCCTCGCAGATGGCGAGCGCCGGCTCGCCGGTCCCGGCCACGGCGCCGGCCCCGCTCACCCCCGGCGAGAGCGCCAACTACATCTCCGAGAGCCAGGCCAGCGTGCCGAGCGGTGCGCCGTCCGCCGTCCAGGCCGCGATCGAGGCCGCCAACTCGATCGCCACCACTCCCTATATATGGGGAGGGGGGCACGGTTCGTTCAGCTCTTCGGGCTACGACTGCTCGGGTGCGGTCAGCTTCGCCCTGCACGGCGGCGGCTTCCTTGACAGCCCACTCGACTCGACCGGGCTGGAGACCTGGGGCGAGCCCGGGCCTGGGCGCTGGATCACCGTCTACGCCAACGCCGGCCACGCCTGGGCGGTGATCGCCGGCCTCAACTGGAACACCTCCGGCGACCTCAGCGGCACCGGTCCCCGCTGGCACGCGACTATGGCCGACACCTCAGGCTTCATCGCCCGCCACCCCGCCGGTTATTAGGCTCGCCCACGACCCCTCGGGCCGGGTACGGTAGGGGCGATGGCGACTGAGGCAAGCGGCGCCGACCTCGAGCGGGAGCTGAGCGCGCTGCTCGAAGTGGAGCGCTTCGAGCCGCCCGTGGAGTTCCGCGAGCGGGCGCTGTGGAGCGATCCCGCCGTCTACGAAGAGGCAGCCGCCGACCCCGAGGCGTGGTGGTTGCGCCAGGCGACCGAGTTGCTCGACTGGATCGAGGAGCCGAGCGAGGGGCTCGACGAGTCCAATCCTCCCTTCTACAAGTGGTTCGCCGACGGGAAGCTGAACGCGTCCGCCAACTGTCTGGACCGCCACGTCGAAGCCGGGCTGGGCGAGCGGGTCGCCTACCACTGGCGCGGCGAGGAGGGAGAGGAGCGCGACGTCACCTACGCCGAGCTGCTCGCCGCCACCCAGCGCTTCGCCAACGCGCTTCGTTCCCACGGCATTGAGAAGGGCGACGTGGTCGGGATCTACCTGCCGATGATCCCTGAGGTCGTCGTCGCGATGCTTGCCTGCGCGCGGATCGGCGTCGTCCACAACGTCGTCTTCGGCGGCTTTTCGGCGGAGGCGGTGCGGGAGCGGATGGAGTTCTCCCAGGCCAAGGCGTTGGTCACTGTCGACGGCGCCCGCCGCAAGGGCAAGACCGCGCCGATCAAGGCGCAGGTCGACGAAGTCATGGCAGGGCTCGACTCAATCGAGACGATCTTCGTCGTCCGCCACACCGGTGCCGAGTGCGGGATGCGCGAGGGCCGCGACGTCTGGTTTCACGAGGCGATGGCCGCTGCCGACCCCGCTTGCCCGCCGGAGCCGATGGGCGCCGAGGACCCGCTCTACATCCTCTACACCTCCGGCTCGACCGCGAAGCCGAAGGGCATCCTTCACACCACCGGCGGCTACCTCACTGGCGCCGCCTACACCCACCGTTACGTCTTCGATCTGAAGCCCAAAGAGGACGTCTACTGGTGCGCGGCCGACGTCGGCTGGGTCACCGGTCACTCCTACATCGTCTACGGGCCGCTGGCGAACGGCGCGACCAGCGTCATGTACGAGGGGGCGCCGGATTACCCGGACAAGGACATCTGGTGGGAGATCGCCGAGCGTTACGGCGCGACGATTCTCTACACGGCGCCGACCGCGATCCGCACCTGCATGAAGTGGGGGGTGGAGTACCCGGCGCGCCACGACCTCTCCTCGCTGCGCCTGCTGGGAAGCGTGGGGGAGCCGATCAACCCGAAGGCGTGGCTCTGGTACCACAAGGTGATCGGCGGGGAGCGCTGCCCGATCGTCGACACCTGGTGGCAGACCGAGACCGGCCAGATCATGATCTCGCCGCTGCCGGGGATCACCGCGACCAAGCCTGGCTCGGCGACGGTGCCGCTGCCGGGAATCGAGGCGGCGGTCTTCGACGAGCGGGGGGGGCCGATCGAAGAGGGGGAGGGGCTGCTGGTCCTGCGCCGTCCCTGGCCGGGGATGCTGCGCACCCTCTACCGCGAGGACGAGCGCTTCATCGAGACCTACTTCTCCTTCGATGCGGAGACCTACCTGGTCGGCGATGCCGCCCGCCGCGACTCCGACGGCTACTTCTGGGTGCTGGGCCGGATCGACGACGTGATCAACGTCTCCGGGCACCGGCTCTCAACCGCTGAGGTGGAGTCGGCGATCGTCTCCCACCCGAAGGTCGCCGAGGCGGCGGTGATCGGCCAATCCGACGAAGACACCGGCCAGGCGATCTGCGCCTTCGTGACGCTGGAGGGCGACCTCGACGGAAGCGACGGGATGGTGGCCGAGCTACGCGACCACGTCGCCGAGCGGATCGGCAAGCTGGCGCGGCCGAAGCGGGTGATCTGGTCCGGCGACCTGCCGAAGACCCGCTCCGGAAAGATCATGCGTCGCCTCTTGCGCGACATCGCCGAAGGGCGCGAGCTGGGCGACGTGACCACGCTTCGCGACCCGGAAATCATGGCTGAGCTGGAGCGCAAGGTAGCCGCCCGCCGCGACGAGGAGTGACTAGCGAGCAGCCCGGTCGTCGACCATGCGCTCGACGGCGATCTCCAGCGCCTGCAGCTGCTCGCGGACGCTGCGCAACTCGCGCAGGGCGATTGCCTCGGCGCTGAGCTGCTCGGCCGCCAGCTCGGCTTCCACCTCTTCGATCTCGGGGCCGAGGAAGCGTTGCGCGAAGGCGCCGGTCAATAGTGCGACGAAGCCGATCCCGACGATGAGGATGAAGGCGGAGAGGATCTCGCCGCCTGTCGTCGTTGGATAGATGCTCGATCCGAGCGTGGTCATTGTTGTGACTGCCCAATAGACCCCTTCCCAGGCGTCGAGGTGTTGGTTCTGGCGCTCCAGAGCGACGAAGAGGGCACCGCCACCGATTGTGGTCAGAACTGCCAGGAGTGCCGCGTAGTGCAGTCCCTGCAACGAGAAGACCTGGCGCGAGAGCTGCGTCAGGCGAAGGAGGCGGAGCAAGCGCAAGAGGCGGAGGACGCGGAGTCCCTGTAGGCCCGCAGGCAGAACCGGCGGAGTGAAGACGACGATGACAAGATCCAGCGTGTTGTGCCGCAGCCAGGCGCGCCGGTTGGGCACCACGGCCAGCATCACGACCAGCTCGATCGCGAAGGCTGTCCAGGTGACCCAATTGAGGACGATCGCGATGTCCTCCAGCAGCCCGCCTGGAGTGGACTCGGTGATCGCCACCATCGGCAGCGTCAACGCCGCCGCGATCATCAGCGGCGTGTTCATCACCTCCGCCACCCGAGTGCTGCGCGCATCCATCCCGGGCGCGTAAACCACCGTCGCCTCTTTCGCCTCTGCCGCTTCGCGGGCCATCCGCCCCTGATTCGACACCACCGCCCAAAACCCGCTCCACTGTTCCTTTGTCCCTTACATGGAGCAAAGGAACAGTGGAGCGGGTAGTTTGCTAGACTAATTATCTAGGCTAATCATTTGATAGAGACTCTTGACACCACGCTCACCGGTTCGGCCGCTCGGCTGCGGCTGGCGATCGTGCGCACCTCGCGGAGGTTGCGCCAAGAGGCGGCCGGCGCGGTGGGGGAGTTGACGCCGACGTCCGTCTCGGCGCTGGCGACAGTGGAGAGGCATGGGCCGCTGACGCCCAGCGAGCTGGCTGAGATCGAACGGGTGAAGCGGCCGACCGCGACGCGAACGTTGCACCACCTGCACGAGGCGGGGCTGATCGACCGCGCCCCCGACCCCGCTGACGGGCGTAGCGCCCTGCTCAGCATCAGCGCCGCCGGACGGGAGCGGCTGCGGCGCCTGCGCGGGCGCAAGAACGCCTACCTGGCGCGCCGCATGCGCGACCTGCCGCCGGACGACGTGGAAACGCTGGAGCGCGCCGCCTCGATCCTCGAGCGGATGTTGGAGAGTGAGCGGCGGTGAGCGCCGCGCTGAGCCGCTCGTTCGACTCCCTCGCCGTTCCCAACTATCGCCGCTACTTCGCCGGGCAGCTCGTCTCGCTCTCCGGCAACTGGATGCAGACGGTCGCCGAGGTCTGGCTGGTCCTCAGCTTGACCGGCAGCGGCGTCGCGGTTGGGCTGACCACGGCGCTGCAGTTCCTGCCGATGCTGCTGTTCGGCGCCTGGGGTGGGCTGCTGGCCGATCGCTTTCCCAAGCGGCGCCTGCTGATGGTCACCCAGGCGGCGATGGCGCTGCCGGCGCTCGCCTTGCTCGCCGTCGCCGCGACAGGCGTGGTGACGCCGTGGATGGTCTACGCGCTGGTCTTCGCCCGCGGAGCCGTCAACGCCATCGACAACCCGACTCGCCAGAGCTTCGTGATCGAGATGGTCGGGCCCGACCGCCTCGTCAACGCGGTCAGTCTCAACAGCGTCATCGTCCACTCGGCGCGGATCGTCGGCCCGGCCCTGGCCGGTGTGCTGATCGCCACGGTGGGGGTCGAGCCCTGCTTCGCGGTCAACGCCGCCTCCTTCGGCGGGATGATCGCCGCCCTCTGGCTGATGGACCCGAAGCAACTTCGCGCCGCCCCCATCGCGGCACGAGAGCCGGGAGCGATCCGCGCCGGGCTGCGCTACGTGCGTCGGACGCCGACCCTGGCTGTCCCGCTGGCCCTGATGGCGCTGGTCGGCACCTTCGGCTTCAACTTCCAGGTGATCCTGCCGCTGCTCGCTCGCTTCAGCTTCGGCGGCGGCGCTTCCGCCTACGCGGCGCTGGTCTGCGCGATGGGGGTCGGCTCTGTTATCGGCGCCCTGGCGACCGGCGCCCGCGGCCGCGCCGACGCGCGCCTGATCGGCGGTGCCGCGCTCGCCTTCGGCGCGCTCGCCCTGATGGCGGCGCTGATGCCAAGCTTGGCGCTGGAGATCCCGGTGCTGGCCGTGCTTGGCGGCTCGGCCGTTTCCTTTGCCGCAAGCGTCAACTCCGCGCTACAGCTCGCGGTCGAGCCGGAGATGCGCGGCCGAGTGATGGCGCTCTACTCGGTCGTCTTCCTCGGCTCTACTCCGATCGGCGGCCCGCTCGCCGGCTGGCTCGCGCAGGCCTATGATCCGCGCGTCGCCCTCCTGCTCGCCGCGGTTGCCGGTTTCTCCGCCGCCTGGGCGGCGCGGGCCTTATCGTGGACTCATCATGGGCGAGCGGCCGTCAGGGCGTAACGAAACCGAGGACGAGCGGCTCGACCGCAACCTCAGCGAGCTGCTGCAGGAGCTGCGGGTGGCGCTGCCCGGCGTCCAGGTCCTCTTCGCCTTCCTGCTGGCGGTGCCGTTCCAGCAGAACTTCACGAGAATCACCGGCTTCCAGGAGAGGGTCTACTTCGCGACGCTGCTCTGCACGGCGATCTCCGCGGCGCTCTTGATCTCCCCATCCGCCTACCATCGGATGACCTTCCGCTACCAGCAGAAGCGGCACCTGGTCTTTCTCGCCAACCGGCTGACGATCGCCGGGCTCAGCTTCCTGGCGCTGGCGATGATCGGGGCGGTGATGCTGATCACCGATGTCCTGTTCGGGACCGCCGCGACCGTCGTCACCAGCGTCGCTGCCGCGGCGATGTTTGCGGTGCTCTGGTACCTGCTGCCGCTGCGGCGACTGTTCAGCCTGAGGAGGGATGAGCGGCGGCAGCCGCCCGGTCCGCCCGCAATCCCGCCAGCTGAGCCTTCAGCTCGTTGAGGAAGGGAATGTCGGGAGCGGCGTCGCGGAGCAGGTCCAGGTCGGCCTCCCAGACGGCGACCTTGACGTCGAGCGGCGTCTTGAACTCCTCGCCGACGGCCTCCCCCTGGTCCGCGTAGGCCTTGCGTAGCGCGGCGATGTTGGTCAGCTTGTCGGCGGCATAGATCGCCAGCGCGTCGGGGCCGGCGGCGGCGACCCGCCGCCGGTGCTCGTCCTTGCGCCGCTCGTAGGGCTCGATCGTCTCGTCGTCGGTGAGCGCTTCGACCAAGCCCGCGACCGGCTCGCCGAAACGCTCGCGCAGTTCCTCCACCGTGGTCTCGCTGTCTTCGACCACGTCGTGCAGGAGCGCCGCCGCCAGCACCTCGTCGGCGAAGCCGTTCTCTCTGAGCAGCTCGGCGACGGCGACCGGGTGCTCTATGTAGGGCATCCCACTGCTGCCGTTGCGAATCTGGCCGGCATGGGCCTCGCGCGCCGTCTCCAGCGCTTCCAGGATCAACTCGCGGCCGCCGCCGCGCTCGGCGCCCGCGCCGGCAGTTCGTAGGAAGCCCGCTCGGCGCCCAGCTCGATCGCCGCGGGGCTGCCACCCATCTCCTCCCAGCGCCGCTTCGCCTCCTCTTGCAGCCCGTCAAGGAAGGCGTCGGAGTGCAAGGGGTCGTGATGGAACAGAACGGTGCTCTCGGCGCCGGTGCGGCGGGCGAAGGAGAGGGAGTGAGAGAGGGAGGAGTGGCCCCAGCCAATGTGCTCGGGGTACTCGGCGTCGGCGTACTGGCCGTCGTGGATCAGCAGCGAGGCGTCGCGCGCCAGCGCGAAGCCGGAGATCCAGTCTTCGTCGAGCGCGTCGAGGTCGGCGCCGAGCGCCGGCTCGTGGTCGGGGATGTAGGCGAGGGAGGAATCGCCGTCGTCGATCCGGTAGCCGAGCGTCGGCCCGCGGTGGGCGACCGAGGCGGCGCGAATCCGCGCCGAGCCGATCTCCCACTCGGTCTCCGGGCAGTGGCGGAAGGAGACCTCGCAGGGCAGCTCGCGGACTTCGACGGGAGAGAGCGGCGCGGAGATGTAGCGGGCGATGCGATCGCGCAGCGAGGCCTCCGGCGAAGCCGGCCCCCAGATCACGATCTCGGTCTGGGCGCGGAAGGCAGGGGCAAAGAAGACCAGCCCCTGGATGTGGTCCAGGTGCAGGTGGGTTAGGAGGATGTGCAGGCGGGCCGGCTCGGCGGCGAGCGCCAGCCCGAGGCTGCGGATGCCGGTGCCGGCGTCGAGCGCCAGCAGCGACCCGTCCGAGAGCGTCACCCCCACGCAGGAGGTGTTGCCGCCGTAGCGGATGGTCTCCGGCCCCGGGGAGGGAATCGACCCGCGGGTTCCCCAGAGTTCGACCTTCATCTCAGTGACCGGCTCCGTTGCCGTTAGAGGAGGTCGGCCAGAAGACGGCGATCGCCCCCTGGGAGCCGTGCGCGGTGAGGATCGGGAAAGCCGACGCCTCGACCGTGTGGCGCATGCCGTCGGTCGAGCGGATCTCGAAGTCGGCGTGGGCGGGGCGCCCGTTGCGCACCGCGACGACCAGCGGCAGATCGTCGTAGGGGATCGGCTCGCCGCTCTCGTCGAAGGGGCCGAACATCGAGCCCCACTCGTCGGGGCCGACCGTCCCCAGCTCCTCGAAGCGTTTGCCCAGCAGGATCCCGGCCGCCTCGTTGTAGAAGACGAGGACGCCGCCCTCGTCGACCAGGAAGGCCGGCGTCGAGAGCGCCGACATCAGGTTGCGAGCGAGGATCAGCTCGAGAGGCCTCTGCGTCACAGATGACACTTTAGATAGTCGAGATAGGCGTAACGAGTCGATTCGCGGTTCTGCCCCTGCAGAAAGCCAGACGCCAACCCTCGACCATCCCGCCACCCCCACTGCGTGACATCCGTCACGCAGTGGGGAAATGCGGGCTGAACTCAGTCCTTGGGCTCCTGGCCGTTCGGCTGCAGGGCGTACCACTCGGCGCCGAAGGAGTCGATGTCGTTGCCCTTGATGTCGCCGGGCTTGGTGTCGAGGGTGTAGGTATAGAGGGGAAAGCCGGCGTAGGTGACCTGGACACTGCCGTCGGTGCGCTTGGTCGTGCCGAGCTTCGACGCCTGGGCGCCGTTCATCCCCTTCGGCGCGCCGCTGGTCAGCAGCGGCGGCCAGACGCCCGCGCAGGCGCCGTAGCAGGACGACTTCCCGCCCTTGTCCTTGTGGAAGTAGTAGAGGGTGAAGCCCCGCGAGTTGACGATGATCTTGCCGAGCTTGGGGTTGTCGTCGACCGAGACGATGCCGGGGCCGCTGGTTGCTGTCGAGGCCGGCTTGGTCGTGGCGCCGCCGCCCGATCCGTAGGCGCCGCCGGAGTTGTTTGCGCTGCTGCCGTTGTCGTTACCGCCACCGCAGCCGGCGACGGCCAGGGCCGCGCCGACGGCGAGGATCGCGATTGCTGGGAGTGTCTTGGTCACGTCGTGTCCTCCTCGGGGTCGTTGTCGATTGCCGCCGAATCGGAGTGCCCGACCGGCGCGGTGAAGGTGCGGGGGCCGGCGCGGACGACGACCGCCACGGTGCGGGAGATGTCGAGCGCCGAGCTGAGCACGGCCTGGGAGTCCTCGCCCCAGCGGTAGCGGAAGGTGCCGGCCGGGACGCCCCCCCCGTTCGGGCCGCGCAGGAAGACCCGGCAGAGCGTGCCGGAGCGGACGCCGCTCACGTACATGCGGATCTCGGTGCCGTAGGCGTGGGGCTCCAGCGTGGCGGCGATTTTCACCCCCGAGGGGAGGTCGCGGAAGGCGACGTGCTGCTCGGGGCTGGACCCACCGCCGTCCGAGATGACGAAGATCGCCAGCACCGCCGCCGCTACGGCAGCGGTCGCGCCGCTCAACGCCAGGCCGAGCCGCACCCGGCGCCGCCGCTCCCCGGCGCGCCGCTCAGCCCCGATCGCCGCCGCGACCCTGTCGGCGAGGCCGGAAGGCGGCACCGGCGCCGGGCCGAAGCGGGACGGGTCGGCGTGGGGCAGGAGGCGCGCGAGCGAGCCGAGCGAGTCCGCCTCGGCGCGGCACTCCGGGCAGCCCTCCAAGTGCGCCTTGAGCCCGGCGCGCTCCTCGTCGGAGAGATGGCCCAACGTGTAGGCGCCAAGTTGCTCCCGCCACTCGCGGCAGCGCTCACTCCTCATAGCCCATCTCCTCCAGGACGACGCGCAGCGCCCGCAGGGCGTAGTAGACGCGGCTCTTCACCGTTCCCTCCGGCACACCCAGCTCGGCCGCGACCTCGGCGTAGGGGCGGCCGCGGTAGTAGGTCTCGACCAGGACCTGGCGGTGCTGCTCGCCGATCTGGCGCATCGCCTCTTCCATCTGCCAGGCGAGCAGCGCGTCGTCGATCGGCTCAACCGCGGGCTCGACGCCGCCCTCAGCGACCTTGGGCCGTACGGCACGGGCGCGCCCAAGGTCGATGACGACGTTGCGCAGGATCGCGAACAGCCACGTCCTCAGCGAGCCGATCTGGGGGTCGAAGCGATCGCCCGCCCGCCAGGCGCGCAGGAAGGTTTCCTGCACCGCCTCCTCGGCGAGGCCCGCATCGCCCAGCGATCGCAGAGCAAACCCATACAGCTCTCCGGCGTGGGCGGCGTAGGCCTCGCGTACGTCGCGCTCGTGTTTTAGCGCTCCAGACTGCACTCGCCTCCGTCTACGGGGCGAGCGCAGTCTGGGTTCAAGCTTCGGCCTAGAGTCTCCCGATCTTGAAAATTTTGGTCCCGCAGTCGGGGCACACGCCTTGGATCGCCGGGCGACCGTTTCTCATCGTCACCTGCTTGGCGTCTTTGATCTCGACCTTCTTGCGCTCTTTCACGCAGTAGCCCTCGGGCATGAGGGGGCCTCCTTTCACTGCCGCTGAGCGGCAAGTCTCACGGTTGCCCGCGAGGTCGGATTGCGGCGAATGTAACGCAGGCGGGGGACGGCGAGGCGAAATAACGTGCGATTTCGCACAATCCTTCCGGAAGGGCGACTCCACTACTCTGCGATCCGCACTTCGCACTTCCAAGCCCCAAGGAGAACTCCACATGCCCGAAGCAGTGATCGTCGACACCCTCCGCACGCCCATCGGCCGCGCCTTCAAGGGCTCGCTCGCCCCGCTGCGCCCCGACGAGATGGGCGCCTACGTCGTCGACCAGCTGCTGGAGCGCAACCCCGAGGTCGACCCTGCCTCGGTCGAGGACCTCTTCTGCGGCTGCGGCATGCCGCAGGGCCTGCAGGCCTTCAACATCGGCCGGATCATCTCGCTTCTCTCCGAGAAGCTGCCACAGACGGTCAACGGGGTCACCGTCTCCCGCTACTGCTCCTCCAGTCTCGACGCGATCCGCCACGCCGGCAACGCGATCAAGGCCGGCGAAGGCGACGTCTACATCGCCGCCGGGGTCGAGTGGGTGAGCCGCTACAACGAGCGCACCGAGCCGGCCGGCGCCGCCGACCAAAACGAGAATCTCCAGGGCAACGACGGCCAGCCCAACGCCTACATCGAGATGGGCAAGACGGCGGTCAACGTCGCCAACCACTACGAGGTCAGCCGCGCCGACATGGACAAGTTCGCGCAGCGCTCCCAGGAGCTGGCGGTGAAGTCGCAGGAAGACGGCTTCTTCGACCGCGAGATCGTCCCGGTGACGCTGCCCGATGGCACCGAGGTCGCCAAGGACGACGGCCCGCGCGCCTCATCGACGCTGGAGAAGCTCTCCGAGTTGCCGGAGGCCTTCGGCGGGGGAGGCGTCACGGCCGGCAACTCCTGCCCGCTCAACGACGGCGCCGCGGCGGTGCTGCTGATGAGCGACACCAAGGCCAAGGAACTGAGCCTGACGCCGCGGGCCCGCATCGTCACCGCCGCCACCTGGGGCAACGAGCCCGAGTACATGGGCGTCGCCCCGATCGGCGCGATCAAGAAGGTGCTGGACCGGGCGGGGATGACGATCGACGACGTCGGCGCGGTCGAGCTGAACGAAGCCTTCGCCGCCCAGGTGATCCCGATCATGGACGAGTGCGGGATCACGATCGACAAGCTCAACACCCACGGCGGCGCGATCGCCCTCGGCCACCCCTTCGGCATGACCGGCGCCCGCATCATGGGCACCCTGCTCAACGTGATGGAGACCGACGACCACCAGGTCGGCCTGGAAACCATGTGCGTAGCGGGCGGTCAGGGCAAGGCAATGATCGTCGAGCGCCTCAACTAAGAGTTCCGGCGATGGAGCGACTCGAGACGCTGACCTACGAGAGCAGCGACCGGGTCGCCCGGATCACCCTGAACCGGCCAGACCGCGGCAACGGGATCACGCCGCGGATGCCGGCCGAAATCGCGGCCTGCGTCGAGAGAGCCAACCTCGACCCGGCGATCCACACGATCGGCTTGGCGGGCAACGGCAGCGGCTTTTGCGGCGGGTACGACTTGGTCGCCTCGGCCGAGGGGAACATGAGTGGGCTTAGCGGGGTGGATGCGCCGCCGGGCTCGCCCCTCGATCCCACGGTGATCGCCGCCAACCACGCTCCTGAGTCGAACTGGGACCCAGTCACAGACTTCCAGTTCATGTGGCGCAATGTGCGTGGCTTCATGAGCCTCTTCCACTCAGAGAAGCCAGTGCTCTGCAAGGTCCACGGCTACTGCGTCGCCGGCGGCACTGACATGGCGCTCTGCTCCGACCTTCTCGTGATCGCATCCGACGCGAAGATCGGCTACCCGCCCGCTCGTGTATGGGGCTCGCCGACGACAGCGCTCTGGGCGGCACGAGTCGGGGCGATGCGTGCGAAGAGGCTGCTGCTCACTGGCGACTCGCTGACCGGAGAAGAGGCCGCGGAGTGGGGGCTGGCAACCGAGGCGGCTCCCGCCGAGGAGTTGGACGCGCGCTTCGAACGCCTCCTGGAGCGGGTCGCGCGGCTGCCGATCAATCAGCTGGTGATGATGAAGATGCTGGTCAACCAGTCCCTCTACGCGCAGGGCCTGCACCAGACCCAGCTTCTCGGCACCTTCTTCGACGGGATCGCCCGCCACACTGAGGAGGGGCACGACTTCGTTCGCAAGGCCGCGGAGGGCGGTTTCAAGCAGGCGGTGCGGGAGCGCGACGAGCCCTTCGGCGACCATGGACTGAAGGGCTTCGGCGTCAAGTAGGACGTCGTCGAGCTCCACCGCGAAGCGCTCTCGTTCCAAGTAGATGTCGATCTCGTGTCCGGCGACGAACACGTTCGCGGAGGGGGTTGGGAGGTCGGCCTCTCGCACAGAGCGCGATCTTCATTCTCCCCCTGAAGTAGGGTGCGCGCCGCGATGAGCGAGGCTTCCGCCACCGACGATCGCTCGGCGATTACGCCGGAGAACGTTCGCGCCTTCCTTGGCGACAGCTTTCCCGGCGACCTCGGGATCGAGCCGCTGGAGATCGAGGATGGCTTCGCCCGTGGCAGGATCGTCGTCGACAAGCGGCACCTGCATCCGGGGGGCTACGTGCACGGAGGAGTCTGGACTGCGCTTGGCGACACCGTCGCCGCCTGGGCGACCTTCCGCAATATCCCCGCGGGCCACAACTTCACCACGATCGAGTTAAAGCTGAACGTCTTCTCGGCCGGCCTCAGAGGCGATGAGATCGTCGCTGCCGCCGAGCCCCTTCACACCGGCAAGAGCACCGTCGTGATCGAGGTGAGGATGGAGCGGCGCCGGGAAGGCGAGGAGCCGCGCCTCGCGGCCAACTTGATCGTCACCCAGTTTGTCCTGCCGCCTCGCTAGGCGCTTCCAGCCTCTCTATTTGAGGCAATCGCCAGAGGAGACTGGCGATCGTCAGACCAAGCGCCGCGCATAGCAGCGCCAGGAACCACTGGGTCGGGCCGAGCAGCGTCATCTCGAAGAAGTCGCGGACGGGGGCGGCGGCGAGCATCAGCGCGAATAGAGCGCCCAGGCCGGCGACGAGGGCGAGCATGTAGCTCTGGATCGCGATGTGCTCGCGGCCGGGGCCGCGCTCCAGCAGGAGCACGAAGCAGAGTCCGAGCACGATCAGCGTCGTCGTAGCAGCTGTGCGGCCCTCGGTCAGGGTTCCGCCGAAGACGGTGTCGACGAGGAAGAAGGAGAAGATCGAGCCGAGCGCCGTCGCCAGTCCGGCCGGCACGGCGAATGCGGCAAGGGCACGGAGCAGCCGCCCCCGGTAGAGCGGCCCATCCGACGGGGCCAGGGCCAGCACGAAGGAGGGGATGCCGATCGTCAGCAGCACCGCCAGGGTCAGGTGCCGGGGCAGGAAGGGGAAGGCGAAGCCGGGCACCGCGACCAGCAGGATCAGCGCCGCCGCGTAGACCGTCTTGGTCAGGTAGAGCCGCCCCAGCCGGTGGATGTTGCGGGCGATGCGTCTTCCCTCGCCGACCGCCTGCGGCAGGCGGGAGAACTCGTCCTTGAGCAGGACCACGTCGGCGATTCCCTTCGTCACCTGGGCACCCGATCCCATCGCCACTGCCATCCGCGCCCGCTTCAGCGCCGGCACGTCGTTCACCCCGTCGCCGATCATCGCCGCGTAGCGCCCCGATTGCGCCAGCGCCCCAACCAGCGCCTTCTTCTGCTCGGGTGAGATCCGGCAGAAGATCGTGTTGCTCTGGGCCGCTGCGGCCAGTCCCTCGGCGTCGTCGGGAAGGTCTGGGCCCTCGATCACCCCCGCGTCGCGCGGCACGCCGACTCCGTAGGCGACCGCGGTGACGGTCGATCGCGCATCGCCCGAGATCAGCTTCAGGTCGACCTCCTCCTCGCGCATGAAGGCGATCGTCTCTGCCGCGTCGGGTCGTAGCGTCTCCTCCAAGACGACCAACGCCAGCGGGATGAGCCGCGGAGGCGTGGCCTCGGAGGGGTTGGCGGGCAGCGCTTCGCTCGACTCGCCGAAGGCGACGACGCGCCGCCCAGCGGCCGTCTCCTCGTCCAGCTTGCGGGCGAGACCCGGGGGCAGGGTCAGCGCTCCAGCCTGGGCCAGCACGTCGGGCGCTCCCAGCACATAGGTCTTCGCCCCAACTTGCAACCCGCTCCACTTCCACTCGGAGGAGAAGGGAACCTCGGCGCTTACCCGCTCCGCCCGGCCCGGGAAGCGCTCGGCGATCGTCTCCAGCGTGCGGTTGCGGTCTCCGGCGCTCGCCGCGAAGCGCCCCAGCGCCGCCTGTGCCGCCGCCGAGTCGGCTCCCTCCGCGACCTCCACCGCGAGCAGCCGCAGCTCCCCGTCGGTCAGCGTCCCGGTCTTGTCGACGCAGATCGTGTCGACCGAGGCGAGGCTTTCGGTCGCGCTCATCTGCTGGACCAGCGTGTCGTTGCGGGCCAGCCGCACCGCCGCCACCGCGAAGGTGACGCTCATCAGCAGCACCAGCCCCTCGGGGATCAGCGTCACCAGCCCCGCGGTCGCCGTCTGCGCTGCTTCGACCAGGTCGACGTTGCGGACGTTGAGGGTGAGAAGGAGGAGCGCCGCGAGCGGCACCATCGCCCAGGTGCAGGCGACGATCACCCTGTTCACTTCCCCCTGCAGCGGCGAGGGCGGATGGCGGAAGGCCTTCGCCTCACCGGCCAGCCGCCCGGCGTAGCTCTCATCCCGCACGGCGTCGACCAGGTAGTGGCCCGAGCCGGAGATGCAGAAGGATCCCGAGAGCACCCGCTCGCCGGCGCCCTTGCGCACCCCGTCGGCCTCCCCCGTCAGCAGCGACTCGTCCAGCGTCATGCCGCGGCTCGCGATCACATCGCCGTCGGCGACCAGCTGGTCGCCCGGCTCGACGCGAACGACGTCGCCCGGGACGATCTCCTCAGCTCGCAGGCTCAGCTCGGCGCCGTCGCGCACGACCTTGGCCTGCGGCGCCACCAGTACCGCCAGCTCGTCGAGGGTGCGCTTCGCCTTCAGCTCCTGGCGGATGCCGATGTAGGAGTTGATGATCGCGATCAGGCCGAAGACCGCGTCGGCGAACAGCCCCAGCGAGAGGATCAGCACGAAGAAGACGCCGATGATCGCGTTGAACAGCGTGAAGACGTTTCCCGCGACGATGCTGGAGACCGAGCGCGACGATGTCTCCGGCGGCGGCCCGAGCTTGCGCAGCCGCGCCGCCGCCTCGGAGCTTGTGAGGCCCTGCTCGATCGCTGCAGTGGCGGTGGCCATGACGAGTATTCAATAGGGTGCGAGCCGGATGGCTCTGAAGCTCGGGATAAACCTCGGCTACTGGGGAATCGGCCCCGCCGGGGAGGACGCGGTCGAGGTCGTGCAGGCGGCGGAGGGAGCCGGCTTCGAGTCGGTCTGGGTGGCCGAGTCATACGGCTCCGACGTGGTCAGCGTGCTCGCCTGGCTGGCGCCGCAGACGACGACGATCAAGCTCGGCGCCGCGATCATGCAGGTGCCGGCGCGCCCGCCCGCTGCCGCGGCGATGGCCGGCGCGACGATCGACAAGCTCTCCGGCGGCCGCTTCATGTTCGGCTTCGGCCCCTCCGGGCCGCAGGTCTCCGAGGGCTGGTACGGCGTGCCTTACGCGAAGCCCTGGGGGCGGACCCGCGAGTACATCGAGGTCGTGCGGGAGATCATCGCCCGCGAGGGCCCGCTCGATCACCAGGGGGAGCACTACCGGCTGCCGCTGCCCGGGGGCGAGGGCAAGGCGCTGAAGCTCAACTTCCACCCGGAGCGCAACAGCATTCCCGTCTTCGTCGGGGCGATCGGCCGCAAATCGGTGGAGCTGGCGGCGGAGATCTGCGACGGTTGGATCCCGATCTTCTTCAGCGTCGACGCCTTCGAGCAGACCTGGGGCGAGCACCTGGAGGCGGGGTTCGCGAAGGGCGGTCGGCAGCGCTCCGACCTCGAGGTCTCCCCGTCGCTGCAGGTAGCGATCGACGGCGATCAGGAGGCTGCGAAGAGCGTCGTCAAGGCCGGGCTCGTCCTCTACTTCGGCGGCATGGGCAGCCGCAAGACCAACTTCTACGTCGACCTGGCGCACCGTTTCGGCTTCGGCGAGGTCGCCGACGAGGTGCAGCGCCGCTTCCAGGACGGCGATCGGGCCGGCGCCTTCGAAGCGATGCCCGACGAGATCGTCGAAGCGACCTCGCTGGTGGGAACTGAGGATGAGGTCACCGAACGGATCGAGCGCTTCCGCGCCGCGGGCATCGACCGGCTGATCGTCTCTCCCGTGCACGTCGACCGGGCGGAACAACTCCACACGCTTGAACGCCTCGCCGACATCGCGGGCGTCCAGACACCGGCCTAGCCGCTTGTCATAGGCTCTCGCGGCTTTTGATGAAGATCGTAGTCCCGAAAGAGACGGCTGGGGGGGAGCGCCGGGTCGCGCTGATCCCTGACGTAGTCGCGTCCCTGAAGAAGAACGAGCACGTCGACGTGCTGGTCGAGCGCGGCGCCGGCGAGGAAGCCGGGCATCCCGACTCCCAGTACGAGGAGGCCGGGGCGGAGGTCGGCGAAGCCGACGTTACCTGGGGCGCCGACGTGGTCCTTCGCGTCGCCGTCCCTTCCACCGAGGAGATCGCGAAGCTCAGCTCCAGCCAGCTCCTGATCGGCCACCTGGCGCCCTGGACCTCGGCCGAGACCAACAAGGCGCTCGCCGCCGCCGGGGTCACCGCCTTCGCGATGGAGGCGATCCCGCGCACGACGCGCGCCCAGGCGATGGACGCGCTCTCCTCGCAGGCCGCCGCCGCCGGCTACGCGGCGACCCTGATCGCCGCCCGCGAGTCGGGTCGCTTCTTCGGGATGATGACCACCGCCGCGGGCACGGTCCCACCCGCCAAGGTCCTTGTGCTCGGCGCCGGCGTCGCCGGCCTGCAGGCGGTCGCCACCGCCAAGCGACTGGGCGCGATCGTCACCGGCTTCGACATCCGCCGCGCCGCCTGGGAGCAGATCGCCTCGCTCGGTGGCCGGCCGCTGGAGTTGGACTTCATCCCCGACGCCGAGGGCGAGGGGGGCTACGCCCGGCCGCTCACCGAGGAGGAGAACGCCCAGGTGCGCGACGCGCTCGGGGAGAACGCCGCCAGACAAGACATCGTCATCACCACCGCCGCGATCCCCGGCCGCCCGGCGCCGCTGCTGATCACCGCCGACGCGGTGCGCGGCATGGCGCCCGGCTCGGTGGTCGTCGACCTCGCCGCCGAGACCGGCGGCAACTGCGAGCTGACGCGGGCGGGGGAGACCGTGATCGAGAACGGCGTCAAGGTGATCGGCCCGCGCAACCTGGCGAGCGAGATGCCCGCCCCCGCATCCCAGCTCTACGCCAAGAACCTGGAGAACCTGCTCGGGCTGCTGATCGACGATGAGGGTCGGGTGAACGTGGACTTCGAGGACGACATCGTCGCCGCGGCCTGCATCGTCAAGGGCGGCGAGATCCGCGACGAGAGGGCGGCGAAGTAATGGACCTGATGATCGAGATCACCATCTTCGTGCTCGCTGCCTTCGTCGGCTTCGAGGTGATCTCGAAGGTGCCGACCACCCTGCACACCCCGCTGATGTCCCAGACCAACGCGATCCACGGGATCGTGATGTTGGGCGGGCTGATCGTCGTCGGCTTCGCCAACGACCCGCTCGAGCAGATCATCGGCGTGATCGCGATCGCCTTCGGCACGATCAACGTCGTCGGCGGCTTCATGGTCACCGACCGGATGCTGGGAATGTTCTCCCGCAAGCCGAAGCCAAAGGCGGAGGGCGACGGGAAGGACAGCTCGTGATCGCCCCTGCCGTGCTCGAGCCGGGCGGCGACGCCTCCATCGCGCTCTACATCGTCGCATTCTCGCTGTTCATCCTCGGCGTCCGCCGCGGCACCCACCCGACCACCGCCAAGCAGGGCAACCTGATCGCCGCCGCCGGCATGGCGATCGCCGTGGTGACGACTCTGCTGCTCGACGGGATCGGCAACTGGGGTCTGATCATCGGCGGGCTGGCGATCGGCACCGCGGTCGGCGTCGTCGCCTCGATCCGCGTCCAGATGACCGAGATGCCTCAGATGGTCGCTCTCTACAACGGGGTCGGCGGCGGCGCCGTCGCCCTGATCGCCTGGTCGGAGATCCGCCACGGAATCTCGCTGGGGGAGGAGATTCCCCTCGACGAGCTAATTCCGATTCTCTTCGCCGCCGTGGTCGGCTCGGTCTCCTTCTGGGGGTCGAACATCGCCTTCGCCAAGCTCCAGGACCTGATCCCGACCCGGCCGCTTGCCGTCCCCGGCCAGCAGGTGATCAACGCGCTGCTGCTGATCGGGATCGTCGCCGCCTGCGTCAACCTGGCGATCAACAACGACGATCCCTCGCAGGCGCTGTTCGTCGCCGTCCTGATCGCCGCCGGGGTGCTGGGCAACCTCGTCGTGCTCCCGATCGGCGGCGCCGACATGCCGGTGGTGATCTCCCTGCTCAACGCCTTCACCGGTCTCTCGGCGGCGGCCGCCGGATTCGCGCTGGACAACGTGGCGCTTATCGTCGCCGGCACCCTGGTCGGCTCCTCGGGGACGATCCTGACGATGGAGATGGCGACCGCGATGAATCGCTCGGTCGGCAACGTCCTCTTCGCCGGCTTCGGCGGCGCGCCGTCAGGAGGCGGCGGGTCCACGGAGGAGCGCCCCCACACCTCGATCGGCGCCCAGGACGCGGCGATCAAGCTCGCCTACGCCGACTCGGTCGTGATCGTGCCCGGCTACGGCCTTGCGGTCGCCCAGGCCCAGCACGCGATCAAGGAAGTCGGCGACGAGCTGGAGAAGCGCGGCATCACCGTCAACTATGCGATCCACCCGGTCGCGGGTCGTATGCCCGGCCATATGAACGTTCTCCTGGCCGAGGCCGACGTGCCCTACGAGCAGCTGAAGGAGATGGAGGAGATCAACCCCGAGATGTCGCGCACCGACGTCGCGGTCGTGGTCGGGGCCAACGACGTCACCAACCCCGCCGCCAAGAACGATCCCAACAGCCCGATCGCCGGGATGCCGATCATCGAGGTCGACGAAGCCCAGCAGGTGATCGTGATCAAGCGCTCGCTCAGCCCCGGCTTCGCCGGCATCGACAACGACCTCTTCTACGAGCCGAACACCTCGATGCTGTTCGCTGACGCGAAGCAGGCCGCGGCCGACATCGCCGCGGAAATCCAAAACCTCTGATTCGTCACAGCGCCGCGCGCCTTTCTTGACCTGAGGCGCACACGCGTAACCGCGCGGCTCCTAGCGTCCTCGCATGCGCTGCGAGCGGGGGCAGTCGACGATCGAGTGGGTGGGGATGCTGTCGCTTGTCTCCCTGCTCCTGGTCGGCATGCTGGCGGCGGGAGTGCGGGTGCCGGGCACGGCGCTGGCCGACTCGGTCTTCGAGAAGATTCTCTGCGCGGTGTCGATGGCCGACAGCTGCGGCGACGAGCCGCACCTGATCGCCGCCTACGGCACCGAGGTCGGCAAGCTCGCCAACCGCCACATGCCGAGCATCCTCTTCGAGGATGGCTCGAAGGCCGTGCCGGTCAACTTCCGCCGCTGCCACAGCACCAACTGCGGCGACGCGCCCGACGAGGGTCTGGTGCGCCGCACGCAGAGAGGCCTGCCCCTCGCCGCTTTCGTCCACGTCGTCGACTGCCGCGCGGGAGAGGCCGAGAGAACTGAGGCGGCGGGTGCGGACTGCTCCGGCGAGCGCGCCGGCAACCTCTACGTCCAGTACTGGACCTACTACGCGGACAGCGCCACCCTGCGCGGCGTCCCGATCATCGGCCGCAAGGGCTTCCATGAGGACGACTGGGAGAGCGTGCAGTTCCGCATCCGCCCCGACGGCAGCATCGACCAGCGCGCCTCCTCCCATCACGGCTACAACTACGAGCTGTCAAAGGGAAATTGGATCTCGGATGCCGGTATCTCGCCCCTGCGAGCGATCAGCGAGTGGGTTGGCATCCGTCGCCGTCACGGTTGGGGGCCGGAGACAAGTTGGCTCTACGTGTCCGGCGGCAGCCACGCCGGGAACGCCAAGGCGTCATCGAATCGCGACCGCAGGACCCCAAGCGCTTCGGTTCATCTGATCCCACTCGAGAGGATCGTCGCCTCCGGCAAAGTGCCCGACTTCGCGATCGGAGCGCCGTGGACGAAGGAGGTCTGGCGCAATCCGGAGGCCGAGGGCACCGAATGAGCGGAATTGCACAAGGTTTCTGAACCGATCGTCTAGGGTTTGCGGATCGCCACCGGGGTGACGGCAATCTCCAAGGAAGCGATCGCGGAACGGCTCGCGGAGGCGCGCGAGCGCACTTTTGAGCTGATTGAGCCGCTTGACGACGAGCAGCTCAACACCGTCTACTCGCCGATCCTCAGCCCGCTGGCTTGGGACCTGGGGCACATCGCCAACTTCGAAGAGCTGTGGCTGGTGCGGACGATCGGCGGCCGTGATCCCCTGCATGGTGAGCTGGGCCGCTTCTACGACGCGATCGAGAACCCGCGCAAGACCCGCGGCGAGCTGCCGATCCTGCGCGACGCCGAGCTGCGCTCCTACCTGGCGGACGTCCGCGAGCGCACCCTCGATGTGCTGGACGAAGTCAAGATCGGCGAAGACGCGGAAGACCCCCTGCTGCGCGGCGGTTTCGTCTACGAGATGCTGATCGCCCACGAGCTCCAGCACAACGAGACGATGCTGCAGCTCCTGCAGATGGTCGACGGCTATGAACTCTCGTCGAGTCTCGATCCCCCAGTGAGTTTGAGCTTAGTTGCGGATAGCGCCACTAACCTCAAACTCGGCGGAGGGGAGGTGATTCGGATCGAGGACGGCGAGTGCGAGATCGGGGCGCCCGCCGAGGGCTTCGCCTACGACAACGAGCGCCCCCGCCACACGGTCGAGCTGGCTCCCTTCGAGATCGATCGAACTCCCGTCACCAACGGCGCGTATGCCCGGTTCATGGAAGAGACCGGCGCCGAGCCACCGCTTTACTGGGAGCGCGACGCCGAGGGCGATTGGGTGGACGCCGCCATGGGTAGGCGGGAAGCGATCGACTTGAGCCGTCCCGTCGTCCACGTCTCCTGGCACGAGGCAGACGCCTTCGCCCGCTGGGCGGGCAAGCGGCTGCCGACCGAGCAGGAATGGGAGGTCGCTAGCCCCCACTTGCATGCTGTTGGCGAGGTTTGGGAATGGACCAGCTCGGACTTCCTGCCCTATCCCGGCTTCAAGGCATTCCCCTACCCGGAGTACTCGGAGGTCTTCTTCGGCGACGAGTACAAGGTGCTGCGGGGCGGCTCGTGGGCGACCCACCGCGACGTGATCCGGCCCAGCTTCCGCAACTGGGACCTGTCGGAGCGCCGCCAGATCTTTGCCGGCCTCCGCTGCGCGAGGGACGCATGACGACGACCGACCAGATCGCGATCGAGGTCCACCTGGCCGCCAACGGCGGCGCGACGATGGCGCGCGACGTCCGCCTCGGCCTCTCCGCCGACCCCAAGGAGCTGGCGCCCAAGTACTTCTACGACGAGCGCGGCTCACAGCTCTTCGAGCGGATCACCGAGCTGCCTGAGTACTACCCGACCCGGGCCGAGCGCTCGATCCTTGCGGATCGCTCCGCCGAGATCGTCGCTGCCGCTGGCGAGCCGGAGACGCTCGTCGAGCTTGGTTCCGGCTCAGCCGCCAAGACCCGTCACCTGCTGAGCGCGATGCGCGACGCCGAGTGCCTGCGTACCTATGTTCCGGTCGACATCTCCGAGGAGATCACCCACGAAACGGCGCAGTGCCTGGTCGAGGAGTACCCGGGCCTCTCCGTCCGCGGCCTGGTCTGCGACTTCGAGCACGACTTGGAGCGGATCCCAAACGGGGGAGGGGGACGGCTGATTGCCTTCCTCGGCGGCACGATCGGCAACCTCTATCCGGAGGCCAGGCGCGAGTTCCTCTCCAGGCTGGCGACGCTGCTTAGCCCCGAGGATCGGATCCTGCTAGGTACCGACCTGGTCAAGGAGCCGGGTCGCCTCGAGGCCGCCTACGACGACTCGCAGGGGGTCACCGCCAAGTTCAACAAGAACGTGCTGCGGGTGCTGAACCGCGAGCTGGGCGCCGACTTCGACCTCGACGCCTTCGAGCACGTCGCCCGCTACGACGGCGACGAGGCCCGGATGGACATCCGCCTGCGTTCCCTCGCCGACCAAACCGTGCGCGTCGACGGCCTCGACCTGACCGTCGAGTTCGCCGCCGGCGAGGAGATGCGCACCGAGATCTCCTCGAAGTTCACCCGCGAGCGGCTCGAGGGGGTCTATGAGGAGGCTGGCCTGGAGCTGAACGGCTGGTTCACCGACGAGGCCGCCGACTATGCGCTGTCGCTTGCCGGGGCGGCTTAGGGCGCCAACGCCTCGATCGTTTCTCCGAGCTTGTCCGGAGTCGTGATCGGGGTGAGGATCGGCAGGGTGATGCCGCCCTCGACGAAGGCCGCGATCCGCTCCTTCATCTCCTCTGGAGTGCCGAAGATGAACATCTCCTCGATCAGGTCCCAAGGAGCGGCGGCCGCGGCGGCCTGGCGGTCGCCAGACTCCCAGGCGGCGACCATCGCGTCGATCTCGTCGCCGTAGCCGAGCCAGCGGTAGAAGGCCGCGTAGACGGGAACCGTGATGTAGGAGGAGAACATGAAGCGGGCCAGCGGTTCGACCTGTTCTCGCTCGCCCGGCAGGCAGAAGAAGCGGCAGAGCAGCTCGAAGTCCTCCGGCGCGCCCTCAAGCTGGGCGGCCACCTTCGGCAGCCCACCCAGCGGCAGGAAGTTGGTGAAGGCGCCGTCGGCGCGCTCGACCGCCAGCTCGAGCATCTTGCCGCGCAGCGCCGCCAGCACGATGGGTACCCGTTCGGCGGGCGCTGTCTCCAGCTTGAAGCCGGTGGTGGTGCGCTCGCCGTCGAGCGCCACCCGCAGGAACTCCAGGGTCTCGCGGACCTTGCTCAGCGGCCGCTCGAAGGGGATCTCGTTCCAGCCCTCGACGATCCGGTCCGAGGAGGAGCCGATTCCCAGCACGAAGCGTCCCTGCGAAGCGCTTGCCAGTGCCGCCGCCTCCTGGGCAAGCAGCGCCGGCCCGCGCTGGAACACTCCGACGATCCCGGTCCCCAGCCGCGCCCCCTCCGTCCACGCCGCGCTCAGCGCCAGCGGCGTAAACCCATCCGGCCCGTTCGTCTCCCCGCTCCAGAGATCCGTGTACCCAACCGCCTCTGCCCGCTTCACATGCTCCTTGTGATCGGCAAGCGAAAGCCCCGGCAAAGGCAACGTCAATCCCCACCGTTCAGCCACGCTGCGACCCTATAGCCTCCGATCCGATGGGGGTCATCTCTCACGACGTGCGCTCGGGGGCCAAGCCCGACCGCAACCTCGCGCTGGAGCTGGTGCGGGTTACCGAGGCGGCGGCGCTGGCCGCTGCGCGCTGGGTCGGGCGGGGCGACAAGATCGCCGCCGACCAGGCTGCCGTCGACGCGATGCGCTTCGTGCTCGACTCGGTGCCGATGGACGGCATCGTCGTGATCGGCGAGGGGGAAAAGGACGAGGCCCCGATGCTCTACAACGGCGAGGAGATCGGCGACCGCAGTCCGCCGGTCGTCGACATCGCCGTCGACCCGCTGGAGGGGACGCGGCTCTGTGCGCTCGGCATGCCCAGCGCCCTCGCGGTCATCGCCCTCGCCGAGCGGGGCACGATGTTCGACCCGGGCCCCTGCGTCTACATGGAGAAGATGGCCGGCGGCACGGAGATCGCCGACCTGCTCGACCTCGACCGGCCCCTTCCCGAGACCCTGAAGCTGGTCGCCGAGCGCAAGGGCGGCAGCATCGGCGACGTCACCGTCGTGATGCTCGATCGCCCCCGCCACGAAGAGGCGATGAAGGAAGTCCGCGAGGCAGGCGCCCGCATCCGCCTGATCACCGACGGCGATGTCTCCGCCGCCCTGCTCGCGGTCAGCGACCGCTCTCCGGTCGACCTGCTCTGGGGGATCGGCGGCACTCCCGAGGGCGTCCTCTCCGCCGCGGCGCTGAAGTCGATGGGGGGAGAGCTGCTGGGCCGCCTCTGGCCCCGCGACGAAGAGGAGCGGAGCGCGGCGCTCGACGCCGGCTACGACCTCGACCGCGTCCTCACCAGCAACGACCTCTGCTCCGGCGAGGACGTCTTCTTCTCCGCCTCCGGCGTCACCGACGGCGACGTCCTGCAGGGCGTCCGCTACCGCGGCCCCGGCGCCACCACCGAATCCCTCGTCATGCGCTCCCGCTCAGGCACGGTCCGCCGCATCCAGGCCACCCACGACCGCGCCAAGCTCCGCGAGATAACAGGCGAGCGCTACGGCTAGCACTCCGAGCACGGAGCCGACTCCCGCTTCGCGTAGGGCATCTCGCCCGTGTCATGCAGCTCGTGGCGCAGCGAGTTGATCACCGCGCCGGCCATCAGTGCCAGGCTGAGCGCGTAGAACCAGATCAGGGTGATGAGGATGAAGCCCAGGGTGGAGCCGAAGCGCGAGAGGTTGGAGACGTTGGCGAGGTAGAAGGGGAAGAGCCAGTTGGCGAGGCCGGCCGTCACGGTGACGAAGGCCGCCCCCGGCCAGACCGCCCGCCAGGGCATGTGCCCTTTCGGCACCGCCCAGAAGATCACGCAGCAGATCAGGAAGGTGATGATGAGGGCGGCGGAGAGCAGCAGCACCGTGTCGATCGCCTTGATGTTGGAGAGCCCGAAGGGCAGCCTGTCGGTGCTGGAGACGAGCGCCCCCTCCATCGCCGGCAGGAAGATGCTGGCGGCGATGAAGAGCAGGACGACGACGAGCATCGTGAAGGAGAAGCGCTTTTGCTCGACCCAGCCGCGGCACTCGACGTGGTAGATGCGGCAGAAGGCAGTGTCCATCGCCCCCCAGAAGGAGGCGCCGATCCACAGCGAGCCCAGGAAGGCCGCGATCCCGATCGTCGTCGAGTTGTCCTCGATCCGCATCAGCACGTCGGCCAGCGTTCCCTGCTCCACATTGGGGAAGAGGCGCTGCAGGTCGTCGAGGACGCTCGCCTCGACGCCGCCGATCTTCAGCACCTGTCCGAAGACGAAGAGAACCAGCAGCGCAAAGGGGAAGACGGCCAGCATTAGGTTGTAGGCGACCATCGCCGAGAGGCCGGTGACGTTCTCGCGATAGGCGCGCTGCCAGAAGGCGCGCAGCCAGGGGCGGGGGTGTCGCAGGGAATCGGGCATCAGGGCTTGACTTCACAAACTGAAGCGACTACCATGCGAACAGACGTTTGAGGTTTCAAGCGCCCGCCCCTGGGCCATCGCAGCGCCTATTTACTTCGCGGACCACGTCGTTGGTCCGCTTTTTCGAGACTTTTTGCCTGCGATGGCATTCATGGGCAGGACTAAACCACCTAGAGCAAGGGAATGAGTAGAGACGGATGCTGGTAGCTGAGCTTCAGGAACTTGAAGAAGTCAAAGGGCTGATCACGCGTGGGCAGCAGCTCGGTGTACTGACCTTCGGCGATGTCGCCTCCGCGGTGTCGGAGGTCGACCTCGACGAGTCCGACGTCGAGGACCTCTACGGGCACCTCGAGAAGTCGGGGATCGAGCTCGTCGAGGACATGGACCCGGCGCAGAAAGCCGCGGCCGACGCGCTGCCGATCGACACCGGCAAGAAAGGCCGGCGCCGCCAGAGACAGGCGCTGGACCTGAAACCGGACATGACGACCGACTCGCTGCAGTTGTTCCTCAAGGACATCGGCAAAGTGCGGCTGCTGACCGCCCAGGAGGAGGTCGACCTGGCGAAGCGGATCGAGCGCGGCGACCTCGACGCGAAGCAGAGAATGGTCGAGTCGAACCTTCGGCTGGTCGTTTCGATCGCCAAGAACTACCGCAATCAGGGCCTGCCCTTCCTCGATCTGATCCAGGAGGGGACGCTGGGTCTGGTCCGCGCGGCGGAGAAGTTCGACTACCGAAAGGGGTTCAAGTTCTCCACGTACGCGACCTGGTGGATCCGCCAGGCGATCGCCCGCGCGCTCGCCGACAAGGCGCGCACGATCCGCATCCCGGTCCACGTCGTGGAGAAGCTGAACAAGATCGGCCGCGCCGAGCGCAAGCTGGTCACCGAACTGGGCCGCGAGCCGACCCCGGAGGAGATCGCCGACGTGACGGGGATCGACCCGGAGGAAGTCGACTCGATCAAGCGCTCCGCGCAGGCCCCCGTCAGCCTGGAGAAGCCGGTCGGCGACGAGGAGGAGTCCGAGTTCGGCCAGTTCATCGCCGACGAGAAGGCCGAGTCCCCGTTCGACCGGGCGGCCGACCTGCTTACCAAAGAGGCGCTGAAGGAGGCGCTGGAGAACCTCTCCTACCGCGAGCGCCGCGTGCTGGAGCTGCGCTACGGGCTCGGCGGCGAGCACCCGCGCACGCTGGACGAGGTGGGCCGTACCTTCAACGTGACGCGCGAGCGGATCCGGCAGATCGAGAATCAGTCGCTGAAGAAGCTGCAGTCCCTGGGCGAGGCCCAAAAACTGCGCGAAGTCACCTGAGGACGCGCCTGGCGGTGTCCTCGGTCGCTCGCGTGCGGAGCACGCCACGCTCCCTGCGTCCTTGCCAGGCACGCCCTCAGCGCTAAGGCGTTAGGCATCCACAGCCGATACAGGCCGGGATGTTCGATATCGATTCAGCGCTGCGCACGCTCGTCGAGCGGGAGGGCTCCGACCTGCACGTCAAGGTCGCCTCGCCGCCGATCGTCCGTGTTCACGGCGAGCTGTCGCACCTCGAGGGCCACGGCGAGCTGAGCGCCGAGGACACCGAGAAGGCGTTCCACGACATCGCCGAGGTGCGCTCGCTGACTGAGTTCGAGCAGGACGGGGAGGCGGACTTCTCCTACGCGATTCCGGGCGTCGCCCGCTTCCGCGTCAACACGTTCAAGCAGCGCGGCACGATCTCGATCGTCTGCCGCGCCATCCCCTTCGAGATCCGCTCGATCGACGACCTCGGCCTGCCCGAGGTCGTCCGCAGCCTGGCCGAAGAGCAGCGCGGGATCATCCTCGTCACCGGCACCACCGGTTCGGGCAAGTCGACGACGCTGGCGGCGATGATCGATCACATCAACCAGACCCGGGCGCGGCACGTCGTCACGCTCGAGGACCCGATCGAGTACCTGCATCCCGACAAACGCTCGATCGTCAACCAGCGCGAGGTCGGCTCCGACACGATCAGCTTCGGCCGCGCGATGCGGCGCGTCCTGCGCCAGGACCCCGACGTGATCCTGATCGGGGAGATGCGCGACGAGGAAACCGTGCGCACGGCGCTCTCCGCGGCGGAGACCGGCCACCTGGTGCTCTCAACCGTCCACACCCTGGACGCGACCGAGACGATCAACCGGATCATCGACTTCTTCCCGCCGCACCTCCAGCACCAGGCGCGGGTGATGCTTTCCTCGACCCTGCGGGGGGCGATCGCCCAGCGGCTGGTCCCCGACGTGACCGGCGACGGGCGCGTCCCCGCCTCCGAGGTGTTGGTCGTCACCGGCCGGGTCCAGGACCTGATCCTCAACCCAGAGGAGACCGGCAAGATCACCGAGGTCATCGCCGAGGGCGAGTACTACGGGATGC
>Ga0075433_10000099_pt1 | contig 41634 bp, 42 predicted proteins | sample RhiMethybrSRZTD2_FD_75299 | JGI IMG/M metagenome (GOLD analysis project Ga0075433, IMG submission 75299) | Populus rhizosphere microbial communities from Tennessee, USA - Rhizosphere MetaG P. TD hybrid SRZTD2 | ecosystem: Host-associated > Plants > Roots > Rhizosphere > Soil | place: USA... | reverse complement strand
CACACCACGGCAAGACGCCGCCGTGCACCGACGCGATCCTCGCTGCCGGGGTGGCCCGCGTCGTCGCGGCGCTGCCCGACCCCGACCCGCAGGCGCGGGGCGGTGCGGCGTTGCTGCGCGCCAAGGGCGTGGCAGTGTCGATCGGCCTGCTCGCCGAGGCAGCGGCCTCGCTCAATGCGCCGTTCCTGTTCGCACGGGAGCAGGCAGAACGACCGTTCGTCGCGCTCAAGCTCGCCACATCGATCGACGGCCGCATTGCCGACGCCGCCGGCAGCTCGCAGTGGGTCTCGGGCGAAGCGGCGCGCGAGCACGTGCACTGGCTGCGCGCCGGGTTCGATGCGATCGCGGTCGGCGGCACGACCGCTTTGCGCGACAACCCGCAGCTCACGGTGCGCGGTGCGGTCACGCCACGTCGGCCGCCGGTGCGCGTCGTGTTCGACCGGCGGGCGATGCTCAACCTGGGCGTGCAGCTCGTGAGCACGGCGCGCGACGTGCCGACCTGGGTCATGTCGTCGCTCGACGCCCCGTCATCCAGCGTCACCCAGCTCGAGAACAGCGGCGTGCGCGTGTTCCGCCCCACGACGTTGCGGGACGGGCTCCGCATGTTGCGCGAGGCCGGGATCCAGTCGCTCTTGTGCGAAGGGGGAGGGGCGCTGGGCGCGCGGTTGCTCGCCGACGGTCTGGTGGACCGGCTCTACTGGGTGCAGGCGCCCGTCTGGCTCGGAGAAGGCGCCGTTCCGGCCTTCCCCGGGGTTCCGCCGCATCCCCTCGCAGCGGCGCCGCGCTGGACGCCCGTGGAGCGAAGGGCTTTGGGCTCTGATACATTATTGGTATTGGATAGGCGGCTATGTTTACCGGGATCGTAAGTGCCGTAGGCCGAATCGCGAAGGCGACACGGGAGACGGGCAACGGCAAGCGGGCAACCGGGCTCACACTCACGATCCAGGCCCCATACAAGGGCCTGAAGCAGGGTGAGAGCATCGCGGTGAACGGTGCCTGTCTCACCGTCGAGCGGGCGGTGAAGGGTGGGTTCGCCGTGCACGTGGTGGAGACGACCGAGGGACGCACCCTGTTCCGCGAGTACGCCGCGGGGCGCCCCGTGAATCTGGAGCGCGCGCTGCGCGCGACGGATCGGCTGGGCGGCCACATTGTCCAGGGGCACGTGGACGGGGTGGCGGTGGTGCAGCGGCTCGAGCGGCGTGGCGACGCCTGGGTGTACGACCTGCGGGTGCCCGAGGCGGTGCGGCAGGTGTCGATTCCGCATGGCGCGATTACCGTGGACGGTGTCAGTCTCACCATCAACGATCTGCCGGGGAAAGACCTCGTACAGATTTCGTTGATCCCGTTCACACGCGAGCATACCACGCTGGGCACACTCGGCGTCGGGGACCGCGTTCACGTCGAGGGAGACGTGCTCGGGAAGTACGTGAGGCAACTATGCAGCACCGCAAGATAAAACAGGCGATCGCGGACATCCGCGCCGGCAAGCTGGTGATCGTGGCCGACGACGAGAACCGCGAAAACGAGGGGGACCTGGTCGGCGCCGCCGAGCGGGTCACCCCCGAGATGATCAATTTCATGGCGACGCATGCGCGCGGGTTGATCTGCTTGACCCTGCTGCCCGAGCGCTGTCAGGCCCTGGGTCTCACCCAGATGGCCGAGCACAACACCGAGGCGCACGAAACCGCCTTCACCGTGTCGATCGACGCCGCCGCTCGCTTCGGCGTCACCACCGGCATCTCGGCGGCGGACCGTGCCGCCACGATCCGGGTGGCGGTCGATCCGGCCAGCGTGCCGACCGACCTGCGGCGCCCCGGCCACGTGTTCCCGCTGCGGGCGCGTCCAGGCGGCGTGCTGCAGCGGGTCGGCCAGACGGAAGCGAGCCTGGATCTCGCGCGGCTCGCGGGGCTGTACCCGGCGGGCGTGATCTGTGAGATCCTGAACCCGGACGGCTCGATGGCGCGGCAGCAGGACCTGGAGCAGTTCGCGGCGCGACACGGGCTCAGCTTCATTACGGTCGCCGAGCTCGTGGCGTACCGGCTGGCGCACGAACGCCTGGTGCACCCGGTGGCCCAGGCGCGGCTGCCCACGCCGTTCGGTGAGTTTCGCATCGTCGGCTACCGCAACGACGTGGACGAGGCCGAGCATGTGGCCCTGGTCTACGGGGACGTGCAGGGCCGGAAGAACGTCCTGGTGCGCATGCACTCCAAGTGCCTCACCGGCGACGTGTTCGGCTCGGGGCGGTGCGACTGCGGGTGGCAGCTGCACTCGGCGATGCGCATGATCGCCGCGGAGGGCCGTGGCGTCGTGGTCTACCTCGATCAGGAGGGGCGCGGGATCGGCCTCATCAACAAGCTCAAGGCGTACGAGCTGCAGGACGCGGGCCACGACACGGTCGAGGCGAACCGCGAGCTCGGTTTCAAGCCGGACCTCCGCAACTACGGCATCGGGGCGCAGATCCTGCTGGACCTGGGCCTCTCCGCGATCCGCGTGCTCACCAACAACCCGATGAAGCTCGTCGGACTCGAAGGTTACGGCCTGGAGATCGTCGAGCGCGTGCCGATCGTCATGACCGCCTCCGACGAGAACCGGACCTACCTGGACGTCAAGCGGGACAAGCTCGGCCACCTGCTCACGCACTGACCGTGGCCGAGATTCAGGGTGCGCCGCGCGCGCCGCGAGAAGGTCGCGTGGCCGTCCTCGTCAGCCGCTACAATGAGCTCGTTACCGTACGCCTGCTCGACGGCGCGCGCGAGTGTCTCCGTGACAAGGGCGTGCCCGAGGCGCGGGTGGACGTGATCTGGGTACCGGGCGCATTCGAGCTGCCGGTGGCCGCCGAAGCGGCGGCGGCGAGTGGGCGCTACACGGCACTGGTCGCGTTGGGGTGCGTGGTGCGCGGCGAGACGCCCCACTTCGAGTACGTCGCAGGCGAAGCCGCCCGCGGGCTCGGCAACGTGGCGCTGGCACATCGGCTCCCGGTGGGTTTCGGAGTGCTCACCACCGAGACGCTGGAGCAGGCGCTGGCCCGGGCGGGCGGCGCGGCCGGTAACAAGGGCTACGAGGCGGTGGACGCCGCCCTCGCGACGGCCGACGTCCTGGGGCAGCTCACGCGTGCAGCGCCCCGAGACTAAGGCCCGCGCCCGCGCGCTGCAGCTCCTCTACGCCTGGGACCTGTCCGGCCGCCCGTCGATCGCCACGGTCGTGAGCCGGCTCGCCACGGCGTACGGTCGCCCGCCGGAGGGGTACGACCGCGGCGCCGACCTCGCGGCCCAGGCGATCGCCGGCCTCCCCGACTTCGATACCCGAGTGGCCGACGCGGCCGAGCACTGGCGGCTGGAGCGCGTCGGCGTGGTGGAGCGCAATATCCTCCGGCTCGCCCTCGCCGAGCTCGCCGAGGGCTCGACCCCGCCGCGCGTCGTGATCGATGAGGCGGTGAAGCTCGCGCATTGGTTCGCGGGCGCCAAGGCACCGGCATTCGTGAACGGCGTGCTCGACGCCGTCGCGCGGGAATCCGGCGCCCTGTGAGGATTCTCCTCGTCAACTGGAACGACCGCGAGAACCCGCATGCCGGAGGTGCCGAGACGCACCTCCACGAGATCTTCGGTCGCCTGGCGCGGGGCGGTCACGCCATCGACCTGGTGGTGAGCGGTTGGCCGGGAGCGCCGCGCCAGGCGGAGCTCGACGGCCTGCGGGTGCATCGTTCGGGCGGGCGATACACGTTCGCGCTGCGCGCGCGCGGCGTGGTGCGCCGGTTGCTGCGGACGAACCGCTACGACGTCGTGGTCGAGGACATCAACAAGCTGCCGCTGTTCCTCCCGGGGCTCACCGACCGGCCGTTCTGCGCCCTCGTGCCGCACCTGTTCGGCGCGACCGCGTTCCGGGAAGCGAGCTGGCCGATCGCCGGCGTGGTGTGGGCGGCCGAGCGGCCCATTCCCTGGGCGTATCGCCGCGCGTGGTTTCACGCCATTTCAGAGAGCACGCGCGACGACCTGGTGCGGCGGGGCGTGCCGCGCGAGCGGATCGAAGTCATTTATCCGGGCGTCGATGCGAGCTGGTACACCCCCGACCCCGCCGCACCGCGAGCCCCGGAACCGACGTTCTTGTACGTCGGGCGTCTCAAGCGTTATAAAGGAGTGGAGATTGCGCTCCGAGCGCTGGCGGTCGCGCGCCAGGCGCGTCCCGACCTGGTCCTCGAGATCGCCGGAGGGGGCGACGACCGCGAGCGCCTCGAGCGCTTGGCGCGCACGCTCGGCCTGGGTGAGGGCGTCCGGTTCCTCGGGTTCGTGTCCGAGACGGACAAGCGTCGGCTGCTGCGCCGAGCGTGGGCGGTCGTGCTGGCCAGCCCCAAAGAGGGGTGGGGCATCTCGAACGTGGAGGCGGCGGCGTGCGGTACGCCCGCGCTCGCGTCCGATAGTCCCGGCCTGCGGGAGTCGGTGCGGCATGCCGAGACCGGCTTTCTGGTACCGCACGGCGACGCGCGCGCACTCGCGGAGCGGATGGTGGCGCTCGCCGCCGATCCGGGGCTCGTGGTGCGGCTGGGTCGCGGCGCCCGCACGTTCGCGGAGCAGCTCTCCTGGGAGCGGGCGGCCCGGGCGACGGAAGCGCATCTCCAGCGGGTCATCGCTCAGGGAGGCTGACCGATGCGGATCACCATCACGGCACGCCACTGCGAGATTCCCGACGAGCTGCGCGCCCGGGCGCGGGAACGGCTCGAGCGGCTCGCCCGAATCGCGCCGCGGCCGCACGATGCACGAGTCGTGTTCGTGGCCGACAACGGGCGCCCGACCGTGGAAGTACGATTGCACACCGCGCGTGGCGTGGTGCACGTGGGTACGGCCCGCGGGACGGACCACCGGACCGCCCTGGATCTCGCCGTGGCCAAAGTGCGGCGGCAGCTCGATAAGGATCCGACGCGGCGGCGCGCCGTCCCACGCCGCCGCGCCCTGGAGCGCGAGCCCCGGTGACCAACCCCAAGGTGCGTGACTTGCTCGAGCGCAGGGGCGCGCTCTTGCAGCTCGAGGCGTTGACGGGCGACGTGGGGCTCGACCGCGAGATTCCCACACCCGAAGCGTCGAGCCCCGGCCTCGTCCTGGCCGGGTACACCAAACGCTTCGCGGCGCACCGCATCCACATCCTCGGCGAAACCGAGGTCACCTATCTTGGGTCCCTGGACGCCGCGGCGCGCCGTCGTACGCTCGAGACGCTGCTCCAGTTCGAGCTGCCGTGCATCGTGATCTCCAAGGGACAGGAGCCGCCGGCCGAACTGGTCGAGCTGGCCCGCACCAAAGGTGTGGCGGTGATCCGGACCCGACTCAAGACGGCGGAGTTCTATCGCCGTCTCAAGCCGTTCCTGGACGACGTGTTCGCGCCCGCGACGACCGTACACGCCTCGCTCGCCGACGTGTTCGGCGTGGGGCTCCTGTTCTTCGGCCGGTCCGGGATCGGGAAGAGCGAATGCGTGCTCGATCTGGTGGAGCGCGGCCATCGGCTGGTCGCGGACGACGTGGTTCACATCACACGTCGCGGCAATGACGTGCTGATCGGTCGCGGGCACGAGCTGTCCCAGCACTACATGGAGATCCGCGGTGTGGGGCTGATCGACATCCGGGCGCTGTTCGGCATCCGCGCGGTGCGGCAGCAGAAGCGCATCGAAGTGGTCGTCCAGCTCGAGGACTGGGATGCGACGCGCGAGTACGATCGCACCGGGTTGGACGGCCAGACCACGCAGGTGCTCGAGGTCACGCTGCCCCTCGTCACCGTGCCGCTCAACCCGGGGAAGAACCTGACGGTGGTGTGCGAGGTCGTCGCGATGAATCACCTGCTGCGCTACAGCGGCGTGGATCCGGCACGGTCGTTCAACGACCGGTTGCTCAAGCGCCTCGCCGAGCGCCGCCAGCTCCAGGAATACCTGGAGGAAGACAATGAGTGAGCCACTGCGCGGCGTGATCGTCTCGCACGCGGCCGTGGCCCAGGCCCTGGTCTCGGCGGTCACCACCATCACCGGCGTGCGCGACGCGCTCGTCCCGGTGTCGAACGACGGCTGCGACACGGGAGCCCTCGCCGAGCGCCTCACCCAGGCGATCGCGGACCGGCCTGCCGTGCTGTTCGTCGATCTGCCCGGCGGCTCCTGCCTCACGAGCTCGGTGCGACTGGCGCGCGGCAAGACCGACGTGGCCGTGGTGACGGGCGTGAATCTGGCGATGCTGCTCGATTTCGTGTTCCACCGCGACATCCCGCCTGCCGACGCGGCGCGCCGCGCCGTCGAGGCGGGGAGCCGCGCGATCCGCACGCCGGCGGCATGAGCATCGCCTTGTACCGCCTCGACGATCGGCTCATCCACGGCCAGGTGGTCGTGGGCTGGGGAAAACCGCTGAACGTGGGCTTCATCGTGCTGGTGGACGACGCCGTGCGGGCCAGCGAGTGGGAGCAGGAGCTCTACCGTATGGGCGTGCCGCCCGAGATCGAGGTAGTGTTCGCGTCCACCGACGAGGCGCTGGAGCACCTGCCCGAGTGGGAGCGCGACTCTCGCGTCGGCATCCTCGTCGCCGGCAACATCGACACGCTCGCGGCGCTCACGGTCAACAGCCACCGGGTGGGCCGCGTGAACGTGGGCGGCGTGCACCACCGCCCCGGCCGCTCGGAGCGGCTGCGGTACGTGTATCTGAGCGATGCCGAGGCGGCGCAGCTCAAGACGCTCGCCGCCCAGGGAGTGGTGGTGACGGCCCAGGACGTCCCCACGGCCGCCCCGGTGCCGCTCGAGGATTTCACGTGAGCCTCGAGCTGCAGCTCCTGCTGCTCGCGTGGGGAACGCTCGTGGGGCTCGACCTCGTGAGCGTGCCGCAGGCGATGATCGCACGCCCCATCGTGGCCGGGCCGATCGCCGGCGCGATACTGGGCGACGTCGGGACGGGACTCCAGCTCGGCGTGTTGTTCGAGCTGTTTCAGTACGACATCCTGCCGATGGGGGCGACCCGCTACCCCGAGTACGGTCCGGCGACCGTCGCGGCGGTCAGCGCGGCGCACGCGGCGGCCGGGACGCTGGGGCTGGGGCTCGGAGCGTTCGTCGGACTCGTCACCGGGATGGCCGGCGGTCTCAGCCTGCATGCGCTGCGGCAGCTGAATACCCGCGCCGTGCGGCGCGCCGCGGCCGCGCTCGAAGCCGGCGACCCGCGGGTGCTCGAGCGGCTGCACGCGGCGAGTATCCTGCGCGATGCCGTGCGAGCGGCAGTCGTGACCACGCTGGGACTCGTGCTCGCGCAGGCGGCGCGTGTCTACCTCGCGGGCACGCTTCCTCCACACGGGGTCGCGCTGCTCACCGTGGCGGCGGTGGGCGCCGCGCTCGCGGCAGGGGCGGCGGGAACGCTGCGCCTCGTGGGACGAGGGCCCAGCTTGCGCTGGTTCGCGGCGGGGGTCGTGGGCGGTACGGTCGTGGTCTGGCTACGATGAGCCGCCCTCCGACCAGCGCCCGGCCCAGGCTCGTCCGCAGCCTGCTGCGCCTGTTCACGGTGCAGGGGTCCTGGAACTACGAGCGGATGCAGGGCATCGGCATTGGGGTCGCCGAGGAGCCGCTGCTGCGGGATCTGCGGGGTGAGGGCAGGGACGACGGTGTGGCGTACCGCGCGGCGGTGGCGCGAGGGGCACACTTCTTCAATGCGCACCCCTACCTGTGCGGGCTCGCGGTCGGCGCGGCGGCGCGCGCCGAGCACGAGGATGTGCCGCCCGACCAGATCGAGCGCCTGCGCACCGCGCTGTGCGGGCCGCTCGGCTCGCTCGGCGACCGGCTGGTGTGGGCGGGATGGTTGCCGTTCACGTCGGGTCTGGCGCTCATCGCGGTGGCGCTGGGGCTGGGATGGTCGGCCACTCTGGCGTTCGTCGTCGTCTACAACGTCGGACACGTGGCCTTACGCTGGTGGGCGTTGCGGGCGGGCTGGACGTATGGGGCGCAGGTGGCGCAGGCGTTGCGCGAGCCCCTGCTGCAGCGCGCGACGGCCCTATCGGGACCGGCCATGGCGCTCGTCGTCGGGGCGGCGCTGCCGCTGGTCGCACAGTACCTGAGCAGCGCGCTGTTCGGCTGGACGCGGTTGGCGCTCGCCGCGGTGGTCGCGGGTGGGTTTGCGCTGGTGTGGTGGCAGCGGGCGCGGCTCACCGGGGTGCGGCTCGGCCTCGTTCTCCTCGCCGTCGCGGCGTTGGCAGGGTGGCTATGGCCGTGATCGAGCGCGAAGCCAGGATCGTGAACCCGCTCGGCATGCACGCGCGCCCGGCGGCGGAGTTCGTGAAGCTCGCCAGCCGCTTCAAGTCGGCGGTCGAGGTCCGCAAGGACGATCTCGCCGTGAACGGCAAGAGCATCATGGGCGTGATGATGCTCGCGGCGGAGTGCGGATCGTCGCTGGCCATCAAGACCGACGGCGAGGACGCGGAGCGGGCGATGGAAGCGTTGCTGGCGCTCGTGGCCGACGGGTTCCATGAGATGCACCTGACCGAGGAGCTGCGCGCGGCAGAGCTGCGCGACGCAGAAGAACGGGAAGCCGAGGGGCACGAATGAGCGACCGTCAGCTCAAGGGCATCGGCGTCTCCCCGGGGATCGGTGTCGGCGCCGCGATCGTGGTGCGCTGGACCATGCCCGAGGTTCCGCACCGGGTCGTGCCGCGCTCGCAGGTCGAGAAGGAAGTGCGCCGGCTGCGTGCCGCGGTGAAGGACGTGAAGCGCTATCTCCAGGATCTCCGGGTGAAGGCCGAGGACCGCGCCGGCGTGGACGAGGCGCGCATTTTCGACGCCCAGATCCTGATGCTCGAGGACAAGGAGTTTCTCTCCGGCGTCGCGGACCTGATTCGCGAGAACCACCTCGCCGCCGAGAAGGCGTACGAGTTCAAGGCGCTCGAGGTGCGCGACATGTGGGCGGCAACCGGGAGCCCCCGCCTCAAGGATCGGCTGGCGGACCTGTCGGGCGTCGCGGTCCGGGTGATCGAGCACCTCATGCACCGCGGGTCGGACGAGTTGTGGGAGGGCATCAGCCAACCGTCCGTCGTGGTGGCGAAGGAGCTCTCGCCGGGACTCACCGTGCAGCTGGATCGCGAGCACGTGGTGGGGCTCGTGAGTGAGGAAGGCACGCGCACGTCGCATGCGGCGATCCTCGCCCACTCGATCGGGATCCCGGCGGTGTTCGGCGTCGCGGGCGCCATCGAGCGCATCGAGCCGGGCACGATGGTGGTGATGGACGGCAAGCTGGGCACGGTGCTGCTGCAGCCGACGCCCCAAGAAATCGCCGAGGCGCAGGCGCGGGAGCTCGGGCGGCGCGAGCTGGAGCTGCGGGTCGAGGAAGTCGTGGATCAACCGTCCGTCACGACCGACGGTGTCTACATCGTGCTGCGGGGAAACGTGGATCTTCCCGACGAGATCAAGCCCGCGCAGCTGCACCGGGCGGAAGGCGTGGGGCTGTTGCGGACGGAATTCCTCATCACGGGGCACGCCGACCTGCCGACCGAGGATGAGCAAGCCGAGTACTTTCGGCGGGTCGCGCAGGCGTTCCCGGGCCATCCCGTCGTGGTGCGCACGTACGATCTGGGCGGCGACAAGCTCCCGGCGCCGTTCCGGGCCCCGTCGGAGGTCAACCCGCAGCTCGGCTGGCGCGCCATCCGCGTGTGCCTCGATCGGCCGGACATTTTCCGCACCCAGGTGCGGGCGGCGCTGCGGGCGCGCGCGCACGGCGACGTCTGGTTGATGATCCCCCTGGTCACTCGCCTCGACGAGTTAGAGCGGACGCGCGCACTCGTGGCTTCGGAAGCGGCGCAGCTGGCGCGCGATGGTATCGCGGCGGCCACATCGCTGCCCGTGGGTGTCATGGTCGAGACGCCCGCCGCCGCGGTCATGGCCGACCGCCTCGCGGCAGAGGCGGACTTCCTGTCCGTCGGCACGAACGACCTCACGCAGTACACGCTGGTGGTGGATCGCGGCAACGCGCGCCTCGCCGACCGCTTCACGCCGCACGATCCCAGCGTGCTGCGACTGCTCAAGATGGTGGCGGATGCGGCGCGCAAGGCGGGCAAGCCCGCGAGCGTGTGCGGCGAAATGGCGTCGGAGCCGTTGTCGGCCTTCCTGCTGATCGGGCTCGGCTACGAAACGCTGTCGGTGGCGCCGCCCGCGCTGCCCTACATCAAGTGGACGGTGCGCCAGGTGAGCGCCGCGCGCGCGCGCGTCGCCGCCGAGCAAGCGCTCGCCGCGCGCACCGCGGCCGACGTGCTCGACCTGTTGCGACTCGCGCTCGCCGAAGCGGTCGATTTGAAGCTGCTGGACCCCGACGGCCGGTTGCCCGCGGGACGGCGCGCCGCTAGTTTGAACGTCTAAACTACGGTCGGACAGGCACATGCCAGCGCAGCGCCACGTTTTTACCTCCGAGTCGGTGACGGAGGGGCATCCCGACAAGATCGCCGATCAGATCTCCGACGCGGTCTTGGACGCGATCATCGCGAAGGACGCCGCCGCCCGGGTGGCGTGCGAGACCCTGGTCACCACCGGCATGGCCGTCGTGGCGGGCGAGATCACCACCTCCACCTACGTCCACATCCCCGACATCGTGCGGGGGACGATCAGCGCCATCGGCTACACCGACGCCAGCTTCGGCTTCGACGCGCAAACCTGCGCCATCCTCACCACCATCGACCGGCAGTCCGGTGACATCGCCCTGGGCGTGGACCGGGGCGGGGCGGGTGATCAGGGGATGATGTTCGGCTACGCCTCGGACGAGACCCCGTCCCTCATGCCACTCCCGATCGTGCTCGCGCATCGCTTCGCCGAGCGGCTCGCCGCGGTGCGCAAGGCGGGCGATCTGCCGTGGCTCCGCCCCGATGGCAAGACCCAGGTCAGCGTCGTGTACGAAGGGATGCGGCCGGTCGGGATCAGCAAGGTGGTGGTGTCCACCCAGCACTCGGACAAGATCGACAACGTGGAGCTGCGCGAGGGCGTGATCGCGCTCGTGGTTCGGCCGGTGCTCGGCGACGCCGGGTTCGAGGTGCGCGATCCCGATGTCCTGGTCAACCCGACCGGCCGGTTCGTGGTCGGCGGCCCGCAGGGCGACGCGGGGCTCACCGGCCGCAAGATCATCGTGGACACGTACGGCGGCATGGCGCGCCACGGCGGCGGTGCTTTCAGCGGCAAGGACCCCTCCAAGGTCGACCGCTCGGCCTGCTACGCGATGCGCTGGGTCGCGAAGAACGTCGTGGCGGCGAAGCTCGCCTCCCGCTGCGAGGCGCAGGTCGCGTACGCCATCGGGGTCGCCCAACCGGTCTCGGTGATGATCGACACGTTCCGCACCGGCGTCGTGCCCGACGAGGCCATCGAGGACGCGGTGCGCGAGGTGTTCGACCTCACGCCGCTCGGGATCAACAAGGCGTTGAACCTGCGCCAGCCGATCTACCGCGCCACGGCGGCCTACGGTCACTTCGGGCGCACGCCCGAGCGCCGGCGCTACGTGGACAAGGACGTGGACCGCGAAGTCGACCTGTTCACCTGGGAACACGCCAACCGCGTCGAAGACCTCCGGCTCGCCGCGCAGCGCTCCAAGCACTACTCCTCCAAGAAAGTGAATGCATGACCACGACGGCCCGCAGCGCCGCGTCCGACGTCAAAGACCTGAGCCTGGCCGCCGAGGGCCGCCGCCGTACCGAGTGGGCGGAGCGATCCATGCCGGTGCTGCGCCTGCTCCGGGAGCGCTTCACCCGGGAGCGGCCCCTGGCGGGGCGCCGCCTGTCCGCCTGTCTGCACGTCACGACGGAGACCGCGAACCTGGCGGTCACCCTCCAGGCCGGCGGCGCGGACGTGGCGCTGTGCGGGTCGAACCCGCTGTCGACGCAGGACGACGTCGCCGCACATCTCGTCAAGGACCACGGGATCAAGGTGTTCGCGATCAAGGGTGAAGACCACACCACCTACTACGAGCACATCCGCGCCGCACTGGCACATCGCCCCGACATCACCATGGACGACGGCGCGGACCTGGTCGGTGCGCTCCACATGATCGCGCTCAACCGACTCGACGACCTGGCACCGCCGATTCGGCGCTGGGTGGAGACCCTCTCCGGGGCCGATCGCAAGGCGCTCGTCGCCGGCGTGGCGGGCTCCACCGAGGAGACCACCACCGGGGTCATCCGGCTCAAAGCGATGGCGCGCGACGGGGTGCTGCAGTTCCCGGTCATTGCGGTGAACGACTCCGACACGAAGCACCTGTTCGACAACCGCTACGGCACGGGGCAGTCGACGCTCGACGGGATCCTGCGGGCCACCAACCTGCTGGTCGCCGGGAGCACCGTGGTGGTGGCGGGGTACGGGTGGTGCGGGCGCGGTTTCGCCCTGCGGGCGCGCGGCGCGGGTGCCAACGTAATCGTTACCGAGATCGACCCCCTCAAGGCGCTCGAGGCGCAGATGGACGGGTATCGGGTGATGCCCATGGTCGAGGCCGCTCGGGTCGGCGACGTCTTCGTGACCCTGACGGGAAACACCCACGTGCTGCGCGTGGAGCACATGCGCGCGATGAAGGACGGGGCGGTGCTGGCGAACTCGGGCCACTTCAACGTGGAGATCGATCTGGACGGCTTGAAGCAGGCAGCCCAGGGCCCCACCCGGGTCCGCGAATTCGTGGACGAGTGGCGGTTGGGCGGGAAGCGCATCTTCGTGCTGGCCGACGGCCGGCTCATCAACCTGGCGGCGGCGGAAGGCCACCCCGCGAGCGTGATGGACATGTCGTTCGCGAATCAGGCGCTCGCCGCCGAGCACGTGGTGAAGCATGCGCGGGAGCTCACGAAGAGCGTGCACCGGATTCCGCAGGAGCTGGACGCCGAGATCGCCCGGCTGAAGCTCGCGGCAATGGGCGTGGCCATCGATACCCTCACGCCCGAGCAACAGAAGTACCTCGCATCGTGGGAGATGGGGACCTGAGCGCGAACCAGATTCAGGTTCGGGTCGCGCATCTGGGACTCGATCGCACGACCAACACGCCGGTGGTCATCCTCCAGGAACACGAAGGGGAGCGCGTGCTCCCGATCTGGATCGGCCCCGCCGAAGCCAGCGCCATCGCCATGGAGCTGGCGGGCGTGAAGTTCGCGCGGCCGCTCACTCATGACCTGTTGAAGCAGGTCATCCTCGGCCTGGGCGCCGACTTGCGGAAGGTCATCATCACCCAGGTGAAGGACAACACGTACTACGCCGAGCTGCACATCTACCGCGGCGACGCGGTGATCCAGATCGACGCCCGGCCGTCCGATTCGATCGCGGTCGCCCTGCGGCTCAAGGCGCCGATTTTCACGAGCGAGAGCCTGCTCGCGCTCACGTCGGTCGAGACCGGAGAGGCCGGCGGCGAGTCGGGCACGACGCCGCTCGATCCCGACGCGCTGAAGACCTACCTCCAGAACCTCGATCCTGAAGATTTCGGGAAGTTCACTCCTTAGCACGGCCGGGCTGCTGTGCCTCGCCGGCGCGCTTCAGGCACAACACGTGGTGGTCACCGGTCGGGTCCTGCAGGGACACACCGGGCGGCCCGCGGTACGCACTTGGGTCGTGCTCCATGCGGTGTCCATGGGCGGCGGCGGCCAGCCGATCGACTCGGCCCGCACCGACGCTCGGGGTGCGTACGCTCTGACCATCCGGCGGCCCGATTCGGCCGCGATTTACGTGGTCTCGACCTGGCACGCCGGCATCGCTTACTTCTCGGAGCCGGTCGCGCCCGGCCGGTCGAAGTCCGACCTCCGCCCCCTCTACGTGTACGACACGAGCTCCACCGGGCCGCCGGTGCGAGTGATGCGCCGACTGGTCACGGTCGCCAGGGAGAAGCGTGATGGCTCGCGTGACGTGCTCGAGCTCGTGGAGCTCGAGAACCCCGGCGTCGCGACACGCGTAGCCCGGGACACGCTGCGTCCCACCTGGGCGGGCGCCCTGCCACCGGTCGCGATCCAGTTCCGGGTCGGGCAGGGGGACGTCTCGCCCCAGGTCGTGACCCGGCGCGGCGACTCGGTCGTCGTGTACGGTCCGCTCCCGCCGCGCGAGCGCAAGCAGTTGAGCTACACCTACGTCCTCCCCGCCACGGTGCGACATGTGGGCTTGCCGATCGACCAGTCGATTGAGGAAGTGGACCTGCTGCTCGAGGACACGGCCGCCGTGGTGACCGCGGCGGCGCTCGATTCGCTGGGGCTGGAGGACATCGGCGGACGTCGCTTCGCGCGCTACCGCACACCGCCGCTGTCGGCTGGCGCCGGGCTCGCGATCGCGTTCACCGAGCGGCGGCTCCCCCCCGAGGCGCTCGTCCCATTCATCGTCGGGCTCGCGGCGGTGGCGCTGGCGGTGGGCTTCGTAGTTGCGTTGCGGCGAAAACCGCGATAAACTTGCTCTCGTCGTTACAAGCGAACGGGGATTCACGGAAGCCGGTGCAAATCCGGCGCGGCCCCGCCACTGTGACGGGCATGTCGTAGCGGCTCACACGCCACTGGGTGTGGTTCACTCGGGAAGGCGAGCCGTCCGCCCGAAGCCAGGAGACGTCCTCCGTTCGCGCCACCTGCAGATCCCTCGCGGGAGGGATGGTGGCGCTGCGCACAAGGCGCAGGCGCTAGCCCATCTCCGCTCCGTCGGGGGTGGGCGTTTTCGTTATGCGCCGCTGGGCACAGCGGACCCACCTCGCCGGCTTCGTCGCGCTTGCCATCGCGGCCTGCGCGCGGGGCGAGCACGTCCCCCTGAGGGGCGGCATCGCCGTCACCGACGACGCGGGTCGCCGGGTGACGCTCACCGCGCCCGCGCGCCGCATCGTGTCGCTCCTGCCCTCGTTCACGGAAATCCTGTTTGCGATCGGCGCGGGCGACCGGCTGGTGGGTCGCACCACCTGGTGCGACTATCCGCCCGAGGCGGTCGCCGTGCCCAGCGTCGGCGACGGCATGCCGCCGAGCGTGGAGGCGGTCGCGGCCCGGCGGCCGGATCTCGTCGTGTTGTACCGCTCCGGTCCGAACGTCACAGCCGCGGCGCAGCTCGAACGCCTCGGCATCCGGACGGTGCTGTTCGATCTGAACCTGCTCGAGCAGCTGGGCCCCGTCGCCCGGCGGCTCGGGCAGCTCACCGGACGTGACCGCGCCGGCGACTCGCTCGCGTCCCTCATGGACAGCCTTGCCTCTCAGCCCCCAATCCCTAGCACCCAGTCCCTGGTGTTCATTGTCTGGGACAACCCATCGATCGTCATCGGAGCGGGGAGCTACCTCGACCGCCTGGCCGCCCTCGCCGGGGCCCGCAATGTGTTTCACGACGTGCGGGCGCCCTCGGCGCAGGTCTCGATCGAGACCATCGCGGCACGCGACCCCGATTTCGTGGCCTTGCTGTCGGACAGCGCGGTGCCGCCCCGGTATGCCATGCGCCCTGAGTGGCGCGTCGTGCGTGCCGTGCGTGAGCGGCGCTTCCTGTTTCTGCCGGGACAACTGTTCGGGCGACCGGGGCCCCGCGCCGCGGAAGCGATCCGCGAGCTGCGGCGGCGCATCGAGGCGGCGCCGTGAGATACCTCTGGCTCGCGGCCGCGGTCCTCGCGACGCTCGCGGCGGCGCTGCTGCTCGGGCCTGCGAACGTGCCGCTTGGGGACCTGCTCGCCTCGCCCATCCTATGGCAGCTTCGGTTCCCGCGCGCGGTGCTCGCCTTTCTCGTGGGCGGCGCCCTCGGCGTCTCGGGCGTCGCGCTGCAGGCGTTGGTGAGGAATCCGCTCGCCGACCCGTTCCTGCTCGGCCTCTCGGGTGGAGCCGGGCTCGGCGCAGTCGTCGCGATCGCCCTGCACCTGCCGGGTCCCTGGGCCCTGCCGCTCGCGGCGTTCGTCGGGGCGGTAGGCGCGATGGCGCTGGTGTATCGCCTCGGGCTGATGGGTGGGGCCGAGCTCGACCCGCGGGTTTTGCTGCTGGGCGGTGTGGCCGTGGGTGCGTTCGCCGCGGCGATCACCACCGCGCTCGTCTCACTCGCCGAAGCGACGGAGCTGCGCAACGCGTTCCTGTGGCTGTGGGGCGGGTTCTCGGGTGCGTCGTGGACCACGGTTTTGGTGATTCTGGTGTACGCGCCGCTGCCGCTCGTCGTTTTGGCTGCCGCCGCGCGGCCGCTCGACCTGCTCGCGCTCGGCGAAGAGCCCGCGCAATACCTCGGCGCGGACGTGCGACGCCTCAAGCGGCTGGTGTATCTGTCCGCGTCGCTCCTGACCGCGGCCGCGGTGGCCGTGTCGGGCGTGATCGGCTTTGTCGGGCTGATCGTGCCGCACGTGTGTCGTCTGCTTTGGGGCCGGCTGCACCGCACCCTGTTCCCGACCGCGTTCCTCGCCGGCGGGATCCTCCTGACCGGAGCCGACACGGTGGCGCGCACCGTGGTGGCGCCGCGCGAGCTGCCCGTGGGCATCGTGACCGCGCTCCTGGGCGTTCCCCTGTTTGCGTTCCTGCTGCGTCGATGGACCGTGAGCTGATCGTCGCCGTCCGCGACCTGACCTGCCGCTACGCCGGCGCCCCGCGCGACGCGCTCCGAGCCGTCTCGCTGGACGTGCGGGCGGGCGAATTTCACGCCCTGCTCGGTCCCAACGGCAGCGGCAAGACCACGCTGTTGCGGGCGGCGCTCGGCCTCCTCCGATCGGACCAGGGCCGTGCCGAGATTCTCGGTCGCCCGGCGCTGGACTGGCCCCGCCGCGACCTCGCGCGCGTGGTGGGGGTCGTGCCGCAGCGCGAAGAGAATCTCTTTCCGCAGCAGGTGCGGGAGACGGTGCTGCTGGGCCGCTACCCGCACCTCTCCCTGCTCGGCGGCGTGCGCGCGGCGGACCGAGCGGCCGTCGAGCGGGCGCTGCGCGCGTGCGACGCCGTGGACCTGGCCGACCGCTGGCTGTGGACGCTCTCCGGGGGAGAGTACCAGCGGGTACGGCTCGCACGCGCCCTCGCGCAGGAGCCCAGGCTGCTCGTGCTGGACGAGCCCACCACGTCGCTCGACGTGCGGCACGAGATGGAGCTGTTCGAGCTGGTGCGGGAGCTCGTGGACGGCCACGGGCTCGCCGCGCTGATGATCACCCACCACGTGAATCTGGCGGCGCGCTTCGCCGATCAGGTCCTGATCCTCGCCGAGGGGCAGGCCGTCGCACGCGGCGCGCCGGCGGAGGTGCTGACGCGGGAGACGGTGGAGCGCGTGTTTTCCTGGCCGGTCGCAATCGAGCCGTTCGATGGTCGCCCGCAGATGATCCCTTTACGTCAGCGAAAGGACGCCCTATGAGCCGCACCGTTCCTGCGCTTGCGCTCCTCATCCTCCCAGTGGGACTCGCCGCTCAGGCACCGACCGATACGGTGGAGCTCAATCCGGTCGTGGTGACCGCAACCCGCGTCCCGATGGCGGTGGACGCGGTGACGGCCGCGGTCACGGTCGTCACGGGCCGTGAGCTCCAGTTGAGGGGCATCCGGACCGTCGCGGAGGCGCTGCGCACGGTGCCCGGGGCCGCCGTGGTCGAAACAGGGTCGTTCGGCGGCCAGACCGCGCTGTTCTTGCGGGGCGGTGAGAGCGACTACACGAAGGTTCTGGTGGACGGGGTGCCGTGGAACCAACCCGGCGGTGCGTTCGACTTCGCCGACCTCACCACCGACAACGTCGATCGGATCGAGATCGTGCGCGGTCCCGCGAGCGTCCTCTACGGATCGGACGCGGTCACCGGCGTGATTCAGGTCTTCACGCGCACGGGGAGCGGCGCGCCGCGGGTCACCGCCGCGGCGCGGGCCGGGACGTACGGATCCACCGAGTACGAGACCGGGCTCGCGGGGGGCGGCTCGCGCGCGAGCTATTCCGTCACCGTTTCACAGTTTCGCGCCGACGGCCTCTACCCGTACAACAACCAGTATCGGAACACGGTAGCGAGCGGCCGGGTCCGCTTCGTCCCCGATGACCGGACGGACGCAAGTCTCTCGTATCGCTGGGGCGACGACACCTATCACTTTCCGACCAACGGGGCAGGGCAGCCGGTGGACTCGAACCAGTTCAGCGCCGCCCGGGGGCCGAGTCTCGGCGTGGACGTGGGCCGCCGGCTGGGTGGCGGCTTCGAGTTGCGTGGCGTGGTCGCGCTGCGGGAACTCCGGCTCCGCTCGGAGGACCAGCCGGATTCGCCCGGAGAAGACGGCAGCTTCGCAAGCCGGGACTTCGTCCGGCGGGCGACCGGTGGGGCGCTCGCGACCTGGCGGCGCGCCGGCACTGCCGTGACGGCCGGGATCGACTACGAAGACGAGCGTCAGACCGGGCGCAGCGTGTTCAGCGCCTCGTTCGGGACGTTCCCCGACTCGATCAACGTGCTGCGGTGGAACACGGGCTACTACGCGCAGGCCCTGATCGCGGCAGAGCGCCCGCTCGGCCTGACGCTCGGCGCGCGTGTGGATGACAACTCGCAGTTCGGCGCGCACGGCACGTTCCGCGCGGGTGTCTCCTACAGGATCAGCTCCACCACGCGCCTTCGCGCCACGGTGGGCACCGGGTACAAAGAACCGACGTTCTTCGAGAACTTCGCCCGGGGCTCGGTGCATGGAAATCCCAATCTCCATCCCGAGCGATCCACGAGCTGGGAAGGAGGCGTGGAGCGCGCCTGGGGCAACGGGCAGGCGCGCGTCGCACTGACCTATTTCGACCAGCGATTCCGTGACTTGATCGAGTTCACGTTCACTCCCGCGCCGCCCGACACGGTCAATTACTTCAACGTCGCAGGAGCGTCGTCCCGTGGGATCGAGGCCAGTGCCGAGCTCCGGCTCGCTCGGGGCGTCGTCGGCGCGCTGGCCTACACCTACCTCCACACCAAGGTCGACAACCCCGGCCTCGACTCGAGCCCCGACGGGCTGTTTGTGGCGGGTCAACCCCTACTGCGCCGTCCGGCGCACTCCCTTACCTCGCAGGTCAGCGCGGCACTGGGGGGGCGGGGCCACGTCGTTCTCACTGCACGCCTCGTGGGGAAGCGTGACGACCTCGATTTCTCGCGTCCGGCGGGCGAGCGACGCGTTTCGCTGCCCTCCTACGCCCGCGTGAATCTGGCGGGGCAATATGCGCTGCTCGGCCACGACGGGGGCGGTCGGCTCCTGATGCTCACTGCACAGATCGACAACGTGTTCAACGATCATGCGCCCGAGATCGCGGGCTTCTTGCCGCGGGGCCGCACGATTCTCGCCGGTGGACGCGTCGGCGTGGGGCGCTAGACAATGGCCGTCGCGCGGCGGATCGTCTCGCTCCTCCCCAGCGCGACGGAGATCGTGTGCGCCCTCGGTTTCGAGCACTGCCTCGTCGGTGTCTCGCATTGCTGCGATCATCCGCCACCGATTCGCGGTAAGCCGCGCCTCACCCGGCCGCGGTTCTCCCTGGACGGCCTCTCGAGCGGCGAGATCGACGCCGCAGTACGACAGGCCCTCCGTGAGTTCGGCAGCGTCTACGAGGTCGATGGCGAGCGCCTGGCCGCCGTCCGGCCCGATCTGCTGCTCACGCAAGGGGTGTGCGAGGTGTGCGCAGTGCCGACGCGCGACGCCGAGGCCGCTGCCCTGGGCCTCGCTTCGTGTCCGGAGGTGCTGGCATTGGACGCCCACGACCTCACGGGCGTGCTCGACACGATTCGCCTGGTCGGGCGGGCCTGCGGGATGCCGGAGCGCGCTGAGCGCTGCGTGAGCCGGATCGAGCGGCGCATCGCGTGCGTGGGTGCGCGCGTCGAGGGCCGGCCCGCGCCGCGCGTCCTGGCGCTCGAATGGCTCGAGCCGCCGTTCATGCCGGGGCACTGGGTGCCGGAGATGGTCACGCTGGCCGGCGGGAACCTGCTTCGCGGTGTGGGGGGGAGACCCTCGTTCGCCGTGCCGTGGGAGGACTTGGCCGGCCTGGACCCGGACGTCCTGATCGTGATGCCGTGCGGGTTCGCCCTCGCCGCGGCGTGCGCGGACGCTCGCCGCTACGGGGCGTCGCTCCAGGCCGTGGCGCCGCGAGCCATGCGCTCCGGGCGCGCCTACGCCGTCGATGCCACGGCGCACTTCAGCCGTCCGGGGCCCCGGATCGCGGACGGCGTGGAGCTGCTCGCCGCGCTGCTCCATCCTGATGCCTTCCCGGGCGCATTGCTCGAGGGGCGAGCGGCTGTTTGGGCGTAGCCAAAGCAGCGAAACGTCCGCACGAGTCGCGTTGGCGCGAGTGAACTCGCGGCTCGGCACGTGTGAGTAAACTGACGCTCGCAATGCCGCTTCAGCGGTACGTGCCGAGTCGCGGCTTGAGCCGCGGAATGACGATGACGAGGGCGGCTTTCTGACCGTCGCGACCGAGGCAAAGCCGGTGCTGGTCGCCTGGAGCGGCGGCAAGGACAGCGCCCTCGCGTTGCGGGAGATCCAGGGCGACGCCCGTTACCGCGTGGCGGCGCTCGTCACAACGGTCACGGCGCAATACGACCGGATCAGTATGCACGGGGTTCGCCGCTCGCTACTGCGCCGGCAGGCAGAATCGCTGGAGCTGCCGCTCGAAGAGGTTCTAATCTCGCCCGGCGCCTCGAACGACGAATATGAAGCGAACATGAGCGCCGCGTTGACGGACCTCCGGACCCGGATCGCGGGGCTCGATAGCGTCGTCTTCGGAGACTTGTTCCTGGCGGACATTCGCGCCTATCGGGAGCGTATGCTCGCGCGGATAGGGATGCGGGGCCTGTTTCCGATCTGGTTGCGCGATACCCGGGCCCTCGCGCACGACTTCATCCGGCTGGGGTACCGCGCCGTGCTCGTGTGCGTCGACTCGGGCGTGCTTGGCCGCGAGTTCGCGGGCCGAGAGTTCGACGTCGACCTGTTGCGGGATCTCCCGTCCGCGGTGGATCCGTGCGGGGAGAACGGCGAGTTCCACACGTTCGTGTATGCGGGCCCCAGTCTGCGCGAGCCCGTGCGGCACGAGCGGGGCCCGGTCGTCGTGCGAGACGGCCGCTTCGTATATTGTGACCTTGTGGAGACCGCTCCCCGATGAGGCGACTCGTCTTTCTGGCGCTCACCCTCGCGACCGGCTGCAGCGACGCGCTCGAGCAGAAAAGCTCGGCGGGGCAGGTGATCGGCATCGTCAACTCGGGCGACCAAACGCTCTCGCTCATCTCCGCGACCGACTTCACCGTATCCACGCGCAGCTGGCAGGGTACGGCGGCGACCCCCACCACACTCGACGGACACGGGAACGTGTTCGTGGTCCCGTTGGGGCAAGCGGACGCGGCTGGTGTGGACCTCCTCCTGTCGTGCACGGGGGCGTGCATCCGGACTCACTACGTGGTGCCGCTTGCCCCGGGTTCGGGCGCAACCGGAGTCGTCATCCAGGACGACTCCATCGCTTGGATCGCGAACCCCAACCTCGAAACGGTCACGCGGCTCAACTACGCTACGGACGACACCCTCAGCGTCCCGGTCGGCGTCCATCCGCAAGCCGTGGCGATCGTGGGAACGCGGGTGTTCGTCGTGAACAGCAATGTCGTGGGCGGGTCCCCAGCGGGCCCGAGCTGGTTGACGTCGTTCGAATGCTGTTCGGTCCGGACGCCGGATTCGATCCCGCTCACCGGGACCAATGCCCGCTTCGCGACGGTGGGGGAGGACAGCCTCCTGTACGTAATCGCATCCGGCCATACCGGCGCGGCGGATGGGAAGCTGTCGATCGTCGACCCGCGGGCTCGCGCGGAAATCGCGGTGCTGAACGGCCTGGGGGAGTCACCCGGGGCCGCGGCCTTTCACCCGGCCGGGAGCCGGCTGCTGGTCGCGTCGGCCACCGAGGGTATTCTCGAAGTGAACACCTCGATCCGCGCCATCACGCGCGGCCCCGGGAACGGCGTCAAGCCCGCCGGGCACGGCGTCTCGGGGCTCGCCATCGATCTGCGCGGACGCGTGTACGCGGTCGACCCGGGCACCTGCGCCACCCCCGGCACGGTCCACGTGCTGACCGCGCCGCCCGGATACGGCGAAATCCACGAGGTTGTCGTGGGCATCTGTCCGACGACCGGCGCGGTCGCGGCGACTCCCTAGCGATGTCCCTCGTCACGACCCCCGCGCTGGTCCTCCAGACGTACCGCTACAGCGAGACGTCCAAGGTCGTGCGACTCGCGACCCGGGACCTGGGCGTCCAGAGCGCCATCGCCAAGGGGGCGTTGCGACCGAAGAGCCGATTCGGGGCGGGGCTCGAGCTCTTGAGCGAGGGCGTGGCCCAGCTCTACTTCCGCGAGACGCGCGAGCTGCACACCCTGGGCGCCTTCGATCTCGTGAACCTGCGGCAGGACCTGGCCGGCGATGTCGGCCGCTTCGCCGGCGCCACGGCGCTCGCCGAAGTGATGCTCAAGATGGCGCCCCCGGCACCGCTCCCGACGGCGTACGACACGCTCACCGCCGGGCTCGATGCCCTCGAGGCCGCGTCCCCCTCCCCCGAGCGCGTAGACGCCACCGCCACGCGAGCGATGTGGCGGCTCGTCGGGGTGCTGGGCTTCGAGCCGGCGCTCACCGCCTGCGTGCGAGATGGCATGGCGATCGAGCCGGGCGAGGCACCGGTGTTGTTCAGCGTGGCCGACGGCGGCGTGCTATGCCCGCGCTGCCTGCAGGGGCCCTCACCCCACCTCGCGCCCAGCCGGCTGCCGCCCCAAGCGTACCGCGACCTGCTTGCGCTGAACGATCCGCGGGCGGAGCTCCCCACGCTCGATCCGCCCCATGCCGCAGCTCACCGCCGCCTCGTCGCCCGATTTGTCCGGTACCACCTCGCCGAGGCCGGCTCACTATCCGCCCTGGACTTCTGGGAGCGTCGCGCGTGGGTGCCCCCCACCTCCCCCGCCACTCGCACTCCGATCCCGTCCGCCGCTTCGTAATCGGGACGGCCGGTCACATCGACCACGGCAAGACGGCCCTGGTGAAGGCCCTCACCGGGGTCGATACCGACCGCTGGGAGGAGGAGAAGCGGCGCGGCATCACCATCGACATCGGATTCGCGCCCCTCCCGCTGGCTGACTCCATCCAGGCGAGCGTAGTCGACGTCCCCGGGCATGAAGGGTTCGTGCGTAACATGCTCGCCGGCGCGACCGGTATCGACGTCGCCCTGCTCGTCATCGCGGCCGACGAGGGCATCATGCCGCAAACGGAGGAGCACCTGGCGATCGTGGAGCTGCTCGGCGTGCGCCGTGGTATTCCCGTGATCACCAAGCGTGACCTGGTGGACGCGGAGTGGCTCGAGCTGGTGCAGAGTGAGGTGAGCACCCGCCTGGCGACGAGCCGGGTGCGCTGGGAAGCAGCTGTCGCCACGTCGATCATGACGGGGGAGGGCCTGGACGAGCTGCGTGGCGCCTTGCGGCGGGTCGCCGGCGACCTGATCGAGCGCCCCGCCGACGACCTGTTTCGGCTGCCGATCGATCGGGTGTTCGCGGTGGCAGGGGCGGGAACGGTGGTCACCGGCTCGACTTGGAGCGGCAGCGTCGCCGTCGGCGACGCCGTCCAGCTCCTTCCCTTGGATCGCGAGACGCGGGTCCGGTCCATCGAAGTGCATGGCCAGACGGCCGGGCGCGCGGTGCCGGGGCGGCGCACGGCGCTGGCCCTCGTGGGCGTGGACAAGAGCGAGCTGGCGCGTGGGCACGTCGCCGTCACGGGGCCCGGCTGGCGCGCCACCACACTCATCGACGTCGCCGCCGAGCTGCTTCCCACGGCCAGGAAGCCGATCGCCTCACGGTCGCGCGTGCGTGTCCATCTCGGCACCGCCGAGGTGCTGGCCCGCGTGGTGCAAACGCCGGCCATCGCGCCCGGAAAGGGAGGCGTCGCGCGCCTCGTGCTCGAGACTCCCGTGGTGGCACGCGGTGGGGACCGGTTCGTGCTCCGCTCCTTCTCGCCCGTCACCACCATCGGGGGAGGGGTCGTGCTCGACCCGTTCGCCCCACCCCGCATCCGCTTGCGGCGGCGCCGGTTGGGTGTCGAGCAGGATGCCGCGGCGCGGCTGCGGGTGCTCGCAGGCGAGGCTGGACTCATGGGGCTCGCCACCCCAAGCCTTGCCGTTCGGCTCGGGGTGTCGCCCGCCCGTGTGACGGCAGTCATCGCTGAGGCGGGGGACACGCTGATAACGTCGGCGGAGACCGTCGTCGACCGCCAGGCGGTGGCGGCGGAAACAAGTCGGCTGGCGGAGCTGGTCCGGCGTTACCACGAGGAGCATCCGCTCGATCCAGGGATGTCGCTGCAGGCCCTCCGAGCAGCGGTGGGAACGCCGGCTCCTCCGGCCGCCGTGACGGACGCGGTGCTCGAGTTGGCGGTCAAGAGCGGGACATTGGAGGTGGCAGGCAGCGTGGCCCGCCAGCCGCGCTGGCGCCCGGCGCTCGATGCCCGGGCCACCGACGCCAGTGAGAAGCTCGCGCGGCGCCTCGCCGAGGCTCGCTGGCAGGTCCCCACCGTGGCCGAGCTCGAACGCGAGTTTCCTGACTTTCCGGTGCGTGCCCTGCTATCGCACTTTGCCCGCAGCGGCACGGCGGAGCCGATCGATGCCGAACGCTACGCCGCGAAAGGCGCCCTCGCCGAGTTCCGGACTGCCCTCGAGGTCGCGCTCGCCGAGCTGGGTTCGGCCACGCCGGCGGAGCTCCGGGATCGCTTCGGGCTGACACGCAAGTACTTGATCCCGCTGCTCGAATGGGCGGATCGCCGGGGGGTGACGCGCCGCGCGGGCGATGCCCGCGTGCTGGCGAGGTTGACAGCCGGGAAAGACGGCTCGTAGGTTTGGATCAGCGCCCTGGAAGCACGAGTATCACTAAGCACAAGGAGAGCCGTCCCAAGTTCACGTCTCGTTCGACAAGAGGAGCGGTGGATGAAGCGGCACGCCTGGGCATTGCTGGGGCTCGGGCTCTGGGTAGCGGGGGTGGAAGGGGGAACGCGGTGGCTATCGGGTCAAACCCCGCCTCCCACGATCGGGCCACAGCAGAATCGCTCGTTTAACCCGGCGACCACGATCCCGTTCAAGGTCAGCGGGGAGTTGTTCCTCAAGGGTCACCGGCCGGTGGTGTCCCTGCGGATCTACAACGTGCTCGCGCAGCTCGTGGCGATCCCGATTCTCCGGGGCACGGGCAAGGCGCTCGATAGCCTTGCGCTCAGTTGCCCCACGACGATGGGCTGTGCGTACAGTGCGTACTGGGACGGGTACGTAGGCAGTACCGGGAAGCAGGCGATGTCCGGGGTCTACATCTATCAGCTGGTCATCGACGGCAAGCGAGTCACGAGAAAAATAGTCGTCAAGTGAGAACGTAGCACAAAAGGCGTTGCACGGAGGCGTAGCACGACGGCGGGAGGCAAGCGCATACGTGCTACGCCTTTGTGCTACGCTCCTGTGCCACGGTTTCGTGCTACGTATTTTTGTCTCTCTGCCAAAACGGCATCTTTCCCCGGCACGGACGTTGCGCCGGCGGGCGGCGACTATGATTAAACCGGAACGTTTGACCGTCAAGGCAGCCGAGGCGCTGCAGCAGGCCAGCGCATTGGCCCGCGCGCGCGGCAATCCTGTCATCAACGACGCCCATCTATTCCTGGCGCTGCTCTCCCAGGACGATGGCATCGTCGTGCCCCTGCTTCAGAAGGCGGGGCTCAACGTCACCCAGCTCAGCACCGAGACGGAGCGGGAGATCGACCGCTTCCCGCGCCAGTCGGGCACGACGGCCGAGCCCACGCTATCGCGCGAGCTGTCCCGCGTGCTGGACCGCGCCGACGAGGAAGCCAAGGCCTTGGGCGACGCGTACGTGTCGACCGAGCATCTCCTGCTCGCCCTGGTGGAGGAGAAGGGCACGACCGCGAAACAGCTCCTCTCCGCCGACGGTGTGGATCGGGACGATCTCATGGCGGCGCTCCAGGGCGTGCGCGGCACGCACCGCGTGACCGATCAAGAGCCCGAGCAGAAATACCAGGCGCTCGAGCGATACACGCGCGACCTCACCGAGCTGGCCCACAAGGGCAAGATCGACCCGGTGATCGGGCGGGACGAGGAGATCCGCCGCGTGATGCAGGTGATTTCACGGCGCACCAAGAACAACCCCGTCCTGATCGGCGAGCCCGGGGTCGGGAAGACGGCGATCGTCGAAGGGCTCGCGCAGCGCATCGTCAACGGCGACGTCCCCGAGTCGCTGCGCAACAAGCGTCTGGTGGCGCTCGATCTGGGCTCGCTGATCGCGGGGACCAAGTATCGCGGCGAATTCGAGGATCGGCTCAAGGCCGTGCTCAAGGAAATCACCAGCGCGGAAGGGAAGTACATCGTCTTCATCGACGAGTTGCACACGCTGGTGGGCGCCGGCGCGGCCGAAGGGGCGATGGACGCCTCCAACATGCTCAAGCCCGCGCTGGCGCGCGGCGAGCTGCACGTAGTGGGCGCCACCACGCTCGACGAGTACCGCAAGCAAATCGAGAAGGACCCCGCGCTCGAGCGGCGCTTCCAGCCCGTGTTCGTGGGCGAGCCGTCGGTAGAGGACACGATCGCCATTCTGCGCGGCCTCAAGGAGCGCTATGAGGTACACCACGGCGTACGCATAACCGATAACGCGCTGGTCGCCGCGGCGACGCTGTCGCATCGCTACATCGGGGACCGCTTCCTCCCCGACAAGGCGATCGACCTGGTGGACGAGGCCGCGAGCCGCCTGCGGATCGAAATCGACTCGCTGCCGCAGGAGATCGACGAGGTCGAGCGCAAGATCGTGCAGCACGAGATCGAGCTGGCGGCGCTCGCGAAGGAAAAAGACAAGGCCTCGAAAGAGCGGCGGGCCAAGGTCGAGCGGGAGCTCACCGAGCTGCGCGAGCGCTCCAAGGTCATGAAAGCGCAGTGGCAGGCGGAGAAGGACGCGATCACGGGGCTGCAGGCCAAGAAGGCGCAACTCGAGCAGCTGCGGGCGGAGGCCGAGCAGGCGACCCGGCGCGGCGACCTGCAGAAGGCCGCCGAGATCAGCTACGGCCGGATTCCCGCGCTCGAGCGGGAGATCGCCGAGGCGGAAAAGCGCCTGGCGCAGATCCAGAAGAAGGGCAAGTACTTGAAAGAGGAAGTCGACGCCGAGGACATCGCCGAGATCGTCGCCAAGTGGACGGGGATCCCGGTGACGAAGATGCTCGAGTCGGAGCGCGAGCGGCTCACGCGGCTCGAAGCGGAGCTGGAGCGGCGCGTGGTCGGGCAGCCGGAGGCGCTCGCCGCCGTCGCCAACGCGGTGCGCCGGGCGCGCGCCGGGCTGCAGGATCCCAACCGGCCGACCGGGTCGTTCATCTTCCTCGGTCCCACGGGTGTGGGCAAGACGGAGACCGCCCGGGCGCTGGCGGAATTCCTGTTCGACGACGAGAAGGCGCTCGTGCGGCTCGACATGTCCGAGTACATGGAGAAGCACGCCGTGGCGCGCATGATCGGCGCGCCTCCGGGCTACGTCGGCTACGAAGAGGGCGGCCAGCTGACGGAGGCGATCCGCCGGCGCCCCTACTCGGTGGTGTTGTTCGACGAGATCGAGAAGGCCCACCCCGACGTGTTCAACGTACTGCTCCAAATCCTGGACGACGGGCGGCTCACCGACTCGCAGGGTCGCACGGTCGATTTCCGGAATACCGTGCTGATCATGACGTCGAACATCGGGTCGCCGTACATCCTCGAGATGGGCACGCAGAATTGGGAGCAGGTGGAGACCAAGGTGCTGGAGCTGCTGCGCCAGACGTTCCGGCCCGAGTTCCTGAACCGCGTGGACGACGTGATCATCTTCCGGCCGCTCACGAGCCAGGACATCGCGAAGATCGTGGATCTCCAGATCAAGCGTGTCGAGCGGCTGGTGGCCGAGCGCAAGCTCCGGCTGGAGATTACGCCGGCGGCCAGGCAGCTCATCGTGGCGGAGGGCTACGACCCGGTGTACGGCGCGCGGCCCTTGAAGCGGGCCATTCAGCGGCTGCTGCAGAACCCGCTCGCCCTGGCCGTGCTCGAGGGGCGGTACACGGAGGGCGACACGGTGCGGGTGGACCGGGCCAAGGACGGCAACTCTCTAGCGTTCGAGCGGATTTCTGCCGGGGCGGCGGCCGAGCCGGCGCGTGCCTAACCGCGGGGAGCGGGGAGCGGGGAGCGGTACCAGACGGTCCCCGCCCGTTGCTCCGCTCGATATCGCAGGCATGGCGGCGGCGCTCGAGGAAGCCCGCCGGGCGGCGTCCATCGGAGAAGTACCGGTGGGCGCCGCGCTGCTTCGGGACGGCACGGTCGTCGTCCGCACGCACAACGAGACGGTCGGCCGGCGCGATCCGACGGCCCACGCCGAGCTCTTGGCCGTGCAGCAGGCGCTCTCCCTGCTGCAAACCGATCGCCTGAGCGATTGCACCCTGTACGTGACGCTCGAGCCGTGCGCCCAGTGCGCGGGAGCGATCGTCCTCACGAAGGTTGGGCGTATGGTCTTCGGGGCATACGATCCCAAGGCAGGGATGGCGGGGAGTGTGGGGGACGTGCTGCGGCATCCCGGCTTGAATCATCGGGTGGAGGTCATCGGAGGGGTGGAGAAGGAGGAGTGCGGCCGGTTGCTGCAGGACTTCTTCCGCGACAGACGCTAGCTCCCGAGCTCCCTAATCACGCTTCCCAGCGCCTGGACTGCGTCTCGCAGCTGGCCGTCCGATAGATAAGGGGCCGGACCCAGTCGCAGCACGTCCGCCCGGTAGTCGGTCAGGACGCTACGGTCCCGCAATCGGCGGCACAGCTCTGCCGCCCGGCTTGACTGCAGGGCGAGGAAACCTCCGAGCTCCGGCAGCGTCACGCTGCGGTCCCGCGTAATGACGCGCGGGTCGGGGTCGAGGGCGTCGAACGAGCGGGCCAGCAGCCCCACCTGGTGCTGGCTCACCTCCCGCAAGAACGCCGGCGTCAGCTCCTCGTGCTCGAAGAAGTCGAACACGCGCGCGGCGCGGTAATGGCTCGTCGGATCATAGGTCGCACCGGCAAAGCGAGCTGCGCCCGGGCCGTACGCGACCGGAGGGGCCGCCTCGCCCGCGGCGAGCGTGTCGAATTCGGCGAACCATCCGGTGATCACCGGGCGCAGGGCGCAGTCGGGGGGGACGCGCAGGAAGCAGTTGCCCTCACCCAGCTGGCAATACTTGTAGCCGCCGCCCACCACAAAGGCCCGCTCGAGCCCCTCACGCCGGAGGGACAAGGGGAGGACATTCAGCGCGTGATACGCGTCCACCAGCAGCTCGGCGCCGACGCGCTGGCACGCCGAGTGGACCTGGCCCAGCCGCGGCGCAACGTGCCCATCACTGAAAAACACCGCGGACACCATCACCGCGGCGGTGCGGTCGTCCACCAGCGCCGCCAAGCGCTCGGCGACGCGGCCGGCGGGGGCGTGGGCCACCCGCACGATCTCGATCCGCTCCTCCGCCAGACGATCGAGCTGGCGTCGCAGCGTGTGGAACTCGCCGTCCGTCGTGATGATGCGCGGGCGTGTCCGCAACGGCAACGCCGAGAGGAACCGCACGACGAGATCGTGGGTGCTCCCGGCCAGCGCATAATCCCCGGCGGCGTCGTCCAACAGGCGCGCGAACCCGCGACGCACGCGCGCAGCGCGGGCGAACGCGTGTTCCCACTTTTCGTCGACATGACGCGCGGCGTCGAGCCACGCCTCGGCCTGTGCCTCGAACCCGCAGTCGGGCCACGCCTGGTGCGAGTGGCCGGTCAGCAGCAACCGCTCCGCGACGCGAAAGCGGCAGTAATGAGGCGCGAGGGCGTTCGGGCTCGCGTACAGCGCCTCCGGCGTCACCGCGTCACAGCTCCGTGCGGATCGCCCAGAGGTCGGGGAAGGCGGGCTTGTTAAGGGTCGTCTCGAGGTATTCGGCACCAGCGGATCCGCCGGTGCCCGGCTTCGTGCCGATGGTGCGCTGCACCATCTTCACGTGCCGATAGCGCCACTCCATGATCCCCTCGTCGAGGTCGACCAACCGCTCGCACACCGACCCCACGGTGGGGTTGGTCCGGTAGACGGTGATCAAGACCTGCTGTATCTCGCGCGCTGGCTCCGGGGGCCGCGTCACGTCCCGGGCGAGCAGCGATGCCGGCACGGCGTACTGGTTCCGCGCAAGATAGGCGAGAAACGCATCCCACAGCGTCGGTTCGCGATACCTGGCCTCGAGCCGGCGCCGGGCCTCGCTTCCCTCCGGATATCGTGCGACGGCCGTTGGGTGCTTCGTGCCGAGGACGAATTCGAGCTCCCGGAACTGGAACGATTGGAACCCGCTGCCGGACTCGAGCCGGTCGCGGAACGACAGGAACTCGAGCGGCGTCATGGTCTCGAGCACGTCGATCTGCGCCACCATCACTTTGAGCACCGTGAGGATGCGCTTCAACGTGTGCAACGCGCGCGGCGTGTCGTTGTCGCGCAGCAGCTTCTCGAGATAACCGAGCTCGTGGAGCATCTCCTTGAACCACAGCTCGTACACCTGATGGATGACGATGAACAGCATCTCATCGTGCTCGGGGCCCGCGGAGCGGGGCTCCTGCAGGGCCAACAGCTCATCGAGCTTCAAATAGCTGGAATAACTCACCGCCATCGGGCAACCCTCACGTGAACCGCGGCTTGTAAGTGTCGAGCGTCGCATACTGCGGCGGCCAGGGCAGCGCATAACCCATCTCGTGGGCGGCGTGGCGGGTCCAGTAAGGATCCCACAGATGCGCGCGCGCCAGGACGCAGAGGTCGGCGCGCCCTGCCGCCAGGATCGTGTTCACGTCGGTGTAGGACGAGATGTTCCCCACCGCCATCGTGGGGATTCCCGCGTCGTGCCGTACGCGGTCGGCGAAGGGCGTTTGAAATTGACGCCCATAGACGGGTTTCGCATCGGGCACCGTCTGGCCCGCCGACACGTCCACGATGTCGCAGCCGTGCGCTCGGAGCAGCCGGGCGATGTCGACGGCGTCGGTCGGCTCCGTGCCACCCGGGGCCCAGTCCACGGCCGAGATGCGCACGGAGATCGGCTTGTGCTCCGGCCACACGGCGCGCACGGCATCGAACACGTTGAGTGGAAAGCGCATCCGGTTCGCGAGCGAGCCGCCGTACTCGTCGGTGCGGTGGTTGGTGAGCGGTGAAATGAAGCTCGCCAGAAGATACCCGTGCGCGAAGTGAATCTCGAGGATGTCGAAGCCCGCCTGTTCCGCCATGCGCCCGGCCCGCACGAAGTCGTCGCGCACGGCCTCCATGTCCCGCCCCTCCATCGCTCGGGGAACCTGGCTGTGGGGGAAGTACGGGATCGGGGACGCCGCGATGATCTCCCAATTGCCGTCGTCGAGGGGCTCGTCCATCCCGTCCCAGGCGAGGCGAGTCGAGCCCTTGCGGCCGGCGTGGCCGAGTTGGAGGCCGATCTTCGCGGCGCTGTTGGCGTGCACGAAGTCCACGATCCGCTTCCAGGCTACGACGTGCTCCGGTTTGTATATGCCGGTGCACCCCGGCGAGATCCGGCCTTCCCGTGAGACGTCGGTCATCTCCGTGAACACGAGTCCCGCGCCGCCCAGGGCGCGCGCCCCGAGGTGCACCAGGTGCCAATCGTTCGGCGTGCCGTCCACCGCGCAGTACTGGCACATCGGGGACACGACGACACGGTTTACCAGGAGTAGGTCGCGGAGCCGGAACGGCGTGAAGAGAGGCGGCGGGGGCGGGCTGACCGGTACGGCCACGCCGCTCTGCTCGGCCGTCCGCGCGGCGAACCAGCGGTCCACGTCACCGACGAACTTGGGATCGCGGACCTGCAGGTTGTCGTGCGTGATCCGCAGGCTCCGCGTGAGCAGGTTGAAGGCGAACTGGATCGGCACGAGATCCATGTAGCGCTCGGTGTCCTCGAACCACTGGAGGCTGACTTGCGCGGCGCGCTGCAGGCTCTCGACCGCGGGTCGCCGCTCCGCCTCGTACGCCGTGAGCGCGGCCGGGATGTCGCCCGTGGGCGCGCGCACGAGGGCGCGGGCCAGGGCGACCGCGTCTTCCATGGCGAGCTTCGTGCCCGATCCCACCGAAAAGTGCACGGTGTGCGCGGCGTCGCCCAAGAGCACCACGTTCCCGTGGTGCCAACGCTGGTTCCGCAGGGTGCCGAAGCTGCGCCACACAGAGCGGTTCGTGAGCAGCCGATGGCCTTGGAGCTCCTCTCGAAACAACTCCTCGCAGAACGCGAGCGTCGCGCTCTCGTCCGCGCGATCCATCCCGGCCGCCCGCCAGGTCGCTTCCGTGGCTTCGACGATGAATGTCGAGCCCTCGGGCTCGTACTGATAGGCGTGGACTCGCCACAGGCCGTGCCGATCGCGCTTGAAGTAGAACGTGAACGCGGGGAAGGGGCGGGTGGTACCGAGCCACACGTAGCGATTGGGGCGCCAATCCACGGTGGGCTCGAACCGATCGGCAAACCGTCCCCGTACCACGCTGTTGAAGCCGTCGGCGGCGACCACGAGGTCGGCTCCCAGAAAGGCGTCGACGTCCGTGACCTCGGTGCCGATCTCGAGGCACACCCCCAGCGTTTCCGCGCGGCGCCGCAGGATCGCGAGCAGCGTGCGGCGCGACAGACCGCTGAAGCCGTGACCGGTGGAGGTGACCACGGTGCCGTTGAAGTGGACGTCGATGTCGTCCCAATGATGGAATTGCCGGACCATCTCGTCGTGAGTCTCGCGATCGGCCTCGGCGAGGTTGTCCTGCGTGGCGTCGGAGAAGACGACACCAAACCCGAACGTGGCCTCGAGGGGGTTCCGCTCGATCACCGTGACGTGGTGGGATGGATCCGCCTGCTTCATTTGGAGTGCGAAGTAGAGGCCGGCCGGCCCACCGCCCACGACGACGATCCTCATGCCGCGCCCCCCCCTCCCGCCTGCTTCAACAGCTGCCCCGCCACGATGAGGTGTTGGATCTCCGTCGTCCCCTCGTAAATCCGCAGCGCCCGGACGGCGCGGTACAGCCGGTCCACCGGGTGGGATGCGAGCACGCCGCGCCCCCCGAGGATCTGCACGGCGTCGTCCACAATCCGCTGCGCCGCCTCGGTCGCGAAGGCCTTCGCCATCGCCGCCTCGAGGGTCACGCGCTCCGCGCCGCCGTCCTTCTCCCAGGCTGCACGGTAGGTGAGGAGCCGTGCGGCGGTCAGGTCGGTCGCCATCCGCGCCAGCTTCTCCTGAATCAGCTGGAACTCGCCGAGCGTGTGTCCGAATTGTCGGCGCTGGGTAGCGTGCGCCACGGCCTCTTGCAACGCCCGCGCCGCCATCCCGCACGCCGCTGCGGCGACGGTCGCGCGCAGCCGGTCGAGCGTGGCCAGCGCGAGCTTGAATCCCTCGCCCTCGGCGCCGAGGCGGCTGGATGCCGGCACCCGGCAGTCCTGGAACGCAATCTCGCCCAGGGGGTGGGGCGACGAGAGCACGAGAGGACGCACGAACTTGAACCCCGGCGAGTCCGCCGCGACCACGAACGCCGAAATCCCCTTGTTGCCCCTCGCGGGGTCGGTGGAGGCGAACACGGTGTAGAAGTCCGCGACACCTGCGTTGGAGATGAACGTCTTGGTGCCGGCGAGGATGTAGCCGGCGCCGTCGCGCCGCGCGGTCGTCGCGATCGCGGCCGCGTCGGACCCGGCGTCCGGCTCAGTCAGCGCGAAGGACGCCATGGCCCGGCCGGCGAGCACCGCCGGCACCCAGCGCTCTTTGAGCTCGCGGTCGCCGGCAAGGAGGATGGGTACGGTGCCCAGGGCTTGCAGGGCGAATACGGCGTCGGCGAGCGGCGAAGCGGCTGCGAGCGCTTCGCGCACCAGGCACGCTGCCCGCAGGTTGAGGTCTCCGATCGGCGCGAACCATCCCGCGCTACCCAGCCGAGCCAAGAGGTCCCGCGCCTGGGTCCGTCCCGCCGCATCGTCCGGCGGCTCGGGAAGGGAAACGAGCTCGCGGGCGGCGTATTCCGTCACCCGCGCGGCCAACACAACGTGGGATTCGGTGAGGAAGGCGCGGACCGCGGTCGAATCAGCCACAGTCAGACGAACTTGGGCATGCGCTTGGCCTTGAACGCCTCGTAGGCCTCGCGGAAGTTGGGGCTCCGCATGCAGGTCGCCTGGGCCTGCGCTTCCGCCTCGAGCGCCGTGGCCAGGTCCATGTGCGCCTCGCGATTCAGCGCGTCCTTCGTGACCCCGAGCGCGACCGACGGCCCGTGGGCCAGCTGCTCGGCGAACCCCCGGGCCTCTGCCAGCACGTTAGCGGCAGCGACGACCCGATTGTAGAGGCCGATCCGCAGCGCGGTCGCGGCGTCGATGAAGTCGCCGGTCATGAGCAGCTCGGTCGCGTGCCCGAGCCCGACGAGTCGGGGCAGGAGCCAGGCCGCGCCCATGTCGGCCCCCGACAGGCCGACCTTGGTGAACAGAAACGCGATTTTTGCGGAGTCGGCGGCGATGCGCACGTCGCACGCCGCGGCGATGACCGCACCGGCGCCCGCGACCGTACCGTTCAGGGCCCCGATGATGGGGCGCCGGCATTGCCGCATCGCAAGGATGAGATCGCATGTCAGCCGCGTGAATGCGAGCAGCCCCGCGTCATCGCGCGCGAACAGCGCGCCGATGATGTCTTCCACATCGCCGCCCGAGCAGAACGCCCGCCCCGTGCCGGTGATGACCACGACCCGGACGTCCGGCTCCGTATCGAGCGCGCGAAACGCGTCGCGCAGCTCGTGGTACACGTCGAACGTCAGGGCGTTGAGTCGATCAGGGCGATTGAGCGTGATCGTCGCGACCCCGGTGTGGGCGTCGGACTGGTAGCGGAAGGACGTGGGTGCGAGCGGCATGCGGAAGGGTCTCCGGGTATCGGTCAGGGCAATACGGCGGTGGCTTCGATCTCTACGACCGCGTTGGCGTCGAGGAGCGCCTGCACTTCCACCAGCGCCATGGCGGGGTAGTGCCGTCCCATGAGACGGCGATGCACCTCGCCGAGTGGTTTGAGGCTCGCGAGGTAGGTCTGCCGGTCGGTGACGTAGACCGTCATCCGGCCGATGTGCTCGGGTGCGCCGCCCGCCGCGCGCACGACCTCCAGCACGCGCTCGAGCGCGCCGGCCCACTGCTCGACGAGCCCCCCCTCGCGCTCGGGGGCGGTCTGCCCGGCCACGAACAACAGCCGCCCCCCGGCCGGGGCCAGCAAGCCGTGATTCCAGCCACTCGGCCGGCCGAGCGCGTCGGGGTTCACGATGCGGAACGTCATGGGTGGGCGTCTCCCTCGGCGATCACCACGGTCTGTCCGTTGGTCGCGCGCGCGGCGTCGACGCACAGGGTCAGGACGGCGTGCGCCACGTCCTCGGGCGAAATCAGGTAGCGCTGGCCCGTGGTCTCGAGAGCCGCGCTCAACGCGGCCTCCGGCGACATCCGGGTCTTGGCCGCGATGCGTGCCACCGACTCCCGCGTCATGTCCGTGTCGACGTACCCGGGGCACACGGCGTTCACGGTCACGCCCGTTCCCGCGACCTCGGCCGCCGCCGAGCGGGTAAACCCGACCACCGCGTGCTTCGACGCGCTGTAGGCGGTGATGTACTTGCCGCCGCCCAGTCCTGCGACAGACGCGATATTCACGACGCGCCCCCAGCGCCGCTCGACCATCGTCGGGAGGAACGCTTGGGTGCACAGGAACGTGCCGGTCGCATTCACGGTCAGCATCCGGTTCCAGTCGGCAAGCGTGGTCTTTTGTAAGGGCGCCGAGTGACTGACGCCTGCATTGTTCACGAGAATGTCCACGTGCCCCAGATGGGTGTCCGCCGCGCGGGCGAGCGCCTGCACGCTCGCGAGGTCTGTGACGTCGCAGGACACCGCCCACGCCCGCGCGCCGACGGCGCGCAGCTCTGTTGCGACCGCCTCGATCGCGCCCCGCGTGCGGGCGGCCACCACGACAGCCGCGCCGGCCCCGGCCAGCGCCCGCGCCACTGCCAAGCCGATGCCACGGCCGGCGCCCGTGACCACGGCACCGCGTCCCGCGAGCGTCACCGGGCGAGCTCCGCGAGCACCGCCTCCTCGAGGATCGCGCCGAGGACCTCGATCGTCCGCGTGCCCTCGGCGACGCCGGCATCGGCCGGCGAGCCGAAGTACGCGCGCGGCCCACCCGCCGCTTCGAAGCTCGTCTGCCCGGAGCGGATGGCCGCGCTGAGCGAGCGCGGGTTGGCCGGCAGTGAGCGGCGGATCGTCTCGCGGACCAGCTCCGGCCGCACCGCCAGCACGATCGAGCTCTCGTACTGCCCGGCGTGACACGCGCCGCTCCGGAATTCTTCGGTGAGTCGGGGGGACCAGGGCTGCCTCGTGACGTCGGGAAACACGATGCGAGTGCCGCTCTCGGGTCCATTCTGGGCCACCGCGGCCTCGATGGCGGCGAGGTGCGCGGGGTCGAGATGCGCGTTTGCAACGGCCAGCACCCCGAGGCCATGGCGTGCCAGGCTGCGCGCGAGGTCCACGAGCAACGCGGTCACGGTGGCGGGCCGCAACGACACCGTGCCGGGGAACCCGGCCGCGAACTCGGCCGCGGTGTAGGCGAGGGCGGGAAGCACCACGGCGTCGTAGCCGCGCGCACCGAGCCGCGCCGCCGCGGCACGGGCCATCGTCTCCGCGATGATCACGTCGGTCGCAAGGGGGAGATGCGGGCCATGCGCCTCGACGGCGCCGACGGGGAGGATCGCCACCGCCTTCGTCCGGTCGAGGTCGCGGACCTCCTCCCAGGTCAAGTGCGCGAAATCGAGGACCGCCATGAGTGGCTGTATCGTACCGGGCCGGGCGGTTGACCGCCAGGCGCCGGTCGCCAATATCTGTCACCATGAGCTTCCACCCGCCCGAGCAGTTCAACATCGCGGACCATTTTCTCGATGGCCGCGTGCGGGAAGGGAAGGGCGCTCGGCCCGCCGTGCTCAGCGACGCGGGCACGCTCACCTACCGGGAGATTCAGGCGCTGGCGAATCAGTTCGGCCACGTCCTCACCGAGGCCGGCGTCGAGCCCGAGCAGCGCGTCATGATCGCGCTGCCCGACGGGCCGGCGTTCGTCGGGGTGCTGTTCGGGGCGCTCAAGATCGGCGCGGTGGTCGTCATGGTGAACCCGGAGCTCAAGCCCGAGGCGATCGCCTACTTCTACGGCTACACCCGCGCCCGGGTAGTGATCACGCACCGCGACACCGCGCGCGCCTTTGAGACGGCGGCGCGTGGTGCCCGTCACCTGAAGACGGTCATGGTGCTGGGCGACAAGGCGCTCGACGACCGGCTGGCGCAGGCCCCGGCGGTGCTGGACCCCTTCCCGACCCACCGCGACGATGCGGCGATCTGGCTGTTCTCGGGTGGGACCACCGGGCAGCCGAAGGCCGTCGTGCAGACGCACGCGTCGTTCGCCAACACCACCGAGTGCTATGCCAAAGGAGTCATCGGCTACAGCGAGCGCGACGTGACCCTCAGCGTACCCAAGCTCTACTTCGGCTATGCGACCGGCTCCAACCTGTTGTTTCCATTCGCCGTCGGTGCGGCTACGGCGCTGTTCCCGGAAGCCGCGACGCCCGACCGCGTGTTCCAGAAGATCGCGCGCTTCCGGCCCACGATCCTGATCAACGTCCCGACCATGATCAATCACATGGTGAGCCACCCCGGCGCGGCGACCCACGATCTCTCGTGCCTACGTCTCGCCACCTCGGCGGGTGAGCCGCTCCCGGTCGAGCTGTATCACCGCTGGACGCGGACGTTCGGAGTGGAGCTGCTGGACGGCCTCGGCACGGCCGAGATGTGGCACATCTTCATCTCGAATCGTCCGGGGCACGTGCGGCCCGGCACGCTGGGGACCGCCGTGCCGGGGTTCGACGTCAGAGTATGCGACGAAGAGGGGCGGGAGCTGCCCGCGGGCGAGGTGGGCGCGCTGTGGGTCCGCGGCGACTCCCGGGCGATCGGCTACTGGCAACAGATGGAGAAGACCAAGCAGGGATTCCGAGGAGAGTGGTACGTGTCCGGCGATATGCTGCGGCGCGACCCTGACGGGTATTTCACCTACTGTGGCCGCGTCGACGACCTGCTCAAGGTGTCGGGAAGGTGGCTGGCGCCGCAGGAAGTCGAGAACTGTCTGATGCAGCACCCGGCAGTGGAGGAGGTGGCGGTGGTCGGCGTCGTGGGAGAGCACGGCCTCGTGAAGCCGCACGCCTTCGTGGTGGCGAAGACGCGCCGGGACGGGCTCGCCGAGGAGCTACAGGCGTTCGTGCGGGAGCGGCTCGAGCCCTACAAGTATCCGCGCGCCGTGATCTTTCTCGACGCCCTGCCGCGGACTCATCTCGGCAAGGTGGATCGCGCGCGGCTGCGTCGCGCGTAGCTCCATACCCGCGGCGCTAACCGTTTTTCTTCGTCGCCCGCTGCTCGAGCTTCGAGATGAGCTTTTCGATCTCCAGCTTGAATCGTTTCAGCGCCGGGAGCAACTTCGGTTCGAGCTCTCGCCCCAGCTCTTTACCCTCCTTGAGGAAGTCCTTCATGAGCTCGCGGAATCGGTCGGCGAGCTCCCGCCACGTGGGAATCGCGTTCACCTCTGGGGGGTCGCGGGGTTCGGGTTTCTTCGGCAGCGTGTTCATGCGTCGCTCCTTGCATTGATGGGGACCAGGGAGATTCCAAGTATACGCGGGGGCGGGGTGAGGGTTTCGCGGCAGCGCCCGCCCGTAGCGAAACCGGCACGGTCTTGGTATTTACTACGCGTCTGTGCGTCTAGTAGTCTGGATAGGTGGCCGAGCGGCTGAAGGCACGCGCCTGGAGAGCGCGTAAACGGGTAACCGTTTCGTGGGTTCGAATCCCACCCTATCCGTCTGACTACCAGGTGCAAAGGGGCAAAAGTGGCTAAGGTGCAAAGCAATGCAGGCGTGCCGCCGTCTTGCCTACGCCCCTCAGCCCCTCAGCCCCCTTAGCACCTAGTTGTTAGTGGACAGGTGCGTGAGCGGTTGAAACGGCCGGTCTCGAAAACCGGTGTGCCCGCAAGGGTACCGTGGGTTCGAATCCCACCCTGTCCGTAACTCCGAAACCGGCCGCGCCGCTCAATGCTCTCCTGATGAAAGCGCCAGCCCGGCTGACAAGACGAGATCGTTTTGGAGCGGCGATCTGTAGCCCGTCAGACGCCTGATGTGTCCGCAGACGCCCGTATAGCCGGCCCTGTCGCAGCCTGGCTCTGCGCTGAGATCCGGCTTGAACACGTAGTCCTCAGCGTCGAGTCGCAGCGTCAGCCGAGACCCGTGCAACCTGATTGCCAACCCGCCGCTCGCTACTCCCGCCAGCGCGGTGGCTCCGCCGGTGTGGATCCAGGCGCGGCCACGATGGGCGATCAGACCGAGGCCTCCGCCCAGGCGGAGCAAGACCGGTCCGTTGACCACCACGGGCACGAGGACTCTGTTGCTCGCGATGAACACGTGAGCGGCGTTACAGCAATCGTATGTTGCGCCCGAATTCACGCTGCTCGGTGCATACCCGAACGTACTCTCGACACCTAAACCGCTCGGAAGCCAGACGGTCACGCGAGCGCCCAGGGCGAAGGTCGCTTGCTGGGTCACCGGTGGTACGACGAAGGAATCGCCGCTCACCATGCTCGCCATCGGCACATAGCGTCCCACATACGGCACGATGTCGAGGTGGCTCTGCGTTGCGGCGGGAACCGCAACGACGAACGTTGCGCCTAAGGCGGCCAAGACCGGTTGGAGGATGAGCTGGCTAACGCGCATGAGGACCTCCTCTGCAGGCACTCCCCCAGACAATCTGCGGGCTCTCCGGGCGCGCGGTAGATAGCGTTTCGTCTCGCTCCGTGCGGCGGGAGCTCGCGTCCCGCTTGCACTGGGAGCGGGCGCCGCACTACAGTGTGGGGCACAGTTGCACAAGGGGACAGCACCCGCCCGTTCCAGTAGCCTGCACCCCGGAGGTCCTGATGCGCTGGACGAAGGCCTGGTTCGCCGCCGCGCTGACCGCATCCGCCCTCGGCTGCTTCAAGACGGCGGCCAAGAAGGCCGCCGAAGTGCGCGAGTGCAGCAGGATCACGATGAACGCCGAGGGTGCCGCGCAGTGTTTGGTGCTGCAATACAAGTGGAAACAAGCGGCGGCGCTCAGCGCGGCGAACAAGTACCAGCAGGAGCAGGACTCGCTCGCACAGCTGCACGCCGATTCGACGTGGCGCGCCGAGGCGGCGCGGCACAAGCGGGAGATCACGGAGTGCGGCAAAGACCCCTCGGGTGACATGACGCGTTGCCTCGTCGGTTACGGCTGGGCGGAAGCCCGGGCCCAAACGACGGCGGATTCGCTGTGGTCCCACGACGTGGCGCAGCACCGGCAGGAGATCGCGACCTGCAGCAGGCAGCGTAAGATGCAAGCCGGGTCGTGTCTCCAGCTCTACTACAAGTGGAGCCCCGAACGAGCGCTGGCCGTGGACGACTCCATCCGTCGGGCGCAGATGAGGAGGTAGTGGGTCACCCGGTCCTCATCGCCGCCGAGCTGCAGCGGCTGCTCGAGCCGGCGCAGCTCGTCGGCCTGGACGTCACCTGGCTTCCGACGGATCAGCCGACTCCCGCGGGCGACTTCGTCGCGCTGGTGCCGCTGTTGTCGCGGTGGGTGGGCGGCACCGAGCTGAAGCGACTTCCCAGCCTGAAGATCGTGGCGAACTGCGCGGTCGGGCACGACAACGTGGACGTCGTCGCGGCCGAGATGCGCCGTGTCATGGTCACGAACACCCCCGACGTCCTCACCGACGCCACCGCCGACCTCGCCTGGGCGCTGATCCTCGCGTGCGCCCGCCATGTGGTGCCGGGTGCCGCCCTGGTGACGAGCGGGTCGTGGACCGGCTGGCATCCGGAGCTGCTGCTCGGCATCGAGCTGCGCGGCCGCACCCTCGGCCTGTTCGGCGCGGGACGGATCGGCCAGGCGGTGGGGCGCCGCGCGGTGCCCTTCGGCATGCGCATTCGCTACACCGCGCGCAACGCGCGGCCCGACTTCGAGCGGGAGTGCGGCGCGGCTCGGGTCGAGCTCTCGAGGCTCCTCCGGGAAAGCGATGTTCTGTCGCTCCATGTGCCGTCGGTGCCCGAGACCAAGGGCATCATCAACGCCGACACGCTACGACAGATGAAACCGGGCGCCATCCTGATCAATACGGCGCGCGGTGACCTGGTCCGTGAAGCAGCACTCGCCCAGGCCCTCGAGGAGGGACGGTTGGGTGGGGCGGGCCTGGACGTCTATCTGGAGGAGCCGGCGGTCCACGCCCGCTTGCGTGCGGCGCCGCGCACGGTGCTGTTGCCGCACATCGGCAGCGCCACGCTCGAGACGCGCCGTCAGATGGCGACGGTGGCGGTGGCCAACGTACAGGCGGTTCTGAGGGGCGACCCGCCGTTGACCCCCGTGTTCGGCTAGGTTCGGAAACCGCCTTCACGACAACGAGTTGCCCGGCGGGAGCGCATGTGTTATTTAGGGGACCGCTCGATAGGCGCTGGCTGATGGCTCCGGAGACACAATCCTACTGCGCTCGCTGCGGCACCTCACTGGCGCCGGGGGCGTACTTCTGTCTCCGCTGCGGCACCAGCGTTCCGGTGACCCCGGGCGGGGCCAGCGCTACCGTCGCGCCGCCGCGCCGCCCGTCCCCCCACCACACCGCCCAGCTCGATGCCCTGCGTAAGGCAACGCTCGGCGAATACGAGGTGCTCGCCGAGCTGGGGCGTGGGGGGATGGCCACGGTGTA
>Ga0075433_10000098_pt1 | contig 41696 bp, 32 predicted proteins | sample RhiMethybrSRZTD2_FD_75299 | JGI IMG/M metagenome (GOLD analysis project Ga0075433, IMG submission 75299) | Populus rhizosphere microbial communities from Tennessee, USA - Rhizosphere MetaG P. TD hybrid SRZTD2 | ecosystem: Host-associated > Plants > Roots > Rhizosphere > Soil | place: USA... | reverse complement strand
TGCCGTCAACGTCGTCTTCCCGTGGTCCACGTGTCCGATCGTCCCCACGTTGATGTGGGGCTTCGTCCGCTCAAACTTCTGCTTCGCCATCGAGAGAAACCCTCCTCAGGTGAGGCTTGCGATCTTCAGAACACGAGGGGCGAGATGCCGACGTACTCTCGAAACTCGACCGTTCGCGATGCGGGTTATGGAGCCCACGAGCGGAATCGAACCGCTGACCTTTTGCTTACCATGCAAATGCTCTACCGACTGAGCTACGTGGGCAGTGGTGCGGCGCGCGTCAAAAACCGGATGCGAGCAGGGGCCGCACCCAGCCTGCGGCCCACAAGCGCCAAGAAACGCGAGAGCTTGGTGAACAGGGCAAAAAATCCCGTCCCGACCTTCTCCTCGCGGAAAAAGGTCGCCGGTAGTGCGAATCGAGGAATCTACGGAACGCCAAAGCCGCAGTCAACTAAAAATTTGACTCATTTCCGGAACGCCGGATTCAGGGGCGGATCGACATCGGCTACAGATTTGGGCCCTGCTCTGTGGAAAATTCCGTAAGTCTCGAGACGACAGTTGCTTTTCAGATGTGGAGAGCTGTGGAAAACTGAAAAAGATGGAGCGGGAAACGGGATTCGAACCCGCGACCCTCAGCTTGGAAGGCTGACGCTCTAGCCACTGAGCTATTCCCGCTCTAAATAACGACCTATGGGTGTGGAGGGGGAAGGATTCGAACCTTCGAAGGCTAAGCCGGCAGATTTACAGTCTGCTCCCTTTGACCGCTCGGGAACCCCTCCGGCATGCAACCCTTCTATTTGAGAAGACTGGAGCTGGCGAAGGGACTCGAACCCCCAACCGCCTCATTACAAATGAGATGCTCTACCAATTGAGCTACGCCAGCTCTCGGCGGTCCGTGGAACGCCTCGCGAGCGCGGGCGGGCTCGCCGCGCGCAGTGTACGTGGGGGATCGAGTCAGGTCAACGACGGGTGAGGGCCGTTCTATCCGATGCGCGAGGACCGAGCCGAGTGCGTGCGGAGCGCGGAGAGCAGCGAGTCGACCTTGATCTCCCCCTCGGCGCGATCCCCGATGGGCGTGTCGAGCACGCGCGCGAGCGAGAAGTGGAACCGGCTCCCGTCGCCGAGGATGCTCTCCGCCCAGATCTTCCCGTGGTGGGCCTCGACGATTCCCTTGCAGATCGCGAGCCCGAGGCCCGTGCCTCCCTGCTCGCGCGTGGCGGAGTCGGCCACCTGGTAGAACTTCCCGAAGATCCGCTGCAAATCCTCGGGCGCGATGCCCTTCCCCTGGTCCGCCACGATCACTTCGTACTCGCGTTCGTGCTCCCGCAGCTCGATCGTGACCTTGCCGCCGGTCTTCGAGAATTTGATCGCGTTGGAGATGAGGTTCTCGAGCACCTGCATGATGCGCTGCGGATCCGCGAGCACCATCGCGGGCTCGCTGGGAAGGCGCGCCTCGACCTCGATGCCCTGTCCGCCGGGGAGCTGGGGCACCCAGAAGAGGCATTTCTCGACCAGCTCGTTGAGGGACGTCGGCTGGAACTGGATCGAGAGCACGCCCGCCTCGATCTTCGAGACGTCGAGGATGTCCTTCACGAGGCGGATCAGCCGCTCCACCGACTCCTGGCAGAACGCGATGAGCTGTCGCTGGTCGGCGGTGTATTCGAACTTCGGGCTCGAGACGAGGATGTCGAGGGAGCTCTTCATCACGGTCAGCGGGGTCCGCACCTCGTGCGAGGCGATGGACAAGAACTCGCTCTTCGAGCGGTCCACGGCGCGGACCTGCTCGAAGACGCGCGCGTTCCCGACCGCCGCGGAGACCTGACGGGCGAAGAGCGTGGCCAGGGAGACGCCTTCAGGATGGAATTGCGAGCGGCCGCCCAGCGCCACCAGCACGCCCAGCGTCTGGTCGCTCACGCGGAGCGGCGCGGCCAGCGCGTAATCCCCGGGGCGGTCGAGCAGCATCGAGAGCCCCGCCGCCGCGAATTCCTTTCGCGCTAAGAGCCGCGTCTCGCCGCCCAGCACCTCCTCGAGCAGCGTGACCGGCGTGTCCCAGCCCTCGAGATCGAGCGCCCCCGGACCCGAGCGGGTCCAGAGCCGCACCGACTTGTCGCGCGGGCCCATCGCTCCGGCGAAGGCCTCCTCGCCCCCGCAGATGGCGCGGATCCCCCGCGAGGCGGTCTCGAGCATGCGCGGCAGCTCGAGCGTGGCGGCCACCTGCGAGCCGGTGCGATGCAGCTCGCGCAGCAGGTTCTGCTGCTCCTCCGTCTTCGCCTTCGAGACCTCGAGGTTCTTCGCCATCAGGTTGAAGGCCTGTCCGAGGGCGCCCAGCTCGTTCCGGCTGTTGCTCGTCACGCGGGCTCTCAGGTTGCCTCGTGAGATCTCGTCGACCGCGCCCAGGAGGTCCTCGATGGGGCGCGTGACCCAGCGCGAAGCCATGTTCGAGGCCACGACGCTCACGACGAGGCCCACGAGGAAGATCGCGATCGAGACGTACCAGAGGAGCCGGACTTCCTGGATGAGTCCCGCCGCGCTCAGCTCCACCACGACGAGCCCGACCGCGCCCCCTTGCGGCGCCACGATGGGCGAGACCGCCACCGCGCGCGCCATCGAGGGGCGGGAGAGGTCGAGGATCTCCGCGGCGGTGCCCGCCATGCCGGCGTGGATGAGCTCCACGGGAAGGCTCGCGGGAGGCGGGGATCCGATGGGGAGGCGCCCGCGGACGAGATGGCGCTCTTCGCGGACCGGCGCGGATCCTCCCATGTCCACGACCACGCGCCAGGCGCCGAGCTCCCCGATGGGCGCCATGGTGAAGAGGTGGTTGATGTCGGGATTCGCGCGGCGCAGGGCGCCCAGGTTCTGGACGATGTTCCGGAACGGGCGCTCGTTGACGTCCGCCGGGGTGCGAACGGAGCGGTGGTCTTCGAGACTGATCAGCGCGGCGGCCGTCTCGGCCGCGGCCGAAGCGCTCGAGACGAGCTGACGGCGAAGGGAAGCCTGTCCGTTTTGATACAGGAGGACGGTGGCGAGGACGAGGAAGGCGCTCCCCACCGCGAGGAAGAGGATCTGGAGCTCGTCTTTGAGGGTGCGGGGCCGCTGGAACAAGCGCATCGAAAGGTGGCTGAAACTCCTTCAGGGCTAGAGTTTTCGCCGGGCGCGTGTCCCCCCCTTTTGATCCTCGAGGACGTAGCCCAGGGCCAGGATCTTGTCCCTGAGTTCATCGGCCCGCTGCCATTGCTTCTGGAGGCGGGCCTCATCCCTTTGCCGCACAAGGTCTTGCACCTCGTCCGGGGCCTCCTCTTCCCGGGGCTTTCCGCCCCAGAACAAGCCCAGCGTCTCGCCGAGGCTTCGGAGCGTCCGGGTCGCGTGCGCAAGCGCCATGCGCTCGTCCTCGGAAGGGCGGTCCGCCTCGGCGACTCGGTTGATCGCCTTCGCGAGGTCGAAGAGATGCCCCTGGGCCTTGGCTGAATTGAAGTCGTCGTCCATGGCTTCCCCGAAGAGCTTCTCCGCCTGGAGCGCTTCGGCGTAGAGGCCCTTTCCCGTGGTCGGTTTCTTGACCTCGGTTCCTCCCGCCTTCTCACCGGTCTCGAGCGCCGCGCGCAATCTTCCGTAGGCGATTCCGGCCTCGCGAAGCCGGTCCTCGTTCCATTCGATGGGGCTCCGGTAATGGGTGCTCTGGAGGTAGAAGCGGATCACCTCGGGCTCCACCAGCCTGGCGACATCCTCGACGAGAAAGAAGTGCTGCTCGGATTTCGACATCTTCGTCCCGCGCAGCAGCACGAGCCCGTTCTCGACCCAGTACCGCGCGAAGGTCTTTCCGGTCGCCGCCTCCGACTGGGCGATCTCGTTCTCGTGGTGCGGGAACACGAGATCCTGCCCGCCGCCGTGGAGATCGAAGGTCTCGCCGAGGTATTTCATCGCCATGGCCGAGCACTCGATGTGCCACCCGGGGCGGCCCGGTCCCCACGGGCTGGGCCAGGAAGGCTCGCCCGGCTTGGCGCCCTTCCAGAGCGTGAAGTCCAGAGGGTCGCGCTTCGATTCCCCGACCTCGATCCGGACGCCCTGTCGCATGTCGTCGACGTTCCGGCCCGAGAGCTCGCCATACTTGGGATCGCTCCGCACGTCGAAGTACACGTCCACGCCCGCGGCGTAGGCGTGCCCCTTGTCGATGAGCTTCTGGATCAGCCTCACGATCTCGGCGATGTGGTCGGTCGCCCTGGGGTAATGCGTCGCCCGCTTGACGTTCAGGAGGTCGGAGTACTGGAGGAAAGCCGCGATGTTCCGCTCGGAGACCTTCGTGTGCGGGATTCCTTCCTGCTTGGCGCGATCGATGATGCGGTCGTCGATGTCCGTGAAGTTGGTGACGTACGTGACCTCGTAGCCCTTGGCCTCGAGGTAGCGGCGGATGACGTCCCCCGCGACGGCGTAGCGCATGTGACCGACGTGGGGCTTGTCCTGGACCGTCATGCCGCAGACGTACATGCCCGCGTGCCGGGGTCGGACCGGCTCGAACGGAACCTTCTTCCTCGTCCTCGTGTCGTAGACCCGGAGACTCATCCCATCCAGCTCATGCGCTTCCCGGACGGACGCCCGCGCCGCCCCCCCGGCTGCCGTCGCCGGACGCCACCGCGATCCCCTCCTGGCGCAGCCGGTGGAGCACGGCGATCCGGAGCTCGCGCATCATCTCGAGCCTCTGGCCCGGGTTGGTCTTCACCTGTAGCAGCACGGTGAAGTAGCCCGCGTAGACGTCCTCGATGCCCAGGAGACGCGGCTCGCCCTCCAGGTGCTCGCGCAACGAGGGCTCCGTCCCGAATTTCTGGAGCTCGTCGCGCAGCACGGCCAGGACCCGCTTGGGATCCTCGCCGATGTCGATCGGCACCCGCACCGTCGGCTGGGACCAGCTGCGCGAGAGATTCGTCACGACCTTGATCTCGCCGTTGGGGACGAAGTGGAGGGCGCCGTCGCCGTCGCGCAGCTCCGTGTGGTGGAGCGAGAGGGTCTCCACCTTCCCCGAAACCCCGGCGGCGCGAACGACGTCCCCGACCGCGAACTGGTTGTCCGTGATGATGAGGATCCCCCCGAGCCAGTCGCGGACGAGGGTCTGGGCTCCGAGCCCCGCGGCCAGACCGAACCCTCCGGCGGCCGCCAGAGCCGGCGTCACGTCGAAGCCCAGCTCGCGGAGACCCATGAGGAGCGAGACCACCACGATCACGATCCAGCTCGCGTTGCGGAGCATCTTCCCGAGCGTCTTCGCGCGCTTCTCCCGCTCGATCGCGAAGCCCTGCGAGCCGGAGCGGATCGCTTTCTCGATCCGGCCGACCAGGATGCGCGCGATGCGGGACATGAGGAACGCCGAGACGACGATGAGGCCGACCCGGATCAGGGCGGTCCCGAGATCGGCGGCAGGGCTTCCGGGGGGCGCGATCGTCATCGCGCGGCCTCCACCGGCGCGGCGCTCACGATGGCGCGCACCAGATCTTCATAGCTCATCCCCGCCGCCGCGGCCGCCTTGGGGACGAGGCTCGTCTCGGTCAATCCCGGCACCGTGTTGACCTCGAGGCAGTGCGGCGTCCCTTCTTCGTCCAGCCGGAAGTCCACGCGCGCCACGCCTCGGGTGCGGACCGCGCGGCACGCCTCGAGCCCCAGGGCCAGGAGCCGCTCCGTCGCCTCCGGCGGAAGCTCTGCGGGGCACTCGTAGCGGCTCGCGCCCGCGGTGTACTTGTGCTCGTAGTCGTAGAAGCCGCCCTCGGGGATGATCTCCACGATCGGGAAGACGCGGTCGTCGAGAACGGAGACCGTGAGCTCACGGCCGGGAACGAAGCGCTCGATCAGCGCGAGCCGCCCGTAGCGCCGCGCGAGGTGGAGCGCGGGCTTGAGCTCGGCGCGCGACGAGACGACCGTGATCCCGACCGTGGAGCCCTGGTCGTTCGGCTTCACGATCACCGGGAATCCCCCCAGCCTCTCGATCTCTTCGTCGTCCAGGTCCGGGTTCCAGGGCTGGGCCGGATCCTCGGGCGCCCAGCGCTCCACCCAGTCCGGGGTGGGAATCCCCTCGTGCACGAAGATCCGCTTGGAGATCGCCTTGTCCATGGCGAGGGCCGAACCCAGCACGCCCGAGCCGGTGTACGGAACGCGCGCGAGGTCCAGGAGCGCCTGGAGCGTTCCGTTCTCCCCGTCCCCGCCGTGGAGGGCCACGAAGACGAGGTCCACGTCGCGCGAGAGGCCGTTCACGAACGGCTCGAGGCCCACGTTCGCGGCGCCGGGAGGGATGGTCGCGGGCGCGAGCGCGGCATATCCGGGCTGATGCCCCAGGGCCGCGCGAAGGTCGCCTCCTTGGAGAAGCTTCCCCGTGCCGGTGTCGAGCAGGATCGCCTCGTGCCCGAGCGAGAGGAGCGCTTTCGCCACCCCTCCGCCGCTCCGGATCGAGACCTCCCGTTCGGGGCTCGTGCCCCCCATCAGCACCGCGATCTTCATCGCGCGCCCACCTCCACCAGGGCCACGGCCATCGCGGCGATTCCCTCGGCGCGTCCGACCGCCCCCAGGCTCTCGTTCGAGGTCGCTTTCACGGACACTCCTTCCGGATCGATGCCCAGCGCCTCCGCGAGACGCTCGCGCATCGCGTGGACGTGGGGGTGGACCCGGGGCGCCTCGAGGATGAGCGTGGAATCCACGTTCACGACACGCGCGCCCCGCTCGAGCAAGAGGCCGCGAATGTGCTCGAGCAGGGCGAGGCTGGAGACGCCCCGGTACCGAGGATCGGTGTCGGGGAAATGAGCGCCGAGATCCCCGAGCGCCATGGCCCCGAGGAGCGCGTCTCCGATGGCGTGGGCCAGCGCGTCGCCGTCGGAGTGGGCCCGGAGCCCCTTCTCGTGCGCGATCGACACGCCGCCGAGCGTGAGAGGAAGCCCCTGCTCCAGGCGGTGGATGTCGTAGCCGATCCCGACACGAAACCCACCCATCAATCCTCCGCCCGCCGGGTTTGAAGCCAGGCCTCGAGCAGGGCCAGGTCGGCCGGCTCGGTGAGCTTGAGATTCGAGGACTCGCCGGGAACGACCGCGACCTCGCAGCCGATCCGCTCGACGAGCATGGAGTCATCCGTCGCGGCCACTCCTTCTTCGGCGGCCGACGCGTGAGCGCGCGCGAGTATATCACGCGCGAAGATCTGAGGCGTTTGGGCGGCCTGGAGCCGATCGCGGTCCACCGAGCCCACGACGCGCTCCGCCTCGACCTCCTTCACGGTGTCCCGCACCGGGCACGCGGGAATCGCGGCGCCGGCCGCCCGGGCGGCCCGGAGGACGCGCTCGATCAAGGCGGGAGACACGAGCACGCGCGCCACGTCGTGCACGGCGACGAACGGGAGGTTCTGCTCCAGCGCCTCGAGCCCCTTCTGCACGGACGCCTGCCGCGTCGCGCCGCCCGTCGCCGCCTTGAGGCTGATCCCGCGCGGGTTCGGCCTCGAGCCGAGGGAGCGCCGCGCCTCCGCCAGAAGGGCGGGGGGAATCATCGCCACGATCTCTCCCACCGATTCCACTTCGAGGAAGGCGTCGAGCACCCGCTCGAGCGCGGGACGGCCCCCGATCGGGATCAGGAGCTTGGGACCGAGCGCGCCCATGCGCCGCCCGTCCCCGGCGCCCGCGAGGATGACCGCGAGATCCACCGATCAGCCCTTCGCGGGGAGACAGCGGTCGATGGCTTCGCGCAGCGTCGCCGCCGCGATGGCCTTGACCGAGGACTTGGAAGGCGGAGACGCCTGACGATCCGGAATCACCGCCGACCGGAAGCCCAGCCGCGCCGCCTCCTCGAGACGCCGCTCGATCTGGGGCACGGGGCGGAGCTCGCCTCCCAGGCCCACTTCACCGATCGAAACCAGATCCGGAGCGAGCGCGCGGTCGCGGAAGCTCGACGCCAGCGCGAGCGCGAGGCCGAGGTCGGCCGCGGGCTCCTGGAGGCGGATGCCGCCCGCCACGTTCACGAACACGTCGGCGCCCGCGAGGGAGAGCCCCGCTCTCTTCTCGAGCACCGCGATCACCACCGCGAGCCGCCGCGGATCCACACCCTGCGTGACCCGCTGCGGATTGGCGAAATGGGTCGGGGCCACGAGCGCCTGCACCTCGACCAGGAGCGGCCGCGAGCCCTCGAGCGAGGCCACGACGGCGGACCCGGGAACCGAGCGGCCGCGGTCGCGCAGCAGGCGCTCGGAGGGATTCTCGACTTCCGCGAGCCCGTCGCCGCGCATCTCGAAGACGCCGATCTCGTTCGTGGAGCCGAAGCGGTTCTTGGCGGCGCTCAGGATCCGGTACTCATGATGCCCATCCCCTTCGAGGTAGAGCACGACGTCCACCATGTGCTCCAGCGTGCGCGGGCCCGCCACGGACCCGTCCTTGGTGACGTGGCCGATCAGGATCACGGGGAGCGCGCGCTCCTTCGCGAGCCGCAGGAGTCGGAGGCCGCATTCCCGGACCTGAGCGACGCTGCCGGGCGCCGCGGGAAGACTGGCCAGGAAGAGGGTCTGGATGGAATCCACGAGCAGGAGGCCCGGCTTCAGGCGATCCACCTCGGCGAGGATCGCCTCCAGATCGATCTCGGCCTGGAGCCAGAGATGATCGGCGCGGCCGCGAAGCGCGAGCCGCTCCGCGCGCATCTTGGCCTGGCGCGGAGATTCCTCGCCGGAGACGTAGAGCACCGGGCGCTCGGGGCCGCCCAGGGCGACCGCGAGCTGGAGCGCGAGGGTCGACTTGCCGATGCCGGGGTCGCCGCCGATCAGCACCAGGGAGCCCGGAACCAGACCTCCGCCGAGAACGCGGTCCAGCTCGCCGATGCCGGAGCGGTGCCGCTCTTCCGCGTGCCCCTCGATCTCCGAGAGCCGGGCGGGTGCGGACCCCGCTTCCCCGTAGGCGCGCTGCTTCGCCGACGTGGCCGACGCGCGCGCCGTCTCCTCGACCGCCGTGTTCCACTCGCCGCAGTGGGGGCAGCGCCCGAACCACTTGGCGCTCTCGTTGCCGCAGGCGCTGCAGAGGAACACGCTGCGGGCCGCCGCCGTGGAGCGCTCCTTCCTGACCATTCCTTCTCTCCGGGCCCGCCCGCTAGAAAATGCCGAGCTTGATGTAGCGCTTCGGGTTCTTCTTGATGTCGCGCACCAGGTCGTTCGTGTTGCGGAGCGTCTCCCGAAGCTCGTCGTAGAGCGTGGAATCCGCGATCGCCTTGCCCAGGGAGCCTTCGCGATTGTCGATTCGCGAAACCACGCGCTGCATCGCGTCGGCTGTCACGCCCAGCTTCTCCGAGAGCTCCGTGAGACGCCTCGATGCCGTTCCGAAATCCTTGATGGACGTCCCGACCTGCTCGGAATTCGTCGACGCGATGTCCCGGATCTGATGGGCCGCCGCCTTGAAATCCACGATCGCCTGGCGCAGGTCCGCCTGGTTCCTGTCGATGGCCGTGGACAGGGACGCCGACATTCTCTCCATGTTCTTCGAGGTGCGCTCCATGGTCGCCGGATCCACCGCGTCCAGGAATTCGTTCAGACGCGAGCTGAGCTCCGTCGTCTGTGTGATGAGATCGCCCGCGCCCGCGATCACCTCCGGAACGCCCGACTGGAAGCGGCCGGGGATCGGCTTCCGGGTGTCGAACGAGCCCGGCTCGACGCCCGGATCCAGCGCGAGGAACTTCTCCCCCATGAAGCCGATGTTCGCGATGCGGATCTCGGCGTCAGGATGGAGGATCACGTCCCGCTCGATCTCGAACTCCACCCGGACGCCCTTGTCCAGGAGCTTCACCTCGCGCACCGCCCCCTTCTTCACGCCGCGCACGGAGACCGGATCCCCTTCCGAGAGGTTCCCGACTTCCTCGAACTGCGCGACCAGGGTCCGCTTCTTCTGGCCCAGGCGGTAGTCCTTGATCCAGGCGATCCCGACCAGCAGGAGGGCGAGCGCCACCAGACCCGTGATTCCGACCTGGATGGCGGCGCGACGCGAGGTGTGGTTCATCGCGGGGCCCTTACGTGGGGAGGAGCGGCCCTTCGGCGCTCCCCTCGATGAACTGCCGCACGGCGGGATCGGAGGAGCTCTGGATCTCCGCGGGGGTGCCGATGGCGTGGATGCGGCCCTCGTGGAGCATCGCGATCCGGTCGGCGATGTGGTACGCGCTCCGCATGTCGTGCGTCACGGCGATCGACGTGATCCCGAGCCTTTCTTGAAGCCGGCGGATCAGGCGGTTGATGAGATCCGAGGTGATCGGATCGAGGCCGGTGGTCGGCTCGTCGTAGAGCATGATCTTTGGATTGAGCGCGAGGGCCCGGGCCAGGGCGGCGCGCTTCTTCATCCCTCCGCTCAGGCTCGAGGGACGCATCTCTTCCACGCCCTCCAGCCCCACCAGGTGGAGCTTCTCCTTCACGACGAGCCCGACCTGAGCCTCGCCGACGTCGGTGTGCTCGCGCAGCGGCAGCCCTACATTGTCCCCCACGCTGAGCGAATCGAACAAGGCCCCCCCCTGAAAGAGCATCCCCATGCGCTTCCGGAGCTCGAGCAGCTCCTTGGTCCCGAGCTCGGAGACTTCGAGGCCGTCCACCCGCACGGACCCCGCGTCGGGACGCATGAGCCCCACGACATGCTTCAGGAGCACCGATTTCCCGGTGCCGCTCCGCCCGATGATCACCACCGACTCGCCTTCCGCGACGCTCAAGCTGATGCCTCGGAGCACGGGCTTCGTGCCGAGGCGCTTCGAGACCGACTCGATGACGATGTCGGGTTCGGCCGCGCCCTTGCTCTCAGGCAAAGAGCACCCGGAACAGGAACGATGCCAGGAGGTAGTCCACGATCAGGATGAGGAGACACGACGCCACGACCGCGTGCGTCGTCGCCACCCCGACGCCCTCCGCGCCTCCCTCGCTCCGGAGCCCGTAATAGCAGCCCATCATCGAGATGATCGCTCCGAAGAAGACCGATTTGATCAGGCCCGAGAAGACGTCGCGCAGGTGGAAGTAGAGCCTGAGCCCGCTCGTGAACGTGTGACCGCTCACGTCCAGCGTGAGCACGGCGACCATATATCCCCCGAAGATCGCGACCACGTCGGCGAAGATCGTGAGCACCGGGAGCATGAGGGTCGCGGCCACCACGCGGGGCACCACGAGGTAGCGCGTCGGGCTGATCCCCATGGTCTCCATGGCGTCGACCTGCTCGGTCACGCGCATGGTGCCGAGCTCCGCCGCGATCGAGGCGCCCACCCGTCCCCCGACCACGAGGGCGGTCAGGACCGGTCCCAGCTCGATCACGACCGACTTCCCGATCACCGTGCCGAGGTAAATCATCGGCACATAGTCGCGGAACTGATAGCTTGCTTGCACGGCGGCCACGGCGCCCGTAAACAACGCTACGATAAGGGTCAAGGGCATCGAGCCGAGCCCGATGGCCACCATTTGCTGCACCACCAGGGGGACTTTCCGGAGCCCTTGCGGGAGCTCCCGGACGACGTCGCCGGCGAGGAGAAGCACCTCCCCGGTGTCCCGGAGCCCGTTCAAGATGAACCGGAAGGGGGTCGATTCGGGGAGGGTCTCGGCGTCGGTCTCGTTCACGCGGGCGCTAGAACTTCGGCTCCGGTACGGAACGCAGCGACTCGAAGCGCGTGCACTCGCTCACGAAGGCGAGGTCCACGCTACCGGTCGGGCCGTTGCGCTGCTTGGCGATGATGATCTCCGCCTTCCCGTCCCGCTTCTCGGGATCGGTCTCGTAGACCTCGGGCCGGTACACGAAGAGGACGACGTCGGCGTCCTGCTCGATGGCCCCGGACTCGCGCAGGTCGGAGAGCACGGGGCGCTTGGTCCCGCCGCGCGTCTCCACCGCGCGGGAGAGCTGGGAGAGCGCGATCACGGGGATCTGAAGCTCCTTCGCCAGCGCTTTGAGTGAGCGCGAGATCGCTGAAATCTCCTGCTGACGGTTCTCGGAGGACTCGGGCCCGCGGATCAGCTGGAGATAGTCGATCACGATCATCCCCAACGGAATCTCCGAAACCAACCGACGTGATTTGGCGCGCATCTCCAGAATGCTCATCGCCGCGGTGTCGTCGATGTAGATCGGGGCCTCGTGCAGCTGCGCCGCCGCGTTCTGGAGCTTCTTGTACTCCTCGTTGCTCGCGTATCCGCGGCGGATCTTGTGGATGTCCACGCGGGCCAGCGCGCACATGAGCCGCTGCACCAGGGACTCCTTGGACATCTCGAGGCTGAAGACCGCGATCGCCTGCCGCTCGGCGGGCCTCACGTGGACCGCCACGTTCTCAGCGATGTTCATCGCGAAGGAAGTCTTCCCCATGGAGGGGCGGCCCGCGATGACCACGAAGTCCGACTTCTGGAAGCCGGCCGTCATCTCGTCCAGGTCGTAGAAGCCGGAGGGCACGCCGGTGACGTGCACCTTGCGCTGGCGGTATTCCTCGATGGCCGAGTAGCCCTGGAGCACGAGCTGGCGCATGGGATGGAAGCCCGTGCGGAGCCGGTCGTCGGAGATGGCGAAGATGGCCTGCTCCGCGCGGTCGAGGAGCGTGGCGGGCTCTTTCCTCTGGTCGTAGCACTCGCCGACGATCTCGGTGCCCACGTCGATGAGCCGCCGGAGCGTGGCCTTCTCGTTCACGATCTTGCAGTAGTGCTCGACGTTCGCCGCCGTGGCCACGAACTGGTCCAGCCCCGTGAGGTAGGTGGCCCCTCCGATCGCCTCCAGCTCCTTCCGGCGCTTCAGCTCCTCCACCAGCGTGACCAGATCTACCGCTTCGTTCCGATCGAACAGGCTGACCATCGCGCGCCAGATCTTCCGGTGGGTCTCCCGGTAGAAGGCACGCTCGTCCAGATGCTGGATGGCCGTGGCGATCGCGTCCCGCGAGAGAAGCATCGCCCCGAGCACCGAGCGCTCGGCGTCGAGCGATTGCGGCGGGATGCGGCCCTGGTCCAGCCCGTCGTCCTTGTCGAAGGGACGCCGGGGTTCCGCGATCCGTTCGGTTGCCGGCTCCATGGGTGTCTCCTCAGCTTGAGGTCGCGGCGCGAGTCTTCAGGGCGTCCCGGACACGCTGCAGATCCTCCCAGGCCTCGCGCTTGAGGCCGGGGTTCCGGAGCAGCGCCGCGGGATGATACGTCGGAATCAGCGGAATGCCCCGATATTCGAAGGTGCGCCCCCGAAGGGACGCCATCGATGACTTGGTCTTGAGGAGCGCCTGCACCGCCGAGAGCCCCAGCGCGCAGATGATCGCGGGCCGGATCAGCGCGAGCTGCTGCTCGAGGTAGGGCAGGCACTGCTCCACCTCGTCGGGCGCCGGCGTCCGGTTCTCGGGCGGCCGGCACTTGAGCACGTTGCAGATGTACACATCCTCGCGGCGGAGCTGGATCGCGGCGATCATCTTGTCGAGGAGCTGCCCCGCGCGTCCCACGAAGGGAAGCCCCTTCATGTCCTCGTCCCGCCCCGGCGCCTCGCCGATGAACACGAGCTTCGCGCGCGGGCTGCCGTCGGCGAAGACGGTGTTCGTCCGGGTCTGGCAGAGGCCGCACTTCCGGCATTCCGCGACCATCCTCGCGAGCGTCCCGAGATCGTCGGGGAGATCCGGACGCACCGCGAGCATCGCGGAGGGAGGGGGACCGAACGAGGGCGCCTTGGGAGGGACGGGCGCCTCGAAGCCGGGAAGCGTCATCGTGAGAGACGGACCGGGCCCGGGCTCGGTCATGGGCCGCCTGGGCTGGGGAGGAGCGGCGCTTCCAGCGAGAAGCACCCGTTCTCGACCACGCACCCGTTCCCGCTCCAGCATGACGCGGGCTTCACGCGCCAGGGCGGCGAGCTCGTCTCGAAGGTCGCTCATCGGGCCACGGCGGGTTCGAGGGCGCGGGCGACGCGAAGCAGGATCGCGCGAGCGACGTCGTGCTTGGGCCGGAGCCCGAGGCGCTCCGTCTCGCCGGCGCGGTCGATGAGCGTGACCTCGTTCTGATCGGAGCCGAACGCGGAGCCCGCGCGGAGCGGGTTGTTCACCGCGATGAGATCGAGACCCTTCTTCTTCAGCTTCTCGAGGCCGCCGCGCTCCTCGTCCTCGGTCTCGAGGGCGAAGCCCACGACGAGCTTCCTGGGGAATTCCTTTCGAATGGAGGCGACGATGTCGGGCGTGGAGCGAAGCTCCAGCGTCAAGCCGGCATCCCCCCGCTTCACCTTGGAGCGGCTGGGCGCCGAGGGAGCGAAATCGCTCACGGCCGCGGCCATGATGAGCGCGTCCGCCTCCGCCATCGCGACCCGCACGGCGGCCGCCATGGCGTCCGCGGTCAAAGCCTCGGTGCGCGGCATGCCCGCCGGGGGCGGCGCGCTCGTCCTGGCCGTGATCAGCTTCACCCGGGCTCCCATGGCCCGTGCTTCCTCGGCGAGGGCGAATCCCATCTTGCCGCTGCTTCGGTTGGTGATGATGCGGACGGGATCGATGGGCTCTTCGGTCCCTCCCGCGGTGATGACGATCGTGCGGCCGGCCAGGGACCCGTTCGAAGGCGCGGGCTCAGAAGGCACCCCCCGGTTCATCGCGAGCGCCTTCTTCGCGGCACTCACGATCGCATCGAGCGAAGCCATGCGACCCATGCCCCACTCGCCATCGGCGAGCTCCCCTTCCTCGGGATCCACGAACCGGATGCCGCGGTCGCGCAGGACGCGCACGTTCTCCCGGACCGCGGCGTGCTCCCACATGGCGACGTTCATCGCGGGCGCGATGAGAACCGGGGAGCGTGTCGCGAGAAGAGCGGTGGTGAGGAGATCGTCCGCCAGCCCGTGGGCGACCTTGGCGAGGAGATTCGCGGTGGCGGGCGCGACGAGGACGAGATCCGCCTCGCGCGCCATGCCGATGTGGGCCATGCCGAGCGGGGAGCGGGGTGAGCCGGCGAACCAGGGGCCGTCCCCGAGCGCCTCCGCCTCGAAGAGATTCCCGAGCACGGGGCCGCGGGTGACGGCGCGCAGCGCGTCGCGCGTCACGAACCGCCGCGCGTTGCGCGTGAGGATGACCGAGACCTGAGCGCCTTCCTTGGCCAGGAGCCGGACCAGCTCGGGGGTCTTGTAGGCCGCGATCCCCCCGGTGATGCCCAGGAGGACGCGCGCTGACTGAATCCCGGTCCGCCCCTCGCCCACGGTGCTACTCCTCGGCGCTCTCCGGAATCTCCGCCTTCAATTCCTCGGACTCGGTCCGGTACCGGTAGAGCACGTTGCCCTTGAGCGCCTCTTCGAGGGCCACGTTGGTCACCTTACCGCCCAGGTTGAGACCGGTCTGCCGGCTCAGCTCGTTCAGCCGGCGCGCCTCTTTGGCGGCCACGATGATCAGCTCATACTTGTTGGGGATGTTGCTCGAACGCAAGACTCCCTTTTCATCCAGCACTGATTCCTCCTCGTGAATCGGGATTCCCATGCGACGCTAGATCGAATCCGGTGACTCCCGTCGCCGGGTACGGCAGGACTCCGCCACGATGATCGCGGCCACGCGCGCGAGCGCGGCATCGAGATCGTCGTTCACCACCGCGTAATCATACTCGGTCACGAGCTTGATTTCGCGGAGCGCGTTGTCCAGGCGCAGGCGGATCCGCTCGTCCGAATCGGTCCCGCGCCCTCGAAGCCGCTCCTCCAGACTGGCAAAGGAGGGCGGCAGCACGAAGATGAACACCCCCTCCGGGTAGGCGTTCCGGACCGCCCTGCCTCCCTGGACGTCGATGTCCAGGAGCACGTTCCTGCCCGCCCGGAGCCGGCGCTCGGTCTCGCTTCGCAGCGTCCCGTAGAGCTCCCCGTGGACCTCGGCCCACTCCACGAACTCGCCGGCGTCGATCCGCTTCTGGAACTCCGCGCGGCTCAGGAAGAGGTACTCGCGCCCGTTCTCTTCCTGGGGCCTCCGGCTCCGCGTGGTCGCCGACACCGAGTATTCGAGGTTCAGCCCGGCGCTCAGGAGCCCGGAAACGAAGGAGCTCTTCCCGACGCCCGAGGGCCCCGAGATCACCACCACGAACGGCCGGTACCCGGCGCTGAGCCAGGCGTCCGGATCACTCGATGTTCTGGACCTGCTCCCGGATCCGCTCAAGTTCCTCTTTCACTTCCACGACCTGTTCCACGATCGGGACATCGGAGCTCTTGGATCCGATCGTGTTGATCTCCCGATTCATCTCTTGCAAGAGAAAGTTGAGTTTCCGTCCCGGCGTGCTCTCTTCCTCGAGGAGCTTCCGGAAATGGGCGCAGTGCGCCTCGAGCCGGACGCACTCCTCGGTGCAATCGAGCCGATCCGACAGGATCGCGACTTCCTGGGCCACCCGCTCCTCGGGGATCTCCCCGTCCTCGAGGAGGAGGTTCACACGCTCCCGGAGCTTCAACCGGGCGTCGCGGAGCCTGTCGGGAGCGCGCTCGCGGATCTGGGCCACGCGCTTCCGGATCGATTCCACCCGCGCTTCCAGATCGCTCCGGAGCGTCTCGCCCTCGATCTCCTTCATGCGGATCATGTCCTCCGCGGCCTTCCCCACGACTTCCCGGAGGATGGCGGCGTAGTGATCCGTGTCCGACTCCGGCTCCTCCCAGATGAAGATATTCGGGAGCGAGGCGAAGGACCGAAGGTCGATGTCGCCCGTGAGCCCGTACTTCTGCTTCAGCTCGCGCAGCAGCGTCACGTACCGGTCCGCCGCGCGCGCGTCGAGTCGGAGCGTGGCCGAGGGCTCGGGCTGGTGCTCCCCTTCGCCTCCCCACGTCACCGCCAGAGAGATCTTTCCCCGGGTCAGCCGCTCGGTCAGAAGCTTCCGCACGTCCGCCTCCAGGACCGACAAGGACCGTGGGAGACGGACCGAAAGCTCGCAAAACCGGTGATTTACGGATCGCACCTCGGCCGTCAGGCGGAGGCCGTTCATCACGACCTCGCCCCGACCGTAGCCCGTCATGCTTCGAACCATGGTTGGGTTGGATCGCTCCTCGGGGTAGGTGGCCAATGTATCGCGGCGGATGCCCGGGAGTCAACGTGCCCGGGGAGAATGCGATTGACCGGTCCCTCGGCGTGTCCCTAACGTCTGGGACATGCCTTCGCGGCAGTCCACGCAAGCCCAGGTTTCGCAACGATTCTCGCCCCTCTACGGGGCCATGGTCCTCCTGGCCGCGGTCCTCCCCCACATCCAATCCCTGGGGTTCGACTTCGTCTGGGACGACAAGGTCATGATCGGCCCCCAGCTCCAGATCTGGGGACCGGGCGATCTCGTCCGACTCTGGAACACCCCCTTCGACACGCTCCTTCGCGACCCCCTGCTCCACAACGCCTACTTCCGCCCGATCTCGATCCTGAGCCTGGCCCTGGATCGCGCCCTCTACAGCTCGAGCGCCCAGGGGTTTCATCTCACGAACCTGGTCGCGTACGCTCTCGCCTGTCTTTTCCTCTGGCTCTTCGCGTGGGAGCTCTCGGGGCGCGCCGGCCTCGCCGCCCTCGGAACCTGTGTGTTCGCGCTCCATCCGACCCATCCCGAGAGCGTGGATTTCATCGCGGGGCGGACGGACGTGATCTGCGGGGTCTTCGTCTTCGCCTCGCTCTGGGTCGCGGCGCGCTGGGGGCCGCGCATCCAGAACGACTGGCTCAAGCTCGCTCCCGCGTCGGCCCTCCTCCTCCTGGGGCTCCTCACCAAGGAGGTGGCGTTCTTCGCGTCGCCATTGCCGCTCGCGGCCCTCTGGATCCGGGACCGCCGCGTGAGCCCCGGGGGGCTCCTCCGGGCGGCGGCGCCGCTCGCGGCGGCCGTCCTGATCTTCGGCGCGTGCCGGATCGCGGTGCTGGGGGCACCGGGGATCCCCTCGGCGTCTCCGGTCGAGGGGGCCATCCCCCAGGTCCTGACCAGCGTCTCGCTCGTGGCGCGCTACGTTCCCCTTCTCCTCGTCCCGATCCATCTGAGCGCCCGCCACGAAGTCTCGCCGCTCACGCGCCCGGACGCGATCTTCCTGGCGGGACTCCTGATCCTGATCGGTTCCGCCGCGGGCGCGGTGATCCTCCTCCGCCGGCGCTCGCCGTGGGCCATGCCGCTCCTCCTCTTCGCGCTCACGCTGTTTCCGCTCTGCGCCGCGCGCCTCATCGCGGGGGCGCTCCTGGCCGAACGGTTCCTCTTCATCCCCAGCGCCTCCATCGCCCTCTCGATCGCGCTCCTTCCGGTCGGCGCGGGCTACCTCCTCTCGCTGGTCGCGGGAGTCTTCTTCCTCCTCCTCCTCCCGTCCCGCATCGCGATCTGGAGGGATGACCGCACGCTCTATGACTCGATGCTCCGCGACTCACCCAACTCGGCATACGTGCACTCGATCCTCGGGAGCTACTACTACCAGATGCGCGACCTTCCGCGGGCGATCGAGCATCACAAGCGCGCGTTCGAGCTGATGCCCGCGTACAACGAGACGCTCCTCAACCTGACCGCCGCGGAGGACGAGGCGGGAATGCCCGACTCCGCGCTCGCGCACGCGCGGCTCCTGGTCCGGCTCCGGCCCCGTTATGCCGCCGCGTGGTACGAGCTGGGAAACATCCACGTCCGCGCGGACCGGCCCGATTCCGCCGTCGTGGCCTACGGGGAAGCGATCCGGCTGGATCCCAGGATGCCCCAGGCGGAGAACAATCTCGGGGTCGTGCTGGAGCGGATGGGAAGAACCGAGGAGGCGGTCGCCCACTACCGTCGCGCCGCGGCGCTCGATTCCTCGTTCCAGGCGGCCGCGAACAACCTCGCGCGGCTCACGGGGAAGCCGTGACCGGTGTCGCGGAGATCTCGGAGCTGGTGGGACGCGGAATCCGCGGCGTGGTGCCGCTCACCAGCCGGTCGCTCGCGCTCTCCTTCGTCGGGACGCCCCGCGTCTTCCTCTGGATCCATCTCGAGCGCAAGACCGCGTGGTATGCCCTCGCCCCCGACCTGGCCATCGATCCCGATCCTCGCGGCTCGCGCTTCCAGCCGGTCGAGACGGCGCTGCGCGGCGCGCAGGTCGCCGAGGAGAGAGCCCGCGAGGCGGGCGGCCTGGATCTCCGGTTCGAATCGGGATCGGGGGAGAGAGTCTACAGGCTGACGCTCGATGCCGAGGGGCCCCGCGTGAATCTGACCTTCACGCTGGAGCCGGAGGGAGTCACCCTCTGGGCGTTTCACCGCGAGGAACGGGACGCGGAGACGCCGGGACCCGAGCTCGGCCAGGGCTACCGCCCGCCGGTCGTCCGCGACGCCACGCACCACGAGGCACGGGAGGAGCTCCGGGCGCGGATCGCCGCGCTCTTTCTCGCGGAATTCCGGGCCGATCTGGAGCGAATGCTCCACCGGGCCGAGCGGATGCTGACGCGGAGGGCGGAAGCGGCGGAGCAGGACCGCGGGCGGGCCGCGGAGATGAAGCTCGATCGCCGCCGCGCGGAGATCCTGCTCGCCAACTACGGGAAGATATCGAGGGGGGCGAGCCGCGTTGGTCTCCCCGATCCATTCGCGGACTCGCCTCGAGCAACCGTCGAAATCACTCTCGACCCGTCACTCTCCCCCGACGAGAACGCGGCGCGGCTCTTCCAAAGAGCCAAGAAAGGCGAACGAGGGGAACGGCGCGCGATGGACCGGCTCACCGAGACTCGTCAGTACCTTTCCGAGCTGACCGAGCTGCGCCGCGATTCGCTCCTCATGAAGCCCCGGGACGCGCTCCAGCGGGTCGCGCGCTTCCTGGGTAACGCCAGAATCGAATCCAGTGCACGGGGCGACCCGCGAGAGACCCATCTGGGTCGACAGGCCGCCGCTGCGCCCCGTGCGGGACGTCCCGGGCGCGGAACTCCAGGGGCGCACAAGTCGCTCCGGCCAAGGACGTACGTAACGAGCGAGGGATGGGAGGTCTGGGTCGGCCGCAGCAACACCGACAACGACCTCATCACCCACCGGTTGTCAAACCCCCACGACTTCTGGTTTCACGTCGTGGGGGCACCGGGGTCCCACGTGATCCTTCGCCGCCCCACTCGAAACTCCACACCCAAGCGAACCACGCTGGTGGAGGCGGCTCAGATCGCCGCATTCTTCAGCAAGGCGCGAAAACAAACGCGGGTTCCGGTGATCTATACCGAGAGAAAATTCGTTTCCAAGCCCCGGAATGCGAAACCGGGCCAAGCTCTGTGCACTCGGGAGCGGGAGCTGATGGTCCGCCCCCTCAAACCAAAGACAGATCCGGCTGCTTAGAAGTTGAACGATCGCGAGGTGTCGAGCTGGGTTGCGAGATCGGTGGACGGGGGGGACCCGGAACCAGGACTTCGAATTTCAAGTGGGTCGCGGACAAATGGGGCACCCAGATTTGAGTCGGCCTGGAGCCTTTATGTCCACTGGGACCTGAAGTAGATGGTTCGCCCTGGCGCTGGCTACTACTGAGAGCTCCCCATCGTCCGCGGCCCCACGTTCATCCTTGCCGCGCGAGTCATCTCTAAAGCCCAACCACCAGTGCAGGCTGACTCCGTAAAAAGCATGTCATGTGCCCGGAAGGGCCAGATCCAACCAATGGTTCGCGGTCGACGCGTATGTCGATGGGCCGCAATGAAATTGGAGACCTCTGGGAAGGGGTGAGGCTTCGCCCGAGAGGAGCGCTCGGGGCTCAGGCGGGACACGGATGTCACACTTTGACAGGTGCCGGATCGCGCTAACGATCGGCGCCGATGGAGCCTCGGGCCATGTCACACCCGTTCCTGGCTTGAGACCTGAATGTCACCGGTATTAAGAGATGCGAATAAAACGAGGGAACAGCCCGGATGTGTCTTCGGGTTACAGGCGGCTAATAAATTTGCTTCAGGAGGCGAATCAGATGGCGGCGGGTGATGCCCAGCTCCAGAGCCGCCCGGCTCCGGTTTCCGCCGTTCCGCGACAGGGCCGCGAGGACTTCCTCGCGCTTCACCATGTCGACCTTGCCGCGAAGGCCGCGCGACGGATAGACCTCGGGGGGCGATCCCGCGCCCGGGTAGAGAATGGGCAGGAGGCTTGACCGATCCAGGAGCTCCTGCCGTCCCGCGCAGAGGAAGATGGACTCGATCTTGTGCTTCAGCTCGCGGACGTTGCCGAGCCAGGGAAGCGAGATGAGGTACTCCATCGCGTCCTCGGAGAAGAGCACCTGGCGCCCCTCGCGCGCGGAGAGCTCGTCGAGGTAGTTCCGGATCAGGAGCGGGATGTCCTCGCGGCGCTCGCGTAGCGGGGGAAGCGACAACACTACCTGGCCGAGGCGGTAGAACAGATCCGCGCGGAACCAGCCGGCCTTCACCGCGGCGTCCAGATCTTTGTTCGTCGCCGAGATGATTCGCACATTCAGCTGCCGCGACCGAACCTCGCCCAACCGGCGGTAGGTGCCGTCATCGAGAACTTGCAGGAGTTTCACCTGCGTTCGCTCGGACAGCTCCCCGATCTCGTTCAGGAAGATCGTGCCGCCGTCCGCGTCCTCGAAGATCCCCCGCTTCGTGATCGCCGCGCCGGTGAACGCGCCCCGCACGTATCCGAAGAGCTCGCTCTCGACGAGATCTCCGGGAAGGCTCGTGCAGTTCACTTCCACGAACGGCCGGCCACGCTCGATTTCAAACGTCCGGAACATGTATGCGAGGAGGTTCTTGCCGACCCCCGTCTCTCCCTGGATCAGAACGCGCGCGGGCGTCGAGAGAAGCTCGGACGCCTTCCGCACCACCTCGAGCGAGCGTGCGTGCTGCGTGATGAAGCCGTGCACGCGGGCGATGTCCTGGGTCTGGGAGGACGTGGGATGGGAGGGGCGGTCGGAGCGCGGAGCGACGAGCCAGGAGGGCGCGTTCAGCTCGCGAAGGGTGCCTTCGCAATCGCGGACCTGGTCTTCCAGCCCCAGCTGCTCGAACAGCGACATGGCCTTGAATGCGTAGTTCTGGGCTTCGCGCACGCGCTCCGGATCGGAATCTCCCTTCGCGCGCTGCGCCTGCTCGCGGTAGGACCGCGCCAGCTCGAAGCGCTCGTGGATGCCCTCGAGGAGCCGGATCGCCTGCTTCGCCTGAGCGAACGCGTCGACCTGACGCCCCTCGACCGTATGGATGGCCGCGAGGACGCGCCGGGTGGCGCCCTCCTCCAACGCGTCCTTGAGCCGCAGCGCGCGTTGCAGGGCGTCGTCCGCCGCCTCGAGCGCCTTCGTGACGTCCTGGCGGAGGATGAACACCTCCGCCCGCTTGCGCTGGAGCTCGTGGATCGTGTCCCCTTCGGGCGCGATCTGCCGCGCCATGTCCAGGGCCTGATCGTAGAAGCCGAGCGCCTGCTCGGCGTGGCTCATCTCGTAGTGGAGATCGCCGCGGCCCATGAGGCAGAGGATCTGCTCGCGGGAGCATCCCAGACGGGATGTGATCTGACACGCGGCGCTCAGGTGCGCCTCCGCCGTCGCGAAGTCGTGGCGGTAGGACGCGATGGTCGCGAGGCCGATCCGCATGCGCGCCACACCGGCATCGCGGCCGATCTGGAGGTAGCTCGTGAGCGCCCGATCGAAAAGCTCGCGCGCCTCGTCCCAGGATCCGGCCTTCAGGTGGACGATTCCGAGGTTGGCGCACGTGACGGCGAGGTAGGCGAAGTTTCCGAGGCGGGTCGCGAGCTCCATGGAGCGGAGCATGTGCCAGGTCGCTTGCCGCCAGTCCGAGAGGTGCCGGTAGAGGATCCCGAGATTGTTGTGCGTGCGGATCACGCCGTCGTCGTCGTTCAAGTCCCAGCGGAAGAGATGGAGCGAGGCCTCGTAGAACTCCTTGGCCTTGTTCAGATCCCCGAGACGGAAATAGATCCGCCCGAAGCAGTTGTAGGTGTGCGCGAGGGGACCCGTGAGGCCGTGATCCCGGAAATAGGCATGCGCGCGCTCGCAGGTGCGGAGCGCCTCGTCATACTGGCTCAGCTCGATGAGCGCCCGCGCGCTCTGCAGCTGCAGCCGCGCGACCAGCTCGGGGTGCGTCTCGGCGGAGATGCGACCGCGCCCCCGCGCGAGATAGCGAAGCGCTTCGGGCGCGTCGGCCTTGTCGATGAGGACCTGAGCGGCCTTCAGCTCGAGCGTGGTGATGCGCGACTCTTCGAGACCCAGATGCTCCGCCGAGCGGATGCACTCGTCCAGGTTCTGGAGCGCGGGCAGGTAGCTGTCCGCACGGAGGAAGATCTCGGCTAGATCTTCGAGGCTCTGGAGGTGGCGCTCGGGATCGTGCGTGAGGCGGGCGTTCGAAACCGCTTCCTCACGCTCCCGAATCAGGTCGGCCGTTGTCTTATTCACGTCTCGTTTACCCGATGCTCCCCGGGAAGAATCCTACGGCGATCAGAGTCTCACCGTCGTCCAGTACGTCCTCCAGATCATCGAGAAGAGGAGCCGCGCCGTCAGCGTGGTTCCATGCGGGCCCGCCGGCTTGGCGATCAGCATGCTGCTGCTTCTCTTCGGTGGAGTCGGAGGAGGGTTCAGGGTCTCATCCGGCGAGCCGGCCCACGCGACGCTCGGGCCGAGCACGGGGATGCGATGCTGAACGGACGAAGGCACCGGCAGAGCCAGAAATAGAGCGACTACGATCGAGAAAAGGCCGAGGACGATCGCGCGATTGGCTTTGGACGTGGAGAGGAGGCTCATGGTCGCTGCACCTTCCTACCCGCTAAGGCCTAGAAGGGGAAGCCTCCACCCGGCCATCTGGTGGAGCGTGGGAGAAGGGGGGATGACCCACCCACCGTACGCAGGTACATTAGCAGACAACATGTCAGAAATCAATGGTGGAGTGCCCAAAAGGTCACACTGTCAGAGGGAATCTCGTCAACGGGGATCCAGGCGCGGACCAGGGACCCGGTCATCCCCCTCCCGGCGGGTGACGCCGGTGCGGTCCAGGTGCTCCAGCATGGGCACCGCGTACTTCCGAGACACCTGCACCATGTCCTTGAAGGCGCCCATGCTGAGCGTCCTGTTCTTCTGGAAATGGACCCTGAGGCGGCTCGTGAGCTCGTCCCAGAGCGATCGCGGATACAGGAGCTCCGACGTCACCTTGACGGCCCGGCCCGAGTCCACGAGATAGCGGATCAGCTCCCCGGGACGTTCCCCGGGCGGGATGCCCCGCGTCAGCTCCGAGACCTCGGGGACCTGGAATCCCTTCCCGACGAGCCGGCGCTCCAGCTCCCCCACCGCCTGTGCCTGCTTGGGGCTCAGGGCCGGCGCCGCCTCGGGGAGCGTCACCCGATCTCCCCGGACGGCGAGCTTCCCTCCCCGGGTCAGGATCTCGAGGGCCTCGTCGAAGACCGGCCCAGGCAGCTCCCGCGCGAGGAGACTCTTCAACTCCCCCTTCGGGATTCCGTCGCGAAGCTTGTTCTCCTCGCCGTAGCGCCGCACCGCCCTCACCACGTCCTCCAGCGCCTTCGTCCATGAGGCGGGGGTCAGGAGCCGGCCGTCCCGGAGCCGCACCAGCTTGGCCTCGGCGGCGACCGAGATGGCCGCGGCCACGGCGGCCGACGCCGCCTCCGTGATCGATTCCGCCACGGCGCCGAGACGCACCGCGGCCCCCTCTCCCGAGATTCCGGCCGACCCTGCCTCCTCGGCCAGGACGGCGAGCTTCTCGGTCGGGGAGCCTGAGTAGAGGGCTTCCAGGCGGGCCAGATCCCCGGTCTTGAGCCGGGTCCGCTTCACCGGCGCGGGCGAGACGACCGTGGCCCCCGCCATGGTCGAGGCCGGCGAGTAGGACCGGATCACGATCCGATCGCCCGCGCTCGCGGTCGCCGGCGCCTCCAGCCGGAGCTGCGCCCAGGCGGAATCCCCGGGCTCGAGGGTGTCGCGGTCCAGGAGGACGGCCCGGCCCAGGATCTCGCTCGCCCCGAGGTGGCAGCGGAGGCGCGTCCGAGAGCCGAGTGGCTTGGGAGCGGAGTCCAGGAGCTCGAGCTTCACGTCGAGGAGATGCGAGGGCGTGAGGTGCCCCGGGGTGGCCAGCCAGTCTCCGCGTGTGACGCTCTCGCGGGGCACCCCATGGATGGCGAGCGCCACGCGCTGCCCGGCCTGCGCCTCGTCCACCGTTCGGTCGTGGACCTGGACCTGGCGCACCCGGACGCTCTTCCCTGTCGGAAGGAGCTCCAGGACGTCCCCGGGGCGGACCGCCCCGCTCCAGAGGGTCCCGGTCACCACCGTTCCGATTCCTTCCACGGGGAAGACCCGGTCGACGGGAAGCCTCGCCGTTCCCCGGGCGGACCGGCCGGCGGTGGCCTCGACCGCGACCTCGAGGGCCTGGATCAGCTCCTCCAGCCCGGCGCCGGTCACCGAGGAGACCGCCACGATGGGAATATCCTCGAGGGGGGTGCCCCGAAGCAGCTCCTCCACCTCGGCCCGGACGACGGCGATGGTCTCGGGATCGACCAGGTCCGACTTGGTGAGGGCCACGACGCCTCGCGTGACGTGGAGCAGGCTCACGATCGCGAGATGCTCCCGGGTCTGGGGCATCACGCCCTCGTCCGCCGCGATGACGAGCAGGACGAGGTCGATCCCGGTCGCGCCGGCGAGCATGTTCTTCACGAATCGCTCGTGCCCGGGGACGTCCACGATCGCGATGCGCCTTCCGGACGGAAGGGTGCGGTGCGCGAATCCCAGGTCGATCGAGATCCCGCGCTCCTTCTCTTCCTTGAGCCGGTCGGTGTCGATGCCGGTGAGGCGTTGGACGAGCGCCGTCTTGCCGTGATCGATATGTCCAGCTGTTCCGATCACGACCGGTCGCACGGACCCCCCGGACTAGCCTCGGACGCGGCGGATCGCGGCTCCGAGCCCTTGCAGCTTCTCCTCGATCTTCTCGTAGCCGCGGTCGAGGTGGTAGATGCGCGACACGCGCGTTTCCTGCTTGGCGACGAGGCCGGCAAGGATCAGCGCCGCGGAAGCGCGGAGGTCCGTGGCCATGACGGGAGCTCCGCTCAAGGAGGGCACGCCCTGGATCGTGGCGGTGTTCCCCTCCACCCGGATGTCGGCGCCGAGGCGCTGGAGCTCCGCCACGTGGGTGAAGCGGTCGGTGTAGATCGTGTCGGTGATGGTGCTCGTTCCACGCGCCACGGAGAGGAGCGCCATGAACTGGGCCTGCATGTCCGTGGGGAATCCCGGAAAGGGCGCGGTCGTGACCCGGAGCGGATTCAGGCGCTCGGGCGCGCGCAACCGGATGCTCCGCTGTTCGACCGTGATCTCGGCGCCGGCTTCCTCGAGCTTCCCGATCACCGAATCCAGATGCCTCGGCTCGACCGAGGTCGCCTCGACGTCGCCGCCGGTGATCGCCGCGGCCGCGAGGAACGTGCCCGCCTCGATCCGGTCCGGGATCATGGTGGCGTCGGATGGGTGCGGGTGGCTCGTGCCGGCGATCGTGAGCCGCGAGGTCCCGATCCCGTCGATTCCGACCCCCATCGAGGCGAGGAACTCCGCGAGCGCTTCGATCTCGGGCTCGCAGGCCGCGTTGTCGATGACGGTCTCCCCCTCCGCCGTGGCGGCGGCCATGAGGAGATTCCCCGTCGCCCCCACGCTGGAGATCTCGAACGAGAGGTGGCTCCCCGTGAGCTTCTTGCACTTCGCCACGATGTAGCCGTGCTCGATCTCGACGTCCGCGCCCAGCTCCTGCATCCCCTTGATGTGGAGATCCACGGGGCGCGGACCCCAGGCGCAGCCTCCCGGCAAGGAGACGCGAGCCTCACCGAACCGGGCGAGGAGGGGACCCAGCACGTAGACCGAGGCGCGCATCGTCTTCACCAGCTCGTAGGGCGCCTCCGCGTTGTGGGCGTTCGTGGAATCGACGAGGAGCGCGTGGCCGTCGTCGCGTCTGCTCCGGACGCCGAAACGTGACAGGAGCTCCAGCATGGTGGAGACGTCGCGCAGCGCCGGGACGTTCTGGAAGCGATAAATGCCCGGAGCGAGCAGAGTCGCGGTCAGGATGGGGAGCGTCGCGTTCTTGGAGCCGCTCACCGAAACGGTGCCCCGGAGCTTCCGACCCCCTTCGATCCAGACTTCGTCCATGCTCGGCGCCTCGCTTGTGTCCTGGGTTCTGGCCGGCGCGACCTTGGTCTTCGCCGTGTCCTTCTTGGTCCTGACATTCGCCTTCATCGCGTACCCCGTCGTCTTCCGGTCAAGATGCGAGGATGCCCCTCCAAGTCGCGCTCCACGCGCGGCTTGGTGAGGTGCGGCCCGAACAGCTCCATGCATGGATCGGCCTGATCCTCCCCGATCTCCACTGCAAGAAGCCCGCCGGGCTTGAGCCAGGACGTCAGCGCGCCGGCCACGGCACGGAAAGCATCGAGACCGTCCGACCCACCGTCAAGGGCTTCCCGCGGATCGTGGTCGCGCACCTCCGGCATGAGGCCGGCGATGACGCCGGTCGGGATGTAGGGCAGGTTGGCGACGAGGACGTCGGCGGGGGTCTCGAGGGCCGTGGGCGGGGCGTCCCGAAAATCCGCGTTCGCCAGCGTGAGCCGGCGCGCGACGCCGTTTCGCCGCCCGTTCCGGGAGGCGAGGGCGATGGCCCGATCGGACCGATCGATCGCCCCGGCCCTCCAGCCGGCCGGCAGCGAGAGCAGGAGCGCGATGGGAATCGCGCCCGTGCCCGTGCCCAGGTCGAGAATCGTTCCCCGCTCCAGGATCTCCCCGCTCCCGCCCTCGAGCTCCTCGAGCACCACCTCCACGAGGCGTTCGGTCTCGGGCCGGGGGATGAAGACTCCGGGCTCCACCTCGATCTCCGCGGCATGGAACTCGACTTCGCCCAGGAGGTGCTGGAGCGGAACGCGACGGGCGCGGGCTTCCAGCAGCCGGGCGAAGCGCGCGCCATCCTCGTCCGGAACCCGCGCGGCTCGATCGGACCAGAAGCGCGTGCGCGAGATTCCGAGCGCGTGGAGGAGGAGCCGCTCGGCGTCGGACTCGGGCGAAGGCACTCCCGCCTGGACCAGCGTCTGCTGCGCGTGGACCAGGAGGGCGGCGCGCGTGAGGGTCGCGGTGGCTCTCACGTGACGTCCGACGCGGCCAGGCGCTCCGCCTGCTCCGCGTGAAAGAGCCCGTCCACGACTTCGTCCAGGTTCCCCTCGAGGACATCGGGCAGCCGGTAGAGCGTGAGCCCGATCCGATGCTCCGTGACCCGCCCCTGGGGGAAGTTGTAGGTCCGGATCTTGGCGCTCCGGTCCCCGCTCGAGACCATGGATTTCCGTGTCTGGGCCAGCTTCTTCTCCCGCTCCTGGATCTCCATGTCGAGGAGCCGCGCGCGTAATACTTTCAAAGCCTTCGCCTTGTTCTTCAACTGGGAGCGCTCGTCCTGGCACTGCACGACGATGCCGGTCGGGAGATGCCGGATCCGGACCGCCGAGTCGGCCGTGTTGACGCTCTGACCCCCCGGGCCCGAGGAGCGGAACACGTCTACTTGTAAGTCCGAGGGCTTGAGCTCCACCTCGACCTCTTCCGCCTCCGGGAGCACCGCCACCGTGACGGCCGAGGTGTGGATCCGCCCGCTCGCCTCGGTCTCGGGAACCCGCTGCACCCGGTGCACGCCGCTCTCGTACTTGAGGCGGCTGTAGGCGCCCCTCCCCTCGATCGAGAGGATGGCCTCCTTCGCGCCCCCGGATCCCGCCGGGCTCATGCTCATCACCTCGGCCTTCCAGCCGTGGCGCTCCGCGTATTTCATGTACATCCGGAGCATCTCGGCCGCGAAGAGCGCGGCCTCCTCGCCTCCGGTCCCCGCGCGGATCTCCACGATGACGTTCTTCTCGTCCAGCGGGTCCGCCGGGAGAAGGAGCTTCGGAAGCTCCGCTTCCAGCTTCGCGCGCTCCTCTTCGAGCTCCGCGACCTCCGTCTTGGCCATGCTCAGGAGCTCAGGATCCTTCTCCTGACGCAGGATCGCCGTGTCCTCGGCCAGCCGGTGGAGCACCTGATCGTAGCGCCGCGCGGCGGTGACCAGATCCTCGAGCGAAGAGCGCTCCTTGCTGACGCGGCGCAGCTCCGCCGGGTCGTGATGCAGATTGGGATTGGCGAGCCTCTCGGTGAGCTCTTCGAATCGGGCCTTCGCCCGTTCCAGTGCCTCGCGCATGGGATTCCTCCCTTAGAGAACAGCGCGAAGGGCGGCGATCGCGACCTCGAGCATGTCCTTCGAGGGCTCTCGCGTCGTGAGCCGCTGGAGCTGGAGTCCCGGCTCGCTGATCCAGCGCACCCAGGGCTTGTCGTAGTGGGCGCCCGCGAACCGAATGATCTCGAAGGAAATGCCGGCGATCACGGGGATCAGGGCAAACCGGAGCACCCGCGCCTGCCAGGTGTCGGGGCGTCCCAGGAACGCGAAGACGAAGAAGCTCACGATCACCACGAGGAAGAGGAAGCTGGTGCCGCAGCGCGGGTGGAAGCGGCTGAAGCTCTGCGCCGTCTCGGGGGTCAGCTCCTGCCCCGATTCGAGGTTGTGGATCGTCTTGTGCTCGGCGCCGTGATACATGAAGACCCGCTGCATCTCCTTCCAGCTCCCCACCGCGATGATGTAGATCAGGAAGAAGACGAGCCGGATCAATCCGTCGATCAGGTTGAAGATCAGGCCCTGCCGCACGCCCGTCAGATCGGTGAGCTTGAGCGGCAGGTAGAAGAAGACCAGGAAGCCCAGGAGGAACGAGATCGCGACCGTGAACCCCATCCCCAGGCCGAGCGTGCCGAAGCGCCGCTCCTTGGCCGGCGCTTCCTTGGGGACCTGGACCGCGGCCTCGGCCGAGAACGCGAGCGCCTGGATTCCGATCCGCAGCGACTCCACCAGCACGACGGCGCCGCGGAGGATCGGGAGACCGAAGATCCGGGCGCGCCGGGAGATGGAGACGAATTCCTTCGTCTGGACCTGGATGGTCCCGTCCGGCAGGCGGACGGCGGTCGCCACCTTGGCGGGCGAGCGCATCATCACGCCTTCGATGACGGCCTGCCCACCGATGGGCGAATAGCGATCAGGCATCGAGGAAGTGGTTCCGGAGGGACGGCGGAAGGACTAGGCGCCTGCCGGCGATTCGGCGCCGGCCTTGTCCTTGTCCTTGATTCCGTACTTCCGGCGGAACCGCTCGATCCGGCCCGCGGTGTCCACGAGCTTCTGCTTGCCCGTGAAGAACGGGTGGCAGTTCGAGCAGATTTCGACGTGCACGGTGTCCTTGACGGTAGCGCGCGTCTCGATCACGTTGCCGCAGACGCACACGATCTTGGTGTTGAAGTAACCCGGATGAATTCCGCGTTTCATGGCTCGGCGCTCCTTACGTGTTCATCATCGCCAGGAATTTCTTGTTCGTCTTGGTCTGGCTCATCTTGCCGATCAAGAATTCCATGGCTTCGACGGGGTTGAGCTCGTTCAGGAACTTGCGAAGGATCCAGACTTTGTTCAGCTCCTCCTGGCTCATCAGGAGCTCTTCCTTACGCGTGCCCGAGCGGTTGATGTCGATGGCAGGGAAGATACGCTTGTCCGCGAGCTTGCGGTCCAGGACCACTTCCATGTTTCCGGTGCCCTTGAACTCCTCGAAGATGACGTCGTCCATGCGGCTCCCGGTCTCGATCAGCGCGGTCGCGACGATGGTCAGGCTCCCACCGTTTTCGATGTTGCGAGCCGCCCCAAAGAATCGCTTTGGTTTTTGGAGGGCGTTGGCGTCCACGCCACCCGAGAGGATCTTGCCCGAGTGCGGGACCACGGTGTTGTGGGCCCGCGCGAGGCGCGTGATGGAGTCGAGGAGGATCACGACGTCGCGGTTGTGCTCCACGAGCCGTTTCGCCTTCTCGATGACCATGTCCGCCACCTGGACGTGCCGCTCGGCGGGCTCGTCGAAGGTGGAGGAGACCACCTCGCCCTTCACCGAGCGCTCCATGTCGGTGACTTCCTCGGGGCGCTCGTCGATCAGGAGCACGATGAGCATCACCTCGGGGTGATTGTCCGTGATCGAGTTCGCGATCTTCTGGAGCAGGACCGTCTTGCCCGCGCGCGGCGGCGAGACGATGAGCCCGCGCTGTCCTTTGCCGATCGGCGTCAGGAGATCCATGATGCGGGTCGGCATGTCGTCCGCCCGCGACTCCAGCCGCAGCTTCTCTTGCGGGTAGAGGGGCGTCAGGTTGTCGAAGAGGATCTTGTCCTTCGCGGCCTCGGGCGGCTCGAAGTTGACGGCCTCCACGCGGAGCAGCGCGAAATAGCGCTCGCCATCCTTGGGCGGGCGAACCTGGCCCGAGACGGTGTCCCCCGTCCGGAGATCGAACCGCTTGATCTGCGACGGCGAGACGTAGATGTCATCGGGGCCGGGTAGATAGTTGTAGTCCGGGGAACGGAGGAACCCGTATCCCTCGGAGAGGATCTCCAAGACCCCTTCCGCGAAGATGAGACCGTTCTTCTCGGTCTGGCCCTCGAGGATCTTGAAGATCAGCTCCTGCTTCCGGAGACCGCTCGTTCCCTGCACGTTGAGCGAATGAGCGAGCTCCATCAGCTCGGCAATGGTCTTGCTCTTGAGCTGGATGATGTCGAGGCCCTTCTGGGAGGGCGACGGCGGAGCGCTGCTCGGAGCGGGAGCGGGTGGCGCTTGGGTTTGCTGTTCCATGTCGTTCTGCGGCTCCTCGGTGTTGATCGTCGTGGCGTCGGGCGCGTCTACGCCGCTGGGCGCATCTGCGCTGCGTCGCCGTGTGGGGGTTGTGGTTGTGCGGGACATTGTGCCAGCCGAACTGGGGTCCTCGAGGTAGAGGGAAACTAAAACACTTCGTACTTCTTAAGAGGGTTGTGGTGACTACCGGGTGTGGCTCAGTGCGTGACCGCACACAGGCGATCCAGCATCGGGGAACTGACCTCAAGGGCTCGTAAACCTATCTGGCCCTAGGACCCCCTGGTTGGTCCGTGACTCTTAGACTACCGATCCAGCCAATCGGTGTCAAGGTCAATTCGGCTTTGAGCTAGCTGGACTTCTTCGGAGGGAACGCGCCTTGCGCGAAAATCTGTCCCTCCAAGAAGGTGACCGATTTCCCCTTGGACCAGAAGAACCAGGTCTCGAACATCTTGTTCTCTTCGCTGTAGGTGTAGACCTCTTCGGGGTAGCTCTCAGCCTTGAGGACCGTTTTGCACTGGTTCTGGGGCCCCAGACGGTTATCGGCGGAGTCGACCCATGCCTTGAGGTTGGTTTTCTTCGTGCCCTGGGAGAGCGCCTTGTAGATGGTGTACTCGGCGACGGAGTTCTTCTTGTCCCCGGTCTGATTCAGCGCCAGGAACAGGAACTGGTGGTTGGTCGCGTCCGTGGGATCCAGCTCCAGCGCGTGCTTCAGGGCGGTGATCGCCCCCGGATAATCCTTCGCCTGGAATTTGGTCTGGCCGCCGACGGTCCAGATCTCCTGGCTCTTGGGGAACGCGGCGCCTGCCTTGTCGAACATCGCGATCGCCTTGGGATAATCCTCCTGATTCGCGTAGATCACGATCGCGTTGTACATCGCGTTCTCTTTGATCGAGTCGGACGCGGCCGGCATCCCCAGAACCGTCGCGAAATCCATCGCGGCGCTGTCGTAGGCTGCCTTCCGCTCGGGCGACCCCTTGGCCAGCTCCTCGGCGTGCTTGAGGCGCGCGTCGGCGATCCGAAGCTGGTACTGCGGCGCCACCTTGGTGTCGGGATCCTGCTCCATGGCGTGCTTGAACTCAGTGATGGATTCGGCGTATTTGCCGTCGTTGTAGAGCTTCAAGGCCTTGCTCATCACGGCCGCACGCAGGTTCCGGAGAAGTTTCTCGTCTCCGGGCTTCACATCCAGGCCGCGGCGCGCGGCGCGGATGGCGTCGTCCGTGCGCCCGAGCCCACTCATGACATAGGCGAGATTCTGATAGGTCTCGACCGAGGTCGGGTCCACGTACGACGCCAGCTCGAAGCTGTACGCCGATTCCTCCAGGCGGGAGGCACCCGTGTAGGGCGCAAAGACGGTCGTGTCGGTGATCCCGGTCTGGGGATCCGGAGCGCCGGAATAGGACTTCGCCAGATACGCCGAGCTGTCCGAAGGGGCTTCGGCGCTTGCCCCCGCGCCGCTCAGCGCCTTGACCCCGGCGTTGAATAGCTGCGCGTTCACCGCGAGACGGTTCCGCTCGAGGTCTTGAATCCTCTTTGGATCCTTTTTCTTCGCGGCGATGTCCAGCGCGATCTTGAACGCGGCGCCCGCCGAGACGTACTGGCGCTGCTGCGCGCGCGCGACCGCCAGCAGGGCGAGGGCATCGACGTTCTCCGGCTCTCCCTTCCGGGCGCACTCGAGGAAGTAGGCGGCCTTCTCATAGACCTTCTGCTGCATGTAGACCTTGCCGCTCGTGAAGCAAATGCTCGCGGAGGCGGGCTGGGAGACGAGGAGCCCGAGGGCCGCCAAGGCCATGAGCGCCACGCCCGTACTGCGACGAACGGTCGAGAATTCCATCAGCCCCTCCGGGAAAGTCGGCGTCCTAGGAATCGCGCTTCTTCCTTCTATATACCCGCGGGCGGGCGCGCGCGTTCCTCACCTTCTCTCGATTAGAGCCTTCGATGCGTGCACTGTCAAGCGGGTTCGAGGGGAAGCCTGGCTGCCGTTTGGCCCGTTAACGTATTGCTACCATTTGCCTTACAGAATATGCCTCGGATCGACGTCCACGGACACTCGAAGGCCGGAGCTCTTGCGGCCCCGAATCGTGGAGAGCGCGCCCTGGAGGAAGGACTGGACTGAGGCGCGCGACCCCCCGCGGACCAGGATGTGCCAGCGCTCGCTGCCCTGAATCCTGGAAATGGGTTTCGGCGCGGGCCCCAGAAGCTCCACCCCCACGCGGCGCGCGAACGGCGCGAGCGACTCGCGCAGGGCTCCCGCTTCCGCGACGACACGCTCCCGCTTCGAGCCGCGAATCTCGATCTCCACGAGATGCCCGAACGGCGGATAGCGGAGCTCGCGGCGCTCGGCGGCCTCGCGCTCGTAGAACATCTCGAAGTCCTGGGCGGCCGCGCATCGGAGCGCCGGATGCTCGGGATCGTAGGACTGCAAGATCACCTCGCCGGGTCGGTCCCCTCGGCCGGCGCGTCCCGACACCTGGGTCAGGAGCTGGAACGTCCGCTCGGCCGCGCGAAAGTCGGGCAGGTAGAGCTGCAGATCCGCCACGATGATCCCGACCAGGGTCACGTTCGGGAAATCGAATCCCTTGGCGACCATCTGAGTGCCGAGCAGGAAATCGGTCTGCCCGGTGCGGAACTTACCCAGGATCGAAGCCGCCGAGCCTCGCTTCCGGGTCGCGTCGAAGTCGAGCCTCGCGATCCGGGCGAGGGGAAAGCTTCGCTCCACCTCGCGCTCGATGCGCTGGATCCCCACACCCCCGAACCAGAGATTCGACGCGCCGCAGCCGGGACAGGAGGGTCTGAGCTCCCGCTCGGCGCCGCAGTAGTGGCAGAGAAGGGTCTGGTCGGCCAGGTGCACCGTGTAGGAGACGTCGCAGCGGTCGCAGCGGGCGACCTGGCCGCAGCCGCGGCACTGGAGATAGGTGGAATGGCCGCGCCGGTTCAGGAAGAGAATCGCCTGCTCGCGCCGCTCGAGCGTGCGAGCCATGGCCTCCACGAGAGGGGCGCTCAGGAATCGAGACGGAGCGGGAGCCTGGGGCGCCGTCGCCGCGGGCCGGACCCTGAGGTCGCTGACCCGTACCGTCGGGAGCGGCCGGCCGTCGATCCGCTTGGGCAAGCGCAGGAGACCGCAACCGCCGCGCTTGACCCGGGCGAAGGTTTCCAGGCTGGGCGTCGCGGAAGCCAGGACGGCGACGGCCCCCAGGCGCTGCGCCCGCACCAGCGCGACGTCGCGCGCGTGGTAGCGCGGAGCGTCCCCCTGCTTGTAGGCCGAGTCCTGCTCCTCGTCCACCACCACCAGCCGGAGATTCCGGAACGGAAGGAACACGGCGGAGCGCGTGCCCACGACGAGGTCGACTTCCCCCGCCGCGGCCGCGCGCCACACGTCCGCGCGCTGGCTGGGTCGGAGGGTGCTGTGGTAGAGGGCCACGCGCTCGAAGCCGGCGCGCCGGAAGGAGTCGAGGGTCTGCGGCGAGAGCGCGATCTCGGGCACGAGGATCAGGGTCTGCCCCGATCCCCGGAGCGCTTCCGTCGCGGCGTGAAGATAGACCGCGGTCTTGCCGCTCCCCGTCACGCCGAAGAGAAGGAATGACTGGAATGTCCGCGAGCGGATGGCCTGCTCCATTGCCTCGAGAGCGGCGCGCTGCTCCCCGTTCAACGCCTCCCGCTTCGGGGGAGCCGCGGCCAGCCAGGCCGTGTCGTCCTCGTCTTTCGCGCGCGTCGCGCGCCGCTTGAGCCCGCCCGGCGACGGCACCGCCGCCTGAAGCACGTCGCTGAGGTTGGCGGCGTAGTAGTCGGAGACCCACCGGCAGAGGTCCAGGAGCTCGGGGGTGACCACGACACGGGGCTCGGGGATGCCGGCGATCTTTCGGACTCGAAACTCCGGAGGCCGGGACTCGAGGCCGAGCACCGTCCCCCAGACGCGCCTCGGGCCCACCGGCACGAGCACGCGGAGCCCTACTTCGGGGGTCTCCTCCTCGGGGATCTCGTAGACGAGCGCGTCTTCACGGGCGAGCGGGATGGGAACGGCGACGCGGAACAAGGCCATGGCGCGCGCATGGTAGCACTCACTTGAGGATCGTGAAGCGGCCGTTCACGGGACCATCGGGGGTCTCGATGCGGTAGAAGTAGACGCCCGAGGAGAGCGGGCGGTTCTCACCAAGCGAGCGCGCTTCGATCGCCTGCTCGTGATCGCCGGCTGGAAGGAACGTCCTCCGGAGGATCGGGCCGAGCCTCCTTCCCTGGGCGTCGAAGAGGTCGATCGCGACGCTCCCCGGATGGAACAGGGTGAACGTGATCCGGGCGCTCGGGTTGAGCGGATTGGGCGAGACCTCGGCACAGCCGTCGCGGCAATCGCGGTGCTTCTGGATCTCGCACTCCACCTCGCCTCGAACGCGCGCCCCGGAGCGCAACGAGCCCTCGAGCCGGAGCGTGACCTGGGATCGACCCGGGGGAGCCGCGGCGAACAGGGTGCGCAGCGAGGGCACGCTGAAGCAGGTCCGGATCTCGGAGGCCCCGTTCTCGTCCGAGTCGGCGACGAGATGCGACCTTTGGGGCGAGGGCGAGACCTGGGCCTCTCCGAACTTCGCCACGAACGTCGAGGGGTCCACATCGCTCGAGACGAAATCCGACGCCATGGGCTCCACACCAAGGCAGACGGGATCCCCCTCGCGCTCCAGCTCGATCTTCTTGTCTTTGAGCTGGAACACCCTCGCCGCAAGTGCTTCCTGGATCGTGGCGTCCACGCAGGTGGAATCCTCGAGCGAAGGGCACCCCTCGTCTCGCACGCTCAGGCAAACCCGGTAGACGCCCGCGGCGCCGTACACGTGGGGGACCGAAGGCCCGCGCCCCTGGATCGCGTCGCCGAAGTCCCAGGCATACGCGAGCCGGTCTCCGTCCGGATCGGACGATCGGGACGCGTCGAAGCTCAGCATCTGTCCCACCGTGCCGGAATAGGGTCCGCCCGCGTCGGCGACGGGCGCGTGGTTGGGAGGCGCGATCTCGCCGGAGGCGACCCGCAGGTCGAACGATGCGGGATCCATGTATCCGATCCGGGGCTCTGCCCCATCCGCGAGCGCGATCGAGGGAGCCTCACCGAGGCCACCTACGTCCACCAATTGCTTCCACCAGATCCCGCGGTCCTTCCACGCGATCTTGAGCATGCGCGCGGTCTCGTCGTAATAGCACAGGAAGGGCCTCCCGAATCGGTCCAGCGCCAGGGACACGGCCCGATCGCCTCCGACCTCGGCCGAATCGACCGTCTCGATGCTCCAGGTCCCATTCAGGCGCGTTCGGTATTGGACCACCGGGGGCGAAACCAGGTGCGCCGCGAGGTGCGGAATCCCGTCGGCGCCTACGGCGAGCGCCCCGACTTCGGCGGAAGGCTGGCGGTCGATGACCCATCCCGTGCCGTCCCGGACCAGATGCAACGGAACCTGGCGGACCTGCGCGGTCACGTGCGGGCGCCCCTCAGGGTCGAACGCGAGCGAGAATCGCCCGGCCCCGGATCCCCCGGTGGCGAAGGCGGTCTCGCGCACCCAGCCCTCCGGGGTGCGCGTGGCGTATCGGATCACGAAGGCCGGAATGAAGGCGAAGTACACGGCGTGAAGGACGCCGGCGGGATCGAATCCGATGGAGCACTCGCCGGGAAACGCGTCCTCCTCGATCCGTTCGGTGGTCCAGATGTCCCCGATCTTCCAGGCGATCTTGGCGGAGGTGACGATCCCGAACGGCGTCTGCTCCTGGGCGCCGTAGCCGATGTAGGGGACGCCGGTGGGATCCAGGGCCAGGCTCAAGCCGTGCGACGCCCCGCGCTGGGGGAGGAGCTCGATCGTCCACTGACCCGCTTCCTGATGCGCGTACCGGATCTGGCTTCCCGTCGTGTTGCGGTAGGCGACGTGGGCTGAGCCTCGAGGATCGGTGACGATCGAGGTCTGCGCCCCCACGGCCCCCAGGGTGTCGACGCTCTCGAGCTGGAACGAGACCGGGCACACGGGATCGAGCTGGGCGTGGACCGGACGGGGCGCGCCGACGGCGAGCAGAAACAGGGCGGGAACGATGCGTGAGCGGAGGCGGGGGACCATGCAGAAGCTCCGGAATCCACGGGATCACCGCGGGCGACAACGATCCGAGATGCGCGGCCGGTTCCTACTCTACCAGGGCAGGCCCGAAAGGGGAACGGACGGCGGTGCCGTCCGCGGCTGCGGGTCGATCCGCGGTTACGCCGAGGGAGCGGGGCGTTCGGAGACGGTCTGGCCCAGGAGCTGGTTGATCCGCTCGACCAGCTTTCTCGGGCTGAACGGCTTCGTGATGTAGTCGTCCGCGCCCACGTCGAATCCCAGCTTCTGGTCGACGTTCCGGCCCTTGGCGGAGAGGAGGATCACCGGAATGTGCTGGGTCGCGGCGCTGGACTTGATGTTCTTGCACACCTCGTAACCGTCCAGCTTCGGCATCATGATGTCCAGAACGATGAGGTCCGGCTTTTCGCTCTTCACCTTCTCGAGAGCCTGTTCCCCGTCGAGGGCGGTGACGACTTCGTATCCTTCCATCCCCAGACTGAAGTCGAGGATGTGGACGATGTAGATCTCATCGTCGACGACGAGGATCTTGCCTTTGGACATCCGATTCACCTCCCCTTGCCTGATGCCAGGATTCCTATCGGCCGGTTAGGCCGCTTCTCCAGCACGAATTAACTTCCCATTCTCCGATGGCTCAAAGAGTTGCGAGAAAGCGTCCACGACCTTGGGGTCGAACTGCGTCCCCTTGCAGTGCTCCAGCTCCCGGAGGGCCTCCACGTGCGTCATGGCGTGGCGGTAAGGACGCCCCAGGGTCATAGATTCGTAGGCGTCGAGGACCGCGATGATGCGGGCCCCGATCGGAATCTGGCTTCCCTGGAGCCCCTTCGGGTAGCCGCGCCCGTCCATCCGCTCGTGGTGCGCGAGAATGATTTCGGTCACCTGCTCCTGGAACTCGATCGGTTTCACGATTTCCGCGGAACGGAGCGGATGGAGTGCGACCTGGGCCCAGGTCTCGTCGTCCAGGCGGCCGGGCTCCGCGAGCACCGAGAGGTCGACCTGTCCCATGCCGACGTCATGCACGCTGGCGACGTAGGCCAGGACCTCCTGGTCCTCCTCCGAGAGCCCCAGCTTTCGGGCCACCGCCACGGCGCGTCCGGCCATGGAGCCCGCGTTCAGCTTGAGGCGGCTGCGCCGCGCGTTCTCGATGATGGCGCTCAGGGCCTTCGCCGTCTCCTCGGTCTGGTCGGACGAGCGCTCATGATCGGAGACCCGCTTCCAGGCCAGCGCCACGCGGTCCGCCAGCGAGGAGAGGAGCGCGCGATCGTCCTCGGTGAACGGCGTCATCGAGATCTTGTTGTTGATGTTGATGACCCCGACCACGCGGCCGTCGATCTTCACCGGCACGGAGAGGAGGGATTTCGTCTCGTACTGGTGGCCGTTCGGCCTGCCGAACCGGGGATCCTCCTCGATGTTCGTGACCAGGAGGGGCTGCCCGTGCTTCGCGACCCAGCCGGCGATCGAGTCTCCGATCCGGACCCGCGTCCCGCACACCACCTCCTCGCGGAGCCCGCGCGCGGCCCGGATGTAGAGCTCCGATCGCTCCTCGTCGACGAGCATGAAGGACGCGGTGCGCGCGTTCATGACCTCGGCGATCATCTCCACGGTGAGCCGGGTCAGGTGGTTCGAGACGGAGCGCGACGGGGTCCAGGCCTCGTGCGTGATCACGTGGGCGTCCCCCGCGGTGATCGGCAGGACCACCGTGAAGCGCGAGCCGACCCCGGCCTGGCTCTCCGCCGTGATCTCGCCGCCATGCCACTCCACGATGCCCTTCGAGATCGTGAGGCCCAGACCGACGCCCGGGTACTCGCGCGAGAGCGAATTGTCGATCTGGTAGAACTTGTCGAAGATCCGGTCGATCGCCTCCGGGGGAATCCCGATCCCCGTGTCCTCGACCACGATCCGCACGGCGCGACCCTCGATGGTGACGCGGAAGGTGACGGTGCCGCCCTCGTGGGTGAACTTGATGGCGTTGCTCCCCAGGTTCGTGAGCACGCGGCGCGTCAGCTCGCGGTCCGCCTCGATCACGATCTCGGGGGCCGAGGTCTCCACCGACACCCGGATCTTCTTGGCCTCGGCCATCGAGCCCAGCATCGCCGCGACCTCCTGGGTCAGGGAGGCCAGGTTGAAGGGCTCGCGGGTCATCCGGAATCGCCCCGACTCGAGCTGCGAGAGCTCGAGGATCGAGTCGATGAGGTGCCGGAGCTTCAGACTCTGCTCGTCGATCACGCCGAGAAACTGGCGCTGCATGTCCACCGTGGTCGAGCCCACGTGCTCGAGGAGCGCCTCGGCGTAGGCGCGGATCGCCGTGAGGGGCGTCAGGAGCTCGTGGGAGACGGTGGAGATGAACTGGTTCTTGAGATCCGCCACCTGCTCGCTCCGTTCGGTGGCCTCCTCGAGCCGCTGCATGCTCTGCCCCAGGAGCTCGTAGAGGGAGGCGTTCTGGATCGCCACGACGGCGTGCGTCGCGAGGATCTCGAGCGTCTCGATCGTCTCCCGCGAGGGAAGCCTTCGATCCACCGGGTCGTCCACCGAGAAGTAGCCCACGGCCGCGCCGTCCTTCGCGTAGAGCGGCACGAAGAGCACGTCCTCCTGGTGCCACTCTCCTTCCTGCCGCACGCCCAGCTCGGGCGTGTATCCCTCCTCGTCGGCCTCGCCCCAGAATTTCTTCTCGTGGCTGATGAAGTAGGAGTGGCTGACTCGGAACTCCTCCTTGAGCCAGCTCTCGAACTCCTGACGCGGGATCGCGTGCTGCTCCAGCTTCCGGATCGCCTCGCGGCCCAGGCCCGAGAAGGCCCGCGCCTCGAAGTGCGTTCCCGCCTGGTTCAATACTCGCAGGAGCACGATCCGGAACCCCGCGGCCTCGGCGACGGCGTGGACGATCTCGTGCAGCACCACGTCGAGGCTCAAGTTGGAGTTGATGCTGGTGGCGACCTCGAGAACCTTCTTGATCCGCGCGGCCCGGTTGCGGCTGGTGAGGAGCTGGTAGCGGTAGAGGTCCCCCATCCGATCGCTCGCCTGGGTCAGCTCGTCGTTCCGGTGGATCGCGGCGTCGTAGGACGAGCGCAGCGACTTGAGCTCGTGCCGGAGCGAGCGCCGGTGCCGGACCTGCTCCACGAGGAGCAGCACCGCCGCCGAGAGCGCCCAGAGAAGCTCGATCGAGGGAATCATCGCGAAGCTCCGGTCCGGGCCTTCGCCGGGGCCTGGTCGATGCCGCGCTGCGCCAGGAGCCGCTCGAACTCCTCGACCACCCGCGGGTCGAACTGCGTTCCGGAGCAGCGCTGGATCTCGGCCAGCGCCTCGGCCTCGGGCATCGAATCGCGGTAGGGGCGTCCGAGCGTCATCGCCTCGAACGCATCCACGACCGCGAGCACGCGCGACGCGAGCGGGATCTCCTCCCCGGAGAGCCCGCGCGGATAGCCGTGGCCGTCCCAGTGCTCGTGGTGGCTCAGGATGATCTCGTTCACGCGCGAGGCGAACTCGATTGGCTGGAGCACGCGGACGCTGTCCCGGGGGTGCGTCTCCATGTGCCGGCGCTCCTGCTCCGTCCAGCGGCGGTTGCTCAGGATCATCTCCTCCCCGATCGAGAGCATCCCCACGTCGTGGACGCGGGCCACGTAGCCGAGCACCTCGAGCTCCGGGTCGGGCAGCCCGAGCCTGCGGCCGAGATCGGTCGCGAGCTTGAACGCGCGTCGGGAGCTCCAGAGGGCGTAGCTGCGCTTCGCCCGGATCACCGTGCGGATCGTGTTCAGGGTCGTGAAGACATCCCCCGTGGCGCCCGCCGAGCGCACGCGCTCGAGCGCGGTTCCGACGCGCTTGCTGATGGCGACCAGAAGGCCCAGGTCGTCCGTGTCGAACGGCTGGCCGGTCGACTTGCTGCTCACGTTCACCACCCCCACGACCTCGCCGGAGATCCGGAGCGGCACGCAGAGGAGCGACTTCGTCTCGTACTGCGGGTGGTTCAGCTTCCGGAACCTCCGGTCGTTCTCGATGTCGTTGACCAGGAGGTTCTCGCAGGTTTGCGCGACCCAGCCCGCGATGGAGGCGCCCGTCTTCACCCGCGCCCGGGCCACCATGTCCGGGTCGAGCCCGTGGGCGGCGCGGATCATGAGCTCGGTGCCGTCCTCGTTGAAGAACATGATCGAGACGTTCCG
>Ga0075433_10000097_pt1 | contig 41808 bp, 44 predicted proteins | sample RhiMethybrSRZTD2_FD_75299 | JGI IMG/M metagenome (GOLD analysis project Ga0075433, IMG submission 75299) | Populus rhizosphere microbial communities from Tennessee, USA - Rhizosphere MetaG P. TD hybrid SRZTD2 | ecosystem: Host-associated > Plants > Roots > Rhizosphere > Soil | place: USA... | reverse complement strand
TACCAATCCAGGGGAGTCTTGGACCTCAAGGCCGCGGCGGCCTCCCGCCACTTGCCTTCTCCCAGCGCTTTCAGCCCTTCGGCGGCACGCCGGTCGCGCTCGTGTTCGTCGATGAGCAAGTTGTCCGACATGGTCACCGGTACGTTTCGAAAGACAGACAGTAGATCCTTCGGCAGTCCCTGATCCTTGCCGTCGATCTCCGCATCCGGCGACTCCGGCGAGGGCAAGGGGACCGGATGGCCTTTAAGGTGCCCTTCCAGCGCCAAGACCGCCTTCAGGTAGGGGATGCGGTAATCGCCCCTGACTTGTTCCTCCAATCGTGCCAACTCCTTGGTTGCTTCCGTTCGTCGGCCCATCACCGCCAGCTCCCTGGCCTTCAAGATCAGTCCTTGGGAATGGGCCTCGAACTTGCCCAGCAAGTCATTCAAAGGAGGCCAGAACCGGCCTTGGAGGATTTCGGTACGTTCCGACTCGGAGAGCCCTGGAGTCTGTTCTATATCCTTCAGCGCTATTTGGGCCTTTCGGTAAAGGCCGGGAATGGGGTCTACATTGAAAGGATCGGGAGGGCGATCAAGGTGAAAGAATGCGATCGCGATCGGGGTATGCATGGTAAGCCCCACCAGCACCCCCGCGGCGGCCAGCGCGCCCCACTTGCGCGCCAGGTAGCGCACCAGGCCGTACCGGCCCGAGTAGCGCTTCTGCACCAGCAGGCGGTCCAGCTCGTCGCCGAACGCCTTCGCCGTCGCGTACCGGTTCGCCGGATCCTTCGACATCGCCCGCGCCACCGTCCGCTGCAGCTCGGGCGACACCGCGCGGTTCAGCGACATCAGCGGCGGCGGGTCATGCTTCATCACCGACTCGATCGTCTCCCACACGTTCGACGAGGGGAAGGGCGCCCGCCCCGCGAGCAGCGTGTAGAGCGTCGCCCCCATGCTGTACACGTCGCTCCGCGCGTCCGCCAGCTTCGCCTCGCCCCGCGCCTGCTCCGGCGGGAGGTACTTCGGCGTCCCCAGGATCGTCCCCGTCATCGAGAGCGTGCTCGTCTGGTCGTGGTGGATCTGCTTCGCGATCCCGAAGTCGGTCAGGTAGACCTGGCCCGACTCGTCCACCAGGATGTTCGCCGGTTTGATGTCGCGGTGGATGATCCCCTGCGCGTGGGCGTAGCCGAGCGCCCGGCAGGCGTCCCGCACCAGCGCGAGATTCTCCGGAATCGTCCGGGGCGTCGCGTCGATCGGCCGCCCGTCGATGTACTTCATCGCGATGTACGAGCGCCCCTCGTGCTCGCCCACCTCGTAGATCGTCGCGATCGCCGGATGCTGGAGATTGCCCGCGATCCGCGCCTCGCGCGTGAACCGCTCGAGGGCGTTCGGCTCGGTCGTGTGGAGGATCTTGAGCCCCGCGTACCGGTTCACGCGGCGATCCCACGCGCGATACACCGTCCCCGACCCGCCGCTCCCCACGATGGCCACGAGGACGAAAGGGCCGAACCGGTTCTTGGAGTCGACCTGCGCGTCCAGGACCTCCTTCGGGCCGCCCGACTTCGACGGAGGCGGCGTGTCGACCTCGGGATCGGGCGCGAGGGAATTTTCCATGAGCGACCGGAAACTGCCGGTCGCCTCCGAGCCGGCCCGACCGCCGCCCCTCAGTCCCACCGGAGGGGTGAGCTCCGCGGTGGTCGCGTGGGCCGCCTCCTGGGACTTGCTCATGAGGATCCGGAGCTGGTGCTCGGTGATGGAGTCGATGGCGCCCTGGGTCTTGAGGATGTCGATGAGCGGCCGGGGCGTGGCGCCCGACGCGCGCTCGCGCTCCTGGATGGTCTGCGCCTCCCTCAGCCGCTCCTCCGGGATGATGCGGCGCTGGAGGTTGATCTTGAGAAGGACCTTGTCCGTCATGAACCCCTACCGACCCGTTGATGCGACACCGTCCCCGCCCAGAACGGCCGGACGGGGGAAAATGCGGATGAAAGCAGGGATTAGCTTACCCGGTCCGCCGCGCGATGGGGGGGAAATTCACGGAAAAAGGGGAGGGCCGGAGACCCCGTCACGGCACCACTTCGAGCCGCGCCGCTCCCCCCGCCCAGTCGTGGACTTTCACCCGCCGACGCGCCGGTCCGGGGTCGGCCGGGGCCTTTCCCTCGAGGGGAAACGCCTGTCCCGTCGGCTGGAGGATGACCTTCCCGTCCTGTACCTCGGCCGTCGCCTCGAGGTGCACCGCGAGCGTCCGGACGTTGGTCCGTTTGACCTGGTCGGCCAAGTCGACGAAGTCGAACGTCACCGGCCGGGGAATCCGCGTCCGCACCATCGACCGGTCGAGATCGATCTGGGGGATTGTCCCGAAGAGCTTCCTCATGAGCCGATCCAGGCCCATCATCTCCTCGTTTCAGGATCAGCTGGCGACGGTGATTTCGATCAGCCCGAAATCCCCGGCGACCGAGACGACCTCGGGCCCCGGCGCGGCGCACGCGCCCATCGCGAGGCCCAGGAACAGGATCGCGGCGTACCTCATGGTCGATCTCCTCAGATCCGGAATCCGATCACGAAGAATATCGAGACGTCCTCTTCGACCTGCGTCCCGTTGAGATCCTCCAGGATCGGGACCTCGACGAAGAGCTGGAAGTCGAGCGTCGGCCGCGGCCGGAAGGCGAGCGTCGCCCCCGCCGTCAGGAAATCTCCCCCCGAGTCGGCCACCCGGCTTCCGCCGTCCGAGGCGAGTCCCTGGTGACGAAACCGAAGCAGGACGTCGAACCGCATGAAGGGACCGGGGTAGGGCTCCAGCCAGAACCGGTTCCCGGCGGCGAGCTCGGCGAAGACCTCGTCGCCGAACTTGAAGTCCTGCGCGCCCAACCCGTTCCGCTTGTAGAGCGCCGCGGCGTTGAACCGCCACCGGCCGGGTTCGTACGTGACCGCCGCTCCGATCGACGGATCCCACGACCCCGACCCCGGCTGGAGCTCGGGCGCGAGACGGACGCCGTTGGACCGCGCGTCGTCTTCGCCCGTGGGCGTCTCGATGCCCGCGATGAGGGAGAAGTTCGCCGCCTTCCCGACGTCGTCCCAGCGGTAGAAGCGCCACTTCGCGACGAGCGCCAGGTCGCCAAATCCGTCCGCCGCGATCCGGTCCGGCCCCGCCGGATCGTCGAGCTTCAATTCCCGGTCGATCCAGGGCACGATCGCCGAGATCTGCACGTTGTACTGGAGGCCGTAGTGCGCCGCGAAATCGAGGCTCCATTGCGTGAGCCGCCGGTCGAGCGGATCCGCGACCCGGTCCCGCCCGTGGCGAAGCCCCTGGCGGGCCTGGAGCTCGCTCCCGAGCGTGAAGAGCCATCCCCCCTCGAAGAGCGTCTCGCCGTCGAGGACGTCGAGCGTCCCCTCCTGGGCGAGGGCGACGGCCGGGGAGAATCCCGCCGCCGCGGCGACGGCGATCGCGAGCGCTCTCACAGGGTGGCCTTCCGTTCGTCGTAGCGCCGGCACTCGTCGATGCGGCCCCGGACCTCGCCGAGCAGGTCCCGCGCCGATTCCAGCACCCGGAGGACCTTCTTCGACTTCAGCCGGTAGACGGTGTAGCGGCCGACGGCCTCGCGATCGACCAGCCCGCAGCACCAGAGGCAGTCGAGGTGCATCGAGGCGGAGGGCTGGCTCAGGCCGGTCTGCGCGACCACCTGCGAGACGGTGCGCGGGCGGAGCCGGAGCGCCTCGAGGATCGCCAGGCGCGAAAGGTCGGCCAGCCCCCGGAAGAGCTTGGCCTCGAGGTCGAGCCGGCCCGGGGAATTATTGTTCATAAAGCCTTTCTTATTAGATCAACTAAACCTTATGCATGTCAAATCGCGGCCGCGGATTGGCTTCGAGATTCCAGTTCCCAGATCCCGGTTTTCGGAAGTTCCCAGGCTCAAGCTCCGAAGCCGCAATTCACGCGGTCCGCGCGCAATCTGGCGTTTCACCTCCGGCTTGAAGCTCGAAACTTCGGAAGGCTGGGATCTGGGATCTGGGAGCTGGAAGCGGAGGCCCCAATCTTGACGCCGGCGCCTCCGCGTCGTATTACACCGGGATGAAAGGCGCCGCGACCTGGATTGCCCTCGCCCTCTCCCTCGTCGGAGGCCTGGTGGCCGCGGGGGCTTACTACCGCGTCCGGTCGGCCGCCCCGGGCTCCGGCGACCCGGCGGCGATCGAGGCCCTGAAGACCCGGATTTCCCACCTGGAAGCCCAACTCGCCCGCCTCGACAGGGGGCAGGGGCCCTCCTTTCCGCCCGCGCCGCCCGGGACCCCCCAATCCGCCGAGGCGGAGCTGGCCGATCTCCGGAAGCGGGTCGAGTCCCTCGAGCGACGTCCGCCGTCGGGCAGCCCCGGGTTCACCGACCAGGGGCGGGCCGGGCGCGGGAACCAGCAGGCGATCGACGTGCAGAAGAAGCGGCTGATGGACACGACGAAATCCGACCAGGAACGCGCCGCGGCGCTGGGGACGCTGCGCCTTTACGCCGGCCACAAGACCGACGACGTGGTGGACGCCGCCCTCGCCCTCCTCGCCTCGGCCAAGGAGGCCCGGATCCGGGCGGTGATCCTCCGGAATCTCCGCGGAGCTGACAACGCGAAGCTCCCTCCCGTCCTTATCCGGATCCTCTCCTCCGATCCGGACGAGGACGTGCGCACCGACGCGGCCCAGACCCTCTCGGACTACGTGGGCCAGGCCGAGGTCAAGACGGCCCTCCAGCAGGCCGCCGCGAACGACCCCTCCGACAAGGTGCGCAAGCGCGCCGAGACGGCGCTCGCAACCCCGCCTAAGAAATAGCTCGGGAGCTTCAGAGTTTTGAAGCTATGAAGCTGGGAATCCGTTGCCTTCTTGCCCCTTGCCCAGATTTATTGGACAATCCGCCTCTGCCATGCCCGGGACACCCTTCGCCCTGATCGCGGACCTCCACGCCAACCTGGAGGCGACCGAGGCCGTCCTCGCCGACATCGACGCCCAAGGGATCAAGGAGATCGTCTGCCTCGGCGACATCGTCGGCTACGGCCCCGACCCGGACAAGGTCGTCGACCTGGTCCGCTCCCGCGTGCAGACGGTGATCGCGGGCAACCACGACTGGGCCGTCATCAACAAGGCGATGGGGTTCAACTCCGCCGCGCGCGACGTCATCGAGTACACCCGCGACATGATGGAGCCGAAGTTCTACCAGCTCTTCGGCCGGACGCGCGAGCGCTGGACCTTCCTCGAGGGTCTGCCCGACCTCATCGAGGAAAACGATCTCCAGTTCGTCCACGGCTCCCTGCGCGAGCGCCTGATGGAGTACACCTTCGGCGACCGCCACCGGCTCTTCAACCCGGCCCAGCTCGACGACCTCTTCCCCAAGGTCAAGTGGATCTGCTTCTACGGCCACACGCACTTTCCGGTCGTGATCCGCGACGACAAGGTCTGCTGGTACCCGTTCGACCCGGGCGAGAGCTTTGCCCCCGAGCGCGGACGCCGCTACCTCTGCAACGTGGGCTCCGTCGGCCAGCCCCGCGACGGCGACCCGCGCTCCTGCTACGCCATTTTCGACGGCACGAAGATCTCGTACCGGCGCGTGGCCTACGACGTCGAGACGACCCGCAAGAAGATCCTCGCGATCGACGCCATGGAGCAGTTCCTCGCCGACCGTCTCCGCACAGGGAAGTGATGCCGACCGATTCCGCCCCCGTCCGCGCCCCGACCGAACAGGAGTCCCTGCGCGTCGCCGAAGCCTCGCGCGAGGCGGAGTGGACCCGCCCGAGCTTCCTGCGCGAGCTCTTCCTGGGCCGGTTCCGGCTCGACCTCATCCATCCCTTCCCGGAGGCCCCCGCGCGCCCGGCCTTCGCCGAGTTCTACGCCCGCATGAAGGCCTTCCTCGCCGAGAAGGTGGACGCGGCGAAGATCGACCGCGAGGGGGAGTATCCGCCCGAGGTGGTCGAGGGCCTGAAGAAGCTCGGCGCCTTCGGGATGAAGATCCCGACGGAGTACGGCGGGCTCGGCTTCACGCAGTCCGAGTACGACACGGTGATGAAATTGCTCGGCGCCACCTGCGCGAACGTCACGGCGCTCCTCTCGGCGCACCAGTCGATCGGCGTTCCCCAGCCCGTCAAGATCTTCGGGACGCCGGAGCAGAAGAAGAAGTTCCTCCCGCGCTGCGCGGCCGGGGCCATCTCCGCCTTCGCGCTCACCGAGCCCGAGGTCGGATCGGATCCCGCCCACCTCCGGACGACCGCGGAGCTGACGCCCGAGAAGGACGCGTACGTCCTGAATGGCGAGAAGCTCTGGTGCACGAACGGCACCTTCGCCGAGCTGCTCGTCGTGATGGCCGCCCACCCGGGCACGCGGAAGATCAGCGCCTTCATCGTCGAGCGATCGACCCCGGGGATCACCGTCGAGAAGCGCTGCCATTTCATGGGACTGCGCGCGATCGGCAACGCGGTGATCCGGCTGACCAACGTGCGCGTGCCGGTCGAGAACCGCGTCGGCGCGGAAGGCCAGGGCTTGAAAATCGCCCTGGTCACGCTCAACACGGGGCGGCTCGCCCTGCCCGCCGCCGCGGTCGGAACGGCGAAGGCGTGTCTCGCGATCTGCCGGGCGTGGGCGGGAGAGCGCGTGCAGTGGGGCCATCCCATCGGGAAGCACGAGGCGATCGGTCACAAGCTCGCCGCCATGGCGGCCGCGACCTTCGCGATGGAAGCGGTCTCAGATCTCGCGACGCGCCTCTCGGATCGCGGGGGCACCGACATCCGGCTCGAGGCGGCGGCGGCCAAGGAATGGAACACGCGGACGGGGTGGGACATCGTGGATGACACGATGCAGATCCGCGGCGGCCGGGGGTACGAGACCGAGGGGTCGCTCGCCGCGCGGGGCGAGAAGCCGATCGGCGTCGAGCGCATGATGCGCGACTTCCGGATCAACCGGATCTTCGAGGGGTCGAGCGAGATCATGCATCTCTTCATGGCGCGCGAGGCGGTGGACCGCCACCTGCAGGTCGCGGGGGCGCTCATCGATCCGGAGAAGGGGAAGCTCGCCAAGCTCGCGGCGCTTCCGAAGATCGCCCTGTACTACGCGCTCTGGTATCCCGCGCGGTGGATCGGGTGGGGGCGGTGGCCGCGCTTCCACGACTTCGGGCGGCTCGCGACGCACCTGCGCTTCGCCGACCGCGCCTCGCGGAAACTGGCGCGCGAGATGTTCCACGGGATGATGATCCATCGCGCCCGGATGGCGCGCCGCCAGGCCTTCCTCTTCCGGCTCGTCGACGTGGCGCTGGAGCTCTTCGCGCTGGCGGCGTCGGCGTCCCGCGCCCGAACGATGCTCCTGCAGGGCCACCCCGAGGCGCGCCGCGCCGTCGTCCTCGCCGACCTCGTCGGCCGAATCGCCCGCCGCCGGGTCCGGGCCCACTTCCGCGGACTCTGGCGGAACGACGACGCCTTGGCGAACGAGGTCTCGAAACGAACCCTGGCCGGCGAGTTCACCTGGCTGGAAGGGGACAAGACACTTTGAATCTCTTCCGCCCCACGCATGCTGGATGCCTGATGCCTGATGCTGGGTTGGGCATGGTCTGATGTTGCTCCCCTCCGATTGACTTCGTCTTCAACAAGGCGATAAGCTTCCTTGGTATGCCCACCCCCCGGATCCTCATCGTGGACGACGATGAGTGGATTCTCCGGATGGTCTCCACGGTCCTCCAGAACGAGAAATACGAGGTCCTGACCGCCTCGGACGGGGAAGAGGGGCTGGCGACGGCCGTCGGCTCGCGACCCGATCTCATCATCCTCGACGTCATGATGCCCAAGATGGACGGCTGGACGTTCATCAAGCAGGTCCGGTCGATGCCCGACTTCGCCTTCGTCCCCGTCCTCTTCCTGACCGCGCTCGACTCCTCCAAGGACCGCGTCCACGGATTCCGCCTCGGCGCGGACGACTATCTCCCCAAGCCCTTCCAGGCGGAAGAGCTCGTGGTGCGCGTCGCCACCGCCTTGCGGCGCCGTACCGCGATGGAGACGGGGCTGCGTACGCAGGCGGGATTCGCCGCCCGGGGGCGGGCCGGATTCCACGGTCGCCTCGAGCAGGTCGGCCTGCCGTCGCTCCTGACGATGCTCGACCTCGAGCGGAAGAGCGGCGTCATGGAACTCAACCGACCCGATTCGGACGAGAAGGGCCGGATCTTCCTCCAGGAAGGCGTCGTGGTCCACTCGAACCTCGACGGGAGCCCGCTGAAGGACAAGGACGCCGTCTACTACCTGCTCTCCTGGTCGGGCGGGAATTTCGAATTCACAGAGTGCTCCGTCGAGATGTCGGACCAGGTCAACCTGCCGACGATGCACCTCCTCATGGAAGGCGCGCGCCGGCTGGACGAGGGAATCCAGACCGGCCCGAAACCGTGAGCCCGCCCGGCGGCCGCGCGCCGGAACGATCCAGGCAGTCATGAACAGGCCCATCCGCATCCTCCTGATCGAAGACAATCCCGGCGACGCCCGCCTTCTCCGCGAGACGCTGGCCGACGCCGGCGCCGCCAGCTTCAGCCTCGTGCACGCCGACCGAATGAGCACCGGCCTCGAACTCCTCGACCGCGGAGAGGTGGACCTCGTCCTCCTCGACCTCTCCCTCCCCGACTGCCAGGGGCTCGACGCGCTGACGCTGACCCACTCCAAGGCGCCCAAGGTCCCGATCGTCCTGATGACCGGCCTCGACGACCAGGAGCTGGCGCTGCGCGCGATGCGCCTCGGGGCGCAGGACTACCTCGTGAAGGGTCAGGTCGAAGGGCGCGACCTGGTCCGCGCCGTCCGGTACGCGCTCGAACGGAAACGCCTCGAGCGCCTCATGCGGGCCCACCTCGCGACGACGCGGACGCTCGCCGAATCGGCCGACCTCGACGAGGCCGCGCCCGAGATCCTCCGCATTTTCTGCGAGAGCCTCGGATGGGAGACGGGGGCGCTCTGGTTGTGGGACGCGAAGACCGAGAAGCTCCGCTGCCTTTCCTTCTGGCATCCCCCGCGCGCGCCCGTGCCGGAGTTCGAGGCCGCGACCCGCGCGCAGGTCCTGGGCCGGGGCGAGGGTCTCATCGGAAAAGTCTGCCAGTTCGGGAAGCTCTCCTGGATTCCGGATCTCGCCAAGGCGGACCACGTGACCCGGGGCCCGGCGGCGCTGAAGGAGGGGCTGAAGTCGGCGCTCGCCTTCCCGCTCCAGAGCGGCAGCGAGATCGTCGGCGTCCTCGAGTTCTTCGGCCGCACGATGGAGCCGCCCGACGAATCGATGCTCGACACGCTCGCGGGGATCGCCGGCCAGGTGGGCCAGTTCGTCCAGCGGAAGCAGGGCGAGGTGGCGCTCAACTCCATCGAGGACCGGTTCCGGTCGGTCATCGACTCCGCCAACGACGCCATCCTCATCGCCGATGGCCGCGGGAACATCCTGACGTGGAACCGCGGGGCGGAGCGGATCTTCGGATACCGCGCCTCCGAGGTCGTGGGCCAGCCCCTCACGACGATCATGCCCGAGCGCTACCGGGACCTCCATCGGAAGGGAATGGCGCGCTTCCTGTTCGGCGACGAATCCCGGGTGGTCGGACGCACCGTCGAGCTGGAAGGCCTGCGAAAGGGGGGAGAGGAATTCCCCATCGCCCTCTCGGTCTCCTCGTGGAAGACGGGCGAGGAGGTCTTCTTCGGCGGGATCGTCGCCGACATCACCGAGCGCCAGAAAGTCGACCGCATCAAGAGCGAGTTCATCTCGACGGTGAGCCACGAGCTGCGGACGCCGTTGACGTCCATTCTCGGGTCGCTCGGGCTGGTCTCGGGCGGGGCGGCGGGGCCCCTCTCCGCGAAGGCCACGGCGCTCGTGGAAATCGCCCGCAAGAACAGCGAGCGCCTCGTCCGCCTGATCAATGACATCCTCGACATGGAGAAAATCGAGTCGGGGAGGATGGACTTCCAGCTGCGGCCGATCCGGCTCATGTCGGTCGTGGCGGGCGCGATCGAGGCGAACCGCGCGTACGCCGAGAAATACGGCGTCGCCTACCAGCTCGAGACCGGCCTTCCCGACGCGGTGGTGGAGGCCGACCCGGACCGGCTCACGCAGGTGATCACGAACCTCCTTTCGAACGCGACCAAGTTCTCGCCGCGGGGCGAGGCGGTCTCCATCGCCGTGGTCCGGCGCGGGCCGCTGGTCCGCGTCTCCATCGCGGACCGGGGCCCGGGAATTCCGGACACTTTCCGCGCCCGGATCTTTCACCGGTTCGCCCAGGCCGACGCCTCCGACAGCCGGCAGAAGGGGGGCACGGGGCTGGGCCTGAGCATCAGCAAGGCGCTCGTCGAAAAAATGGGGGGCCGGATCGGATTCGACACGGCCGCCAACGCGGGGACGAGGTTCTACTTCGACCTGCCCGAATGCCACGGGAAACCGGTGCTCGACAGCTCCACGAACCTCCGGCTCCGGCCGCGGGTCCTGGTTTGCGAGGCGCACGCGGAGGCCGCGGCGCACGTCGCCCGGGTGCTGGGGCAGGCCGGCATCGACACCGACCTCGCGCGCGAGGCCGTTCAAGCCCGCGCCCTGCTCGCCCAGTACCGCTACCAGGCGTTGACGCTCGACCTCAAGCTGCCCGGTTCCGGAGGGGTCGCCTTCCTCAGGGAACTGAGGGAGAACGAAGGCACCCGGGACCTTCCGGTGATCATGCTCTCCGTGACGCACCGTTCCGAGCACGGCGAGCTCGAGGCCGGCGCCATCAAGGTCGTCGATTTCCTCGGGAAGCCCGTGGACAAGGACCGCCTTCTCCGGACCGTCCGCCAGGCCCTCGCCGAAACGCGGAACACCGTCCCCCTCGTTCTCCACGTGGAGGGCGACGAGGACACGCGCCAGATCGTCGCGCTGATCCTGAAGAACGTCGCGCGCGTGACCTCGGTGCGGAGCCTCCGCGAGGCGCGCGATCTGCTCGGCCGCAACCCCGTCGATCTCGTCCTCATCGACCCGAAGCTCCCGGACGGACCCGGCCTGGACCTTCTCGAAGACCTGAAGGGATCCGAGGGGCGCTCGGTCCCGGTCGTCGTCTTCTCCTCCGAGGAGATGGGGGAGGACCTGTCGCGCCAGGTATCGGCCGCGCTCGTCAAGAGCCGGACGTCCAACCAGGATCTCCTGGCGACGATCCGGTCCGTTCTCAACCAGCGGGGTTCCCTTCCGGCCGCCGGATCTTGAGGAGCGGGGGGCGGTTCGGGGTCTCCCCCGGCGGTACAATGGGGGGAACATCCCTCGTCGCGCGCGAAGGAAGGAGATCCATGGTCCCCTTGCCGTTGAGCCGGATCCTCTATATCGAGGACGAGGAGGACATCCAGGTGGTGACGAAGATCGCCCTGGAAACGGTCGGGGGGTTCACGCTCCTCGTGTGCGGCTCGGGGGCCGAGGCCCTGAAGGAGGCGCCGGAGTTCCGGCCGCAGCTCATCCTCCTCGACGTGATGATGCCCGGCATGGACGGCCCGACCACCCTCAAGAGCCTCCGCACGCTGCCCGGCCTGGACAAGACCCCCGTCGTCTTCATGACCGCCAAGGTGCATCCGAGCGAAATCTCGAACTTCAAGCAGATGGGCGCCCTCGAGGTGATCGCCAAGCCCTTCGATCCGATGAAGCTCGCCGAGAAGATCCGGGACATCTGGAACGCGACCCATGGCTAACCCCGAAGCGATCCGCGAACAGCTGAACGCCCTTCGCCAGGCGTACGCGGAGCAGCTCCCCGGGAAGATCCGGGAAATCGAAGAGGGGTGGAGGCGGCTCGACCATGGCCCCTGGGACCCCAAGGAGTTCCTGGTCTTCCACCGGCAGGTGCACGGGCTCGCGGGTTCGGGAGCCACGTTCGGCTTCCCCGCCGTATCGGAGAAGGCGCGCGCCCTCGACGACCTGCTCAAGACGCTTCCCGGCGACAAGGGCCCGCCCCGTCCCGAGATCGTGACCCGCATTTTCGAGGGCTTGGGCGGTCTCAAGGAGGCGGCCGGGGCCTCGCCCGTCGTCGCGGCGATCCTTCCGCCGCCGCCCACGACCGGACGGGACGACCACCTGGTCTTTCTTGTCGCGCGCGATCACGCGCTGACGGAGAGCCTCACGGCCCAGCTCGGACATTTCGGGTACGCGGTCCGCGCGTTCGCCGACGCCGCGTCCCTCGGCGAAGCCATCGACCGCGAGCGCCCCGGCGCGCTCATCGCCGATCTCCCCGCGCCTCCCCAGGATCGCGAGGTCCTCGAGGGGGTGACGGAGCTCCAGAAAATTCCCGGCCGGCGGATGCCGGTCGTCTTCACCGCCTCGCGCGACGACCTGGCGACGCGGTTCGCGGCGGTCCGCGCGGGGGGGAGCGGCTATTTCCCGCGTCCCGTCGACATCAGCTCGCTCATCGACCAGCTCGAACTGCTGATGTCCCACTACAGCCTGGAGCCGTACCGGATCCTGATCGTGGACGACGAGGAGCCGACGGCGGAGCGGTTCAAGGCCGTCGTCGAGGAGGCCGGGATGGCCGCGCGCGTGGTCACCGACCCCCGCCAGATCTCGGGGCCGCTCGTGGAGTTCCGCCCCGACCTGATCCTCATGGACATCTACATGCCCGGATGCAACGGACTCGAGCTCGCCGCAGTCATCCGCCAGCAGGAGGCGTTCGTCGGGATCCCGATCGTTTTCCTCTCCTCGGAGACCGACATCGGCCGCCAGCTCGGGGCGCTCAGGCTGGGAGGCGACGATTTTCTCACGAAGCCCATCGCGGAGGACCGCCTCGTCGCCTCGCTCACGGCCCGCGCCCAGCGCGCCCGCGTGCTCCGCTCGTTCATGGTCCGCGACAGCCTGACGGGCGTCCTGAACCACTCGCGCCTGAAGGCCCAGCTCCAGATCGAGGTGGCGCGGTCGCGGCGGCAGGGGCGCCGACTCGCGTACGCCATGATCGACATCGACAAGTTCAAGGAGGTCAACGACCGCCACGGCCACCCGACGGGGGACCGCGTGATCCTCAGCCTGTCGCGCCTCCTCCAGAACCGGCTCCGCAAGACCGACATCATCGGGCGGTACGGCGGGGACGAGTTCGCCGTCATCCTGCCCGACGCGGACGGCCCGACGGCGCTCAAGGTGCTCGCCGAGATCTGCGACGGATTCTCCCACATCCGCCACGTCTCGGAGCGCGGCGAGTTCAGCGCCACGTTCAGCGGCGGGGTGGCGATCCTCACGGAGGCGGGCGACGCGGGCTCATTGAACGAGGCCGCGGACCGCGCGCTGTACGAGGCCAAGAACCAGGGCCGCAATCGCGTCGTCCTCGCGCCATGAACCGACACATCCCTTCAAGGACCCTCCTTCCATGAGCCAGGATCCGCCGCGGATCGCGGTCGTCGGCGCCGGCACGATGGGCCACGGCATCGCCCACGTCGCGGCGATGTCGGGCCACCGCGTCGCCTTGAACGATGCCGCTCCCGGGGCGCTGGAGAAGGCGCGCACCCAGATCGAGGCGAACCTCGACGCGGGCCTCAAGAAGGGGAAGGTGACCGAGGAGGAGAAAGCCCGCACGCTCGCGAATCTCCGGCTGGAGCCCGACCTCGAAGCGGCCGCCCGCGACGCCGATCTCGTCGTCGAGGCCGTCATGGAGGACCTGGCGCTCAAGCGCGACCTGTTCGGGAAGCTCGACCGGCTGGCCCCCCCCGGCGCGGTGCTGGCGACCAACACCTCGTCGCTGCCCGTGGGCAAGATCGCGTCGGCGACGTCGCGGCCCGAGCGCGTCCTCGGCATGCACTTCTTCAATCCCGTCCACATCATGAAGCTGGTCGAGGTCGTGGTGCACGGGAGGACGGGCGACGAGGCGCGGGAGCGCGTCCTCGAGACGGCGCGGCGGATGGGGAAGACGGCGATCGTGGTGAAGGACTCGCCCGGGTTCGCCACGAGCCGGCTCGGCGTCGTCCTCGGGCTCGAGGCGATGCGGATGCTCGAGGAGGGCGTCGCTTCCGCGGAGGACATCGACCGCGCGATGGAGCTGGGGTACAACCATCCCATGGGGCCGCTCCGGCTGACCGATCTCGTGGGGCTCGACGTGCGCCTCGCGATCGCGGAGCACCTCCATCGCGAGCTCAAGGACGAGCGCTACCGGCCCCCGGAAATCCTGAAGAACAAGGTCAAAGCGGGCGAGCTGGGGAAAAAGACGAAGAAGGGCTTCTATACCTGGGAGTGAAGCGGCATACTTTCACCCCATGACGGAAATCTCGTCGACCATCGCCTCGGTCCGGCCTGAAGCCCCCCTCTCCGTGACGTTGCGTCTCGCGCTGAACGGCGCCGCCTTCGACTACCGGCCGGGCCAGTACATCGAGATCGATCCGCACCAGTTCGAGGCGCTCGCGGGGGAGATCCGGGACCTCGAGGAGAAGAAGGGGATGCCCGAGCCGCCCCGGAGTTTCTCGCTTTCCAGCGACGGCATCGATCCCTCGTTCGTCGAGATCTCGGTGAAGCAGAATCCCAAGGACGGTCCGTTCCACCAGCTCCTCGCCCCGTACTTCGTCCACCAGGCGAAGGCCGGCCACCCGATCGCCTTCTCGGGGCCGAACGGGAAGTACTGCCTGCCCCCGGCGCCGCCCGCGGGGATCGCGGGATTCCTCCACCTCTGCGCGGGAAGCGGCATCGCGCCCAACCGGGGCATGATCCGCCACGCGATCGCGAGGGGGTGGCCCCAGCGCCACCTGCTCATCCTCCAGAACCGCAATCCCGAGGACGTCTTCTTCAAGGAGGAGTGGAAGGAGCTCGAGGCGCGACATTCCGACCGCTTCCGGATCCGTCACGTTCATTCCGTCGCGGGAGGGGAGCACGTCGCGCCCGACCTCGTGCGCCGGGCGATGGAGGGATGGATCGACGGCGCGACCTCGATGGCCTTCACGTGCGGCCCCAACCGGCCGCGCGAGGTGACGGCGCCCGACGGTTCGAAACGGAAGGAGCCGGGCTTCTGCGAATCCTGGTGCGGCAATCCCCGCCGCAAGGTGACGGGAAAGCTCGCGGAGCTCGGATTCGCGCCGGACCGGATCTTCAACGAGATGTGGTAGCGGGCCGGACTTCAGCCAGGGACGTCCGTTCTCCGTCGAAAATCATCAGGCCTGCTTTGTCTTGTAGACGCACGCCTCGTCGCCGCTGGCGATGTGCTTCGTCCGCTCGACTTTCATCCCGAGCGCGGCTTCGAACAGGAGCTTCTCGTACGTGCAGACGAGCGGGAACTCCCGCGCGATGGCCGCGATGGGGCAGTGGTGCTCGGTGAGTCCCGTCGCCTGGGCCCGGGCCATGTACCCCTCGCGGTCGCGGATCTTCGCGAGCTCCCGCAGACGCTCCGGCTCGGACTTTCCCGCGAGGCGCCGCCGATAGGCCTTCAGGAGCTCCTTCGTCCGCCGCGCGAAGAGCTTGGAGATCTTCCCCTCGCCGTCGATCTCCCTCAGCCGGCGCAGGAGGTCGACCGCCATCGTCCCGTAGGCCTGGGGGAAGAGGGCCTCGGCTTTCGGCGTCAGCGCCCAGAGCTGCGTCGGCCGCCCGACCCGGCGCCGCTCGACGCGCACCTCGACGAGCCCCTCGCGGTGAAGGGCCTCGAGCTGCTGCCGCACCGCGTTCGGGTTGACGCCGAGGAGGCGCGCCATCCCGGGCACGTTCATCGGCCCCCGGACCTTGAGGAGGTCGAGCGACCTCGGCCGCTCCGCCTCGGTGTACTCCGCCATGGCTCCAGAGTATCGGGGCCGGAATTCGAAGACAATATAATATTATGTACAGTATATACTGTATAAAGTGATAGACTCCGGGGGTCAGGAATCAAGAATCAAGAATCAAGAATCAGGAATCAGGAGCGGTCAGCGGTCAGCTTTCAGCGGGCCGCGAATCGAGAATTACTAACCGGAAAGGGAAGCACATGGAAAACCTGGAATTGGGCGTTGAAACGCGGGCCGTCGTCGACCGGATGGAGCACGCGCACCTGGCCGTGTCGGACGTCGACCGGAGCGTCGCCTTCTACCGGCGCGCGTTCGGGTTCGAGGTGCGCCACGACGGGACGGGGCCGTACGGCCGCACCGTCCACGTCGGGACCGACCGGTTCTACATCGCCTTGTCCGAGGGGGGCGACTCGGGCGCGGGGACCGGGATCTTCAGCCACATCGGCTTCGTCACGCCCGACCTCGCCGCCTTCCGGGCGCGGCTCGAGCGCGAGGGGATCCCGGTGGCGGAGTCCGCGTCGCGCAAGGAGGGGGACGCCGTCTACGTGATCGATCCCGACGGGCTCGAGATCGAGATCGTGGGATACCGGCCGGAGTATCGATATCGGTGAACCTTGTCGCGGCGGGCGCTACCAATCGGGTAAACTCGGGGCCTCAGGCCCCCCTTCATTCCAACGGAGGACCCGATGATGACGCTCGCCGCCGCGCTCCTGCTCGGGATGATTCCCCAGGACGAGGCGCGCCTCAAGGAGGCCTGGCCGAAGCTCGCCGACGCGTGGAAAGCGGTCGCCGAGTACAAGGTTCCCGCGGGCTCCGGGGAGCTCGACGACGAGTTCCTGAAGGTCGCCGGAAAACTCCGCGACGCCTTCGAGGCGGGCGGGCTCTTCGTCGAGGACGGGGAGTACGCGCCCCTCGCGTTGAAGGCCTTCATCAAGGTCCGCGCCCGCGCTCTCGCGCCGTCCGGCGTCTCCTCCTGGGATGGCCGCGGGGCCCGGATCGCCATCCTCCGGCGGGTCGTCGCCGGCGGGATGCCCGGGGCGCCCCCCGTGCCCGGCGCCCCCGTTCCCGTCGAAAGCAATCCCATGGGCGCCCTGCTCCGGTCCCTCGAGAAACTCAAGGAATTGAAGGTGGGCGGCCTCGACGACGAGGAGAACGTCCAGGACGAAATGGTCACGGTCCGCAAGGCGCTCAAGCTCCTCGGGATCACCGCGGACGAGACGCCGGCGGCGCTGCGCCGCCGCATCTTCTCGCTGATCCGGGCCCTCGCGCTCGGCGAAGCCTACCCCGAATGGCCCAAGGCGACGGAGGAGCAGGCGAAACAATTCCGCGCCTGGGTCTCCGAGCTGGGCAACGAGTCGATCGAGGCCCGCGAGAAGGCGACGAAGGAACTGCTCCGCGCGGGCGAGGCGTCGCTGCCCTTCGTTCGCGAGGCGTTGAAAGGCGCGGACGCGGAAATCATCGCCCGGGCCCGCCAGCTCCTCGGGATCGGCCACGCGCCCTGGAAGACGGTACGGCCGCAGCAGTCCATGGATTGGGGAGTGGAGACGCTCGTCGTGCCCGCGCCGGCGGAGGCGCCGGCCGCGCCCGCTCCGCCGCCCAAGAAGGAAGAGAAAAAGTAACCGGAGGGAGGCCCCCATGATGACGCTCGTTGCCGCGCTCCTGTTCGGGATGGCTCCCCAGGACGAAGCGCGCCTCAAGGAAGCCTGGCCCAAGCTCACCGAGGTCTGGAAGGCCGTCGACGCGTACAAACCGTCGCCCGAGGCGGGGGCGCTCGACGACGAGTTCCTCAAGGTCGCCGCGAAACTCAACGAGGCGTTCGAGGCGGCGGGCCTCTTCGCCCCGGAAGGGGAATACCTTCCCCGGGCGATGAAAGCCTTCGTCAAGATCAAGGCGCACGCGATCCTCCCCGCCGGTCAGGGCCTATTTGCGGCCCAGGTCTTCGTTCGCCGGATGCGCCTCGGCGCCGGCGGGGCCCTCGAGGCGGTCGAGAGTTCCGACCCCCTGGCCGCGCTCCTGGCGTCGCTGAAGAAACTGCAGGCGCTGAAGCAGGAGGGACTGGACGACGAGGAAAACGTCCAGGACGAGCTCGCCACGGCGCGCAAGTCGCTCAAGGCGCTCGGGATCACCGCGGACGACACGCCTCCCGGGCTCCGCCGCCGGGTCCTCCACCTCGTGAAGGCGCTCGCGCTCGGCGAGGCGTACCCCGAGGCTCCGAAGGCGACCGAGGAGCAGGCGAAGCGGTACCGCGCGTGGATCGCGGAGCTGGGCCACGAGTCGATCGAGACGCGCGAGAAGGCGACGAAGGAGCTGCTGCGCGCGGGCGAAACGGCGCTGCCCTTCGTCCGCGAGGCGCTCAAGGGTTCGGATGCCGAGGTGACGACGCGGGCGCGCCAGCTCCTCGGCGTCGGCCACGCGCCTTGGGCCAAGGTCAAGCAGCAGGATCTGGAAGCGACGTTCGAAATCGATCTTCCCGTCGCGGCGCCTCCGGCGCCCGTGCCTCCGAAAGACGACAAGCCCAAATAGGGGAATCGGCCATTCCTGAAACCGGCCGAGCCTGACGCGGGTATTCTGACCCGCATGAGGACGATCGCCCTCGCGGGCTGGCTGGTTCTCGTCGGCGCCTCGCCCCAGGAGGCGCCCGATCCCGTCGCGGCCCTCATCAACCGCCACCTCGACGCGCGCTGGGCCGCCGAAAAGCTCAAGCCCGCCGCGCCCGCCGACGACTACGAGTACTTCCGCCGCCTCGCCTTCGACGTCCTCGGCCGCCCCCCGAAGCCCGAGGAAGTCCGCGCGTTCGTCGCCGACAAGTCCAAGGGCAAGCGCGCGGCGGCGATCGACGCGATGCTGGGTTCCGACGAGGCGGCCCGCTATTTCGCCGACCGGTGGACGCGCCTCCTCTTCGGATTCCGCCTCGAGGAGACCGACCCGATCAAGGTCGACTTTCCCGCCTTCACCGGATGGCTCGTCCGCGCGTGGAAAGAGGACCTGCCGTACGACCGCTTCGCGACCGACCTCGTCGCCGCCTCGGGGGAGAGGGACGAGCATCCGGAGATGAACTTCATCCTCCGGTACCTCGATCCGAAGGAACCGCCCGTCGCCCTGTCGAACCGCACGGCGCGCGTCTTCCTCGGACTCCAGATCCAGTGCGCGCAGTGCCACGACCATCCCTCGGAGCCCTTCACCCAGGACGATTTCTGGGGGCTCGCGGCCCACTTCGGCAACATCCGGCAGAAGACCCGCAAGACGTTCGACGGGATCCGGACGAAACTCCACCAGGATCTCCCCGCGACGGTGAAATTGTCGATCGACGCCGACCGCGCCGTGACGCCGCGATTCCTCGACGGCACGTCGCCGCCCGACGGCGCGCCGCCGCGGGAGTGGCTCGCGAAGAAGATCCTGGAGTACGGCGACGGGCAGTTCGCGCGCGCCGCCGTCAACCGGACCTGGCGCCACTTCATGGGGCTCGGTTTCGTCGAGCCCGTCGATCGCTTCTCCTCGCGCGTCGAGCCGATCCACCCCGGGCTCTTCCGCGCACTCGCGGAGGATTTCCGCGCGGGCGGCTACCGGGTGCGGCGGTTGTGCCGCGGGATTCTTCTCTCGAAGGCGTACGGGCTCGAGTCGAAGCGCGGCGCGGGGCCCGACCGGGAGCTCTCGTTCAAGCTCCTGAAACCCCAGGATCCCCCGCAGGTGCTGAACAGCCTCGTGTGGACCCTCAACCTCGACGCCTTCCTCAAGACGTTCTACGACCAGTTCACATCGAACAAGGACCTGCCGGAGGGGTACAAGAACCCGGAGGTTTTCCGCCAGTACCTCTTCCTCTTCGTGCAGAACCTGCTCGCCCCGGGTAGGCGCGCGCCGGAAGAGAATCCGTACGCCGGGAGCGTGCGGCTCGCGCTCAAGCTGATGAATGGACACGACCTCCAGGGCCTGATGAAGGCGGGGTGGGGGAGGCTTTCCGAGGTGTTGAAAGCGGAGAAGGATCCGCTCGCCCGCGTCGATCTTCTCTACCTCACGCTTCTCTCTCGGCCGCCGGACTGCGCGGAGCGGGCGCGGGCGATGGAGCACCTGAAACGGCGGCGGGAACCGGCCGCGTTCGAAGATCTCTTCTGGGTGCTCGTCAATTCCACGGAGTTCTTTTTCAATCACTGAGGATGGTGGTGAGCTTCAAAGCTGCAGGGCTTCAAAGCGGCAAGGATTCTCATTCCATCCCCGCTCGGAAGCTCTGGAGCTCCGAGGCGGGTTCTCTTGCGTGAGTAGAACCATGGAAAAGTGCGGACATTGCGCGCTGGGCAGACGTGATTTTATTCGGATCGCCTTCGGAGCCGCCGCGGGGACCGCGCTCGGCGCGAAGTTCGGTTTCGCCTCGGGCCAGGAGGGCGCCGCCGCGAAGGCGAAGTCGGTGATCCTGCTCTGGATGCAGGGGGCCGCGAGCCAGATCGACACGTGGGATCCGAAGCCGGGCGCCGCCAACGGCGGACCCTTCAAGGCGCTCGACACGAAGCACGGGTACTCGATCAGCGAGCACCTCCCGCGGATGGCGAATCTCGCGGACAAGTACTCGGTCGTGCGTACGCTCTGCTCCAAGGATCCGAACCACGAGACAGCGCAGTACCTCCTGCACACCGGCCACCGGCGCGTCGAGACCGTCGACTACCCGCACCTCGGGAGCCTCATTTGCTCGGAGCTCGGGATGCGCGAGGGCGGCCTGCCGGGATGCGTCACGATCGGGGGCGACGACGGCGTCGGCGCGGGTTTCCTCGCGCCCGAGACGGCGCCCTTCCTCGTGGAAAAGATCGACAATCCGCTCGAGGATCTCTCGCCGGCGCCCGGCTTGACGACGACCCGGCTCGACGACCGCGCGCGGCTGCTCCGCGCCCAGAACGCGGAGTTCCGCAAGGAGCACGACGAGCGCCAGACCCTGGAGCACCAGCGGGCGTACGATCGGGCGCTCGCCCTCATGAAATCGCCCCACCTGAAGGCGTTCGATATCTCCGCGGAGCCGGAGGAGACCCGGAAGCTGTACGGCGAGGGAGCCTTCTCGCGCGCCTGCCTCATGGCGCGCCGCCTCGTGGAGGCCGGGTCACGATTTGTCGAGGTGCGCCTGGCGGACTGGGATTCCCACTCGGACAACTTCAATCGCCAGCGCGGACTCATGAACCAGCTCGACCCCGGGTTCTCGGCGCTCCTCGGCGACCTCCACCGGCGGACGATGCTCGACGACACGCTCGTGGTGTGGCTGTCGGAGTTCGGGCGCACGCCGAAGGTGAACGCGGCGCAGGGACGCGATCATTTCTCCCGGGCGTGGTCGTGCGTCCTCGCCGGCGGCGGCATTCAAGGCGGCCGCGTCGTCGGCGCGACGACGGCGGACGGGATGGAGATCGCCGACCGTCCGGTCTCGGTCGAGGACCTGTACGCGACGATTTTCGACCGGCTCGGCATCGATCCCGCGAAGAAAGTGGCCACGCCGAACGGGCGGCCGATCCGGCTCCTCGAAGGGGGCCGGCCGGTCCGCGAACTTCTGTGATGGGAGCCCCCATGATCCGCCTTGCCGCCGTCGCCCTCGTCCTGTCGCTCCTCCAGGAGACGGAGCACGATCTGACTTACGGCGGGAAGCGGGGCGACAAGACCTCCGTTCGCGGCGAGGCCACGCTCAAGCTGAAGCTCGAGGGGACGGAGGCCATCACCAACATGGTCCGGTCGGCGATGGAATTCCTCTCCTTCTCCGAGATCCGCATCAAAGGCGAGGGAGTCCGCCGGGTGATGAAGACGGCCGCGAAGGGGACCGGCCTCAAGATCGAGTACGCCACGGCGCGCGTCGAGGGGAAGTACGACGACGAGCCGTACGGATTCGACTTCGAGCGGGGGGCGCCGCCCGGGGACCTGGCGACCGACAAGCTGAAGCAGACCTGCTGGTTCCTCTCGATGGGCGGGCCCGACTACCGCGTCGGGCCGAAGGGCGAGTACGCGTCGAACGATCCGAAGAAGGACGCGTGGGGCGAGGCGCTCGATCTCGCGCTGAACGCGCTGGTGCGCCTGCCGGAAAAACCGGTGGCCGCCGGCGCGGAGTGGACCTCCGAATGGAAGGGCGCGTACAAGCAGAAGGACAACGACGGGATCTTCGCGTTCCGCCAGAAGTCGCGCCTCGAGAAGGTGGAGGAGAAAGGCGGACGGTCGCTCGCCCGGATCGCCTTCGACACGACGGGCAAGCTCGAGATCCCCGAGGCGAAGCGGGAGAAGAACGCCGAGGTGCAGGAGACGACGTTCGAGACGAAGGGGACCGTCCTGCTCGAACTCGGGTCGGGGCTCGTCGCGTCGCACGAGTGCGCCGGGGCCGTGAAGGCGCGCTACAAGGCGATCGACCCGAACACCGGCGAGACGCACGAGTTGAAGATCGAATTCGAGATCACGTCGAAGCTCGCCGAGAAAGAGTAGCGCCTCAAGACCCGGCGCGCGCAGAAGCCTTCCCCAGCCACTCCGCCACCGTTTCCAGCTGTTTCCGGTCCGCCTCGGTGAACGCGGCGGGCCGGTCGCTGTCGATGTCGATCTCGCCCACGACCTTGCCCTTCGCGAAGATCGGAACGACGATCTCGGAACGCGTCTGCAGGAAGCACGCGAGGTAGCGGGGATCCTTGTTGACGTCGTCGACGATCACGGTGCGCTCCTCGCGCGCCGCCAGGCCGCAGATGCCCTGGCCGATCGGGATGCGCACGTGCTCGGTGGCCGCGGGACCGTCCCACGCCTTCAGGACGAGCGTGTCGCCCCCCTCGATCATGTAGACGCCGACCCAGTTGTAGTGGCGGACTTCGGCGCGGAGCGTGCGGCACGTCTCCTGCGCGGCGCGGCCGAAATCGCGCTCGTCGAGGATCTGCTGCTCCAGCCGGTAGTACCAGGGCTCCATGGCGGCGCCATTCTAGCGCGCCGCGCGGAGTCATGTATAATCATGGGCATGGACCCCGCCCCTTGGAGGACGCCGACGCGCCGCTTCGAGCGGTTCGACGTCACCGACTGCACCGTGCAGATCCAGAAGGGCGGCTTCCTCGGGATGGGCAAGGGGAAGGACATCGGCGGCCCCATCCTCGACATGAGCGACTTCGGGATGCGCTACGCGGGCATGGAGCGGCTCCAGATCGGCGCGAACCTGACCGTCGTCGCGCGGCTGGTGCCGATCGGCCGGCAGATGAAGATCCCGGTCGTCGTCCGGTGGTGCAGCCAGGACACGCGCTACCCCGACCGCGTCATCGTCGGGATCGAATTCATCGGCATGGGCGAGGAGCACCTCGCGCAGATCCAGAAACTGCGCGAAGTCATGCGCAAGGCGACCGCCGGTTCCTGATCGTCCGATCCAACCGAATCGTTGACAGCACTCCGGGCCGGACTATACTCACGACACATCCGCCGCACGGCGGCCCGGAGGGGGTCACATGAAAATCGTCGTTCCCGTCAAAGACATTCTTCCCAATCCGTTCCAGGCGCGCCGGAAAATGGACCGCGAGGGGATCCAGGCGCTCGCCGATGAGATCCGCGAGAACGGGCTGTGGCCCGGCGCCCTCCGCGGACGGATGAAGGACGACCGCGTCGAGCTCTGCTACGGCCACCGCCGCCTCAACGCCGTCAAGGCGCTCGGGTGGAAGGAAGTGGAGGTCGAGGTCGAGGAGCTCACCGACGAGGAGATGGCGGTCCAGAACCTCGCGGAGAATCTCCAGCGCGAGGGGCTCACGGACATCGAGAAGGCGCAGGCGATCCACCTCATGCTCCAGCGCATGTCGCGCGCCGGGGTGAAGGACTCCGAGGCGCTCCAGCGCATCTCGCGTCTGCTCGGACTCTCCGCCGGATGGATCAAGGACCTCCTCAGCCTGCTCGCCCTCGAGCCCGGCGTCCAGAAGGCGATCCGCGAGAAGAGGATCGCCGGCCGGACGGCGCTCGAGGCGCACCGCCTCGGCGGAAAGCGCATGGTCGAGACGGCGATCCAGAACAAGCTGCCGGTCCACAAGATCTCGGCGCTCGCGCAGAAGATCCGGCGCATCCCGGACGAGAAAGTCCGCGAGGAGCTCAAGCGCCAGGTGGTTCGCGGGAGCGTGACGGCGCCCGAGGCGATCCAGGAGAAGGCGCGCAAGATGCTCAAGGGGCGGCCCGCGAAGGCGCCCGAGGATTTGGACCGCCGGATCGGCGAATGGGCGCGCAAGCTGAAGGGCTGGAGCACGGAGCTCGACGAGCTCGTGCTCTACCGCCGGTTCCTCCGCGAGCCCGGCCGCGCCGACGTGTTGAAGGCCGAGATCGACCGGTTCGTCGTCCGGCTCCAGCGCCTGACCCGATAGGTCCCCCGTGCGCGTCGTCATCCTCGCCGCGCTCCTCCTGGCGGCACAGGAACCGAAGCCCGAGCCGATCGTGGCGCCCCTCTACGAGAAGTACCTGGCCGAGCGCGCGGCCCTCGATCCCACCTGGGCCACCGAGCAGGGAATCCACGACCACGACGACCGGCTCACGATCTGGAACGACCAGACCCGGGACGGCCTGATCAGGCTCGTGTCGGCGCGGCTCGACGACCTCGCGAAACTCGCACCCGAAAAACTGTCGGTCGACGAGCGGCTCGATGCCGCGCTGTGGAAGTCGCAGCTCGAGACGGAATTGTACGACTTCAAGCGCCGCGACGAGCGGAAGCTCATGCCCGCGATTCCGCTCGGCGCGATCTACGCGATCCACTCCCAGCTCATCAAGGACTTCGCTCCGCTGGGGAATCGCGCCTCCCAGGCCCTCGCGCGGTTGAAACAGATCCCCGGCGTCTTTTCGGAAATCCAGAAGCGGCTCGACAAGCCGCCGCGGGTGTGGATGGAAATGGCGATCGACGACGCCGCGGGCGCCAGGGATGCCATCGACGAATTTGTGAAGCTGATGGCGCCGGGCCTGAAGGGCCAGGAGGCCCTGGAGGTTGAGCTCCAGGCGAGTCGGGCCAAGGAAGGGATCGAACGGTACGTGCTGTATTTGAAGGAGGGCTTGCCGAAGTCCACGGGTTCCTTCGCGGCAGGCAAGGATGTCTACGAGTTCTATCTCAAGCGGTATCACCTCCTCGACATGGATTCCGCGGTGCTGCTGGCGCTCGGCCATCGGGAATGGAAGGCGACGCTGGGGCTGCTCGAAGAGACCGCGAAGAAGATCGATCCCGCCAAAACCTGGCAGACGATCCTCGAGGCGATGAAGAAGGATCATCCCAAGGCCGGCGACCTCGTGGAGACTTACAAGCGCGAAGTCGCCAAGGCGCGGCAGTTCATGATCGACAAGAAGATCGTGAGCCTGCCCGAGGGCGAGAAGCTCGAGATCATCGAGACGCCGGCGTTCGAGCGCAGTTCGACGCCGTACGCGGCGTACCAGGCGCCGGGGCCGCTCGATACGTCGCGCGTCGGCCACTTCTACGTGACTCCGGTCGACGCGAAGGCGACCCCGGAGGAGCAGGAGGCCCAGCTCGCCGGCCACAACAGGTATGACATTCCCGGGACGGTGTGGCACGAGGCCTACCCGGGGCACCACACGCAGTTCGTCCACGCGAAGCTGATCTCCTCCAAGGTGCGGGCGCTCAATTCGTCTCCACTTCTTTCGGAAGGGTGGGGCTTCTACTGCGAGGAGCTGGCGTACGAGACGGGCTACTACACCGATCCTCGCGAGCGGCTGATGCAGCTCAACTGGCGCCTGCAGCGGGCGGCGCGGGTGATCTGCGACGTGTCCCTGCACACCGGGGCGATGACGTTCGAAGAGGCCGTGAAGTTCCTCATGGACGGCGTGAAGATGGAACGTCCGCACGCGGAGGGGAGCGTCAGGGCCTACACCGAACGCCCCACGTACTTCATGGCGTACATGGTGGGGATGCTGGAGCTGAAGCGGATCCGCGAGGCCGCGCGCGCCCGGCTGGGGGAGAGGTTCACGCTCCGGGAATTCCACGACCGGGTCTTGAAGTACGGGAACGTTCCTCCCGCGCTCATCGAACGCGAATTGGCGCGAGATTGGAAATAAGCGCGGTGGGCTGAAGACGGATGACAACTGACCGCTGACCGTCATCCGTCATCCGCAAGCTGTCATCTGGATCCTATGACGAAAGCCGACCTCCTCATCCTCCACGCCGCCGAACTGGCGACGCTCGGCGGATCTCAAGCGCCCCGGCGGGGACGCGACCAAGGCGAAGTCGGGATCATCCGGGACGGCGCGGCGGCGATAGTGGGGGGGAAGATTGCCGCCGTCGGTCCCACGGACGCGATCCTCCGCGAGTTCAAGGCGAAGAGGACGGAGACGATCGACGCGGGCGGCAGGCTCGTTACGCCCGGGCTGGTCGATCCCCACACGCACCTCATCTTCGCCGGGTCGCGCGAGGACGAGTTCGAGCGGCGGCTCCAGGGCGCGAACTACATGGAGATCGCCCAGGCGGGCGGCGGCATCCTCTCGACCGTGGACCACGTGCGCCAGGCGTCGAAGGCGCAGCTCGTGAAGCTGGCGCGGCCGCGCCTACGGGCGATGCTCGCCCACGGGACGACCACGGCGGAGGTGAAGAGCGGCTACGGCCTCTCGACGCCGGACGAGATCAAGTGCCTCGAGGCGGTCCGCGACCTCGCGAAGCTGGAGCCGGTCGACCTCGTCCCGACCTTCATGGGGGCGCACGAGGTCCCGCGGGAGTACGCGAACCGGCGGACGGAATATGTCGATTTTGTAATCAAGGAGATGATCCCGGCGGTCGCGGAGCGGCGGCTCGCGCGATTCTGCGACGTCTTCTGCGAGGTGGGGGTCTTCTCGATCGACCAGGCGCGGGCGGTCCTCGAGGCGGGGCGGAAGGCGGGGCTGGCGCCGAAGATCCACGCCGAGGAGTTCAAGGCGATCGGCGGCGCGGAGCTCGCGGCGGAGGTCGGGGCCGTCTCGGCGGACCACCTCATGATGGTGAGCGACCGCGGCATCCGGGCGCTGAAACGCGGGCCGACCGTGGCGGTGCTTCTCCCGGGGACGACCTACTTCCTCGGGGGGTCGACGTACGCGCCGGCGCGGCGGATGATCGAGGAGGGGCTCCCGGTCGCGCTGGGGACCGACTTCAATCCGGGCTCGTGCATGACGCCCAACCTGCAGGCGATCCTCTCGATCGCGTGCACGCAGATGAAGATGACGCCCGCGGAGGCGCTCGTCGCCGCGACGATCAACGCGGCCCACGCGTGCGGGGTGGGGGAATTCGTGGGTTCGCTGGAACCAGGGAAGAAGGCCGACCTCGTCGTCTGGAGCGCGCCGAGCGTGCGATACCTGTGCTACCAGTTCGGGGTCAACCAGGCGGAAATGGTGATCAAGAGCGGACGACGCACTCCCTGAAGTTCGCCGTTTGCCGTCGGCCGTTACGTTTTCCGTTCACCGTCCGCCGTTTCAATCGGTGAACGGCCAACGGCAAACGTAACGGTGAACGGTTGACGGGTAACGAAGCCTAAGTGCGCTTCTTCTGCGCGACCCGGATGCGGTTCTCGGCGCGTTCGAGGGCGGCCTGGGCCCGATCGCGGTCGACGTCCTTCGCAGGCTTTGACAGACGTTCCTTCGCGCGACGCCTGGCCTCGGCGGCGCGCTTGGTGTCGATCGCCGCCGGCGGCTCCGCGCTCTCGCTTAAGACCGTCGCCTTCTTCTGCGTCACTTCCATGAACCCACCGCTCGTGGCGAAGTAGGACTCGCCCCCGTCGCGGCGGACGCGAATCTCGCCCGGCCGGATCGTGCAGAGAAGCGGGGCGTGGCCCGCGAGGACGCCGAGGTAGCCTTTCTCGGCGGGCACGACGACGGAAATCACGTCCTCCGAGTAGACGAGCTTCTCGGGCGTCACGATTTCCAGCCGGAACGTCCTAGCCATTTTTCCTCTTCCCGAAGACCGCCGCGATGCCCGAGAGCAGGCTCACCGCGGCCACGACCACCAGGATCACGGTCAGGGCCCCGATCGGGCCCTTTCGAATCACGAGCGCCATCATTCCCGCGAGGGCCCCGATCGATATCAGGACGGACCCGAGTCCGCGGGCGCTCGGGTTCACTCCCGACCCTTCATTCGCTCCCGCATCGAGGCGATTATTCCCCAGGTAATCATCACGAGCACCAACAACGCGCTGGCGGCGGCTCCAATCACGGGCAGGACCGCCTCATCTCCACGCGCTCCCCTCACCTGGCCCGTGAAGCTGGCGGCGGCGATCATGAACAATCCGGCCGCCACGTAGTGAAGCGCAGGCCCCATCTTTCCCTCTGGCTTGAAGCTCGGAGCTCGAAGCTCGGGGCTACCCCGCCATCTTCTTGGCCTTCTCCAGCGCCTCGTCGATGCCGCCCACCATGTAGAAGGCCTGCTCGGGGAGCTTGTCGTGCTTGCCCTCGATGATCTCCTTGAAGGTCCGGATCGTCTCCTTAAGCGAGACGAACCGGCCCGGCGTCCCCGTGAACTGCTCGGCGACGAAGAAGGGCTGCGAGAGCATCCGCTGGATGCGGCGCGCGCGGGCGACCACCTGCTTGTCGTCGTCGGACAACTCCTCCATGCCCAGGATCGCGATGATGTCCTGGAGGTCCTGGTAGCGCTGGAGGATCAGCTGGGCCTGGCGCGCGATCTTGTAGTGCTCCTCGCCGACGACCTGCGGATCGAGGAGGCGCGACGTCGATTTCAACGGATCGACCGCGGGGAAGATGCCGAGTTCCGCGATGCGCCGCTCGAGGACGATGTTCGCGTCGAGGTGCGAGAAGGTCGTCGCCGGTGCCGGATCGGTGATGTCGTCCGCGGGGACGTACACCGCCTGCACCGACGTGATCGAGCCCTTCTTGGTCGAAGTGATCCGCTCTTGGAGCGCGGCCATCTCGCTGGCCAGCGTCGGCTGGTAGCCGACCGCGCTCGGCATGCGGCCGAGGAGGGCGGAGACCTCGGAGCCCGCCTGGACGAACCGGAAAATGTTGTCGATGAAAAGGAGGACGTCCTGTCCCTCGACGTCGCGGAAGTACTCGGCGAACGTCACGCCGGAGAGCGCGACGCGGAGGCGCGACCCGGGCGGCTCGTTCATCTGGCCGAAGACCATCGCGGTCTTGTCGAGGACGCGCAGCTCCTTGCCCGTCGCGTCCTTGAACTTCGCGTGCTGCATCTCGAGCCACAGGTCGTTCCCTTCGCGCGTCCGCTCGCCGACGCCCGCGAAGACCGAGACGCCGCCGGCCTCGACCGCGATGTTGCGGATGAGCTCCTGCACGAGCACTGTCTTTCCGACGCCCGCGCCGCCGAAGAGCCCGATCTTGCCGCCCTTCGGGAAGGGGCAAAGCAGGTCGACGACTTTCAGGCCCGTCTGGAAAACCTTGGGGGTCGGCTCCTGGTCCTCGAGCCTGGGAGCGGCCCGGTGGATCGGGTAGTAGTCCTCGCCCTTGACCGGGCCGCCGTCGTCGACCGGGTTGCCGAGGAGATCCATGACGCGGCCGAGCGTCGAGCGCCCGACGGGCACCTTGATGGGCGCGCCCGTGTCCTTCACCGACATGCCGCGGACGAGCCCCTCCGTCGGCGAGAGCGCGACGGTCCGGACGAGATTGTTCCCCAGGTGCTGGGCGACCTCGCAGGTGAGGTGGATGCCCTTCGCCGAGTCCTGGATGATCAGCGCCGAGTAGATCGGCGGCAGCTTGTTCTCGAACGAAACGTCGACGACAGGCCCGATGACCTGCGCGACCTTGCCCATGTTTTCGGCCATGATCGACTCCTAAGGTTTGCCTGTCTCTAGCCCTTCAAGGCCTCGGCTCCGCCGACGATGTCCAGAAGCTCTTTCGTGATGCCCGCTTGCCGCGCCTTGTTGTAGACGAGCGTCAGCGAGTTGATGAGGTCGGTCGCGTTGTCCGTGGCGTTCCGCATCGCGTTCATCCGCGCCGCGTGCTCGCTCGACATCGACTCGAGGAGCAGGCGGTGGAACGACACTTCGACGTACCGCGGGATCAGCTTGTCGAGGATCTCCGCCGGCTCCGGCTCGAACTCGTACTCGAGCGACGGCGCGGCCTCCTTCGCGGCCCCGGGCGGCTTCTCTTCCGGCGAGATCGGGAGGAACTTCACGTGGCCCGGTTTGAACGTCATGGCGTTGACGTACCGCGTGAAGAGCAGGTAGACCTCGTCCACCTCGCCCGACGTGAACATCTCGACGAGCTGGCGCGTGATCGCCTTGATCTGGCCGAAGGGGACGGCGGTCGGCAGCTGGACGTGCGAGGCCTTCAGCTCCACGCCCTGCTTGCGGAACCACTCGACCGATTTCTTTCCGATCGCGACCGGCACCACCGGCTTCTTCCGCTCCTCGATGAACCGGTGGACGTGGCGCATCATGTTCGAGTTGTAACTGCCGCAGAGGCCCTTGTCGGCCATGACGGCGACGACCGCGATCCGCTTCACGTTCCGGCGGGGGACGAAGAGGGGGTAGTTGAGCTCCTTCACCTGCGCCGATAGCGCGCGGAGGAACTCCACGATCTTGTCGGAGTAGGGGCGGAGCTCCATGAGGCGCGCCTGCACCTTCTTGAGCTTCGCCGCGGAGACCATCTGCATGGCCCGCGTGATCTTCTTGATGTTGCCGACCGCGCGGATCTTCCGCTTGATCGCGCGGACGGACAGGACAGTGCCCATAACCGTTTACCGTTGGCCGTTGGCCGTTACGTCAGCCGTTCGCCGAATTACTTGAACGAAGCCTTGTACTCCTCGATCGCCTTCTTCAGCCGTTGCTCGGTTTCGGCCTCGAACTTTCTGGAAGTCCGGATCGATTCGCCGATCGCGGGATGGTTCTTCGCGAGATGCTCGATCAAGCCTTTCTCAAACGCCTTCACCTGGCCGATCGGGATGCTGTCGAGGTAGCCGCCGGTGCCGCAGTACACGACCATCACCTGCTGCTCGACCGGCATCGACTCGTACTGCGCCTGCTTCAGGACCTCCACGAGCCGCTCGCCGCGCGTCAGCTGGTCGCGCGTGGCCTTGTCGAGGTCGCTCGCGAATTGCGCGAAGGCGGCGAGCTCGCGGAACTGGGCGAGGTCGAGCTTCAGCTTGCCGGCGACCTTCTTCATCGCCGGCGTCTGGGCGCTGCCGCCGACGCGCGAGACGCTGATGCCGACGTTGATGGCGGGGCGCACGCCCGCGTTGAAGAGGTCGGGCTCGAGGTAGATCTGGCCGTCCGTGATCGAGATCACGTTCGTCGGGATGTACGCCGAGACGTCGCCGAGCTGGGTCTCGATGATCGGCAGCGAGGTCAGCGAGCCGCCGCCGAGCTTGTCGTTGACCTTCGAGGCGCGCTCGAGGAGGCGCGAGTGGACGTTGAAGACGTCGCCGGGGTACGCCTCGCGGCCGGGCGGGCGGCGCAGGAGGAGCGAGATCTGCCGGTACGCCCACGCGTGCTTCGTGAGGTCGTCGTAGATGCAGAGCGCGTGGCCCTTCTGGTCGTCGCGCACCTCCTCGCCGATCGCGGTGCCCGCGTAAGGGGCGATGAACTGGAGCGGGGCGGGGTCGTTCGCCGTCGCCGAGACGACGACGGTGTAGTCCATGGCGCCGTGCTTCGTCAGCGTGTCGACGACGTTCGCCACGGTCGAGGCCTTCTGGCCGATCGCGACGTAGATGCAGACGACGTTCTGGCCCTTCTGGTTGATGATCGTGTCGATCGTCAGCGCGGTCTTGCCGGTCTGCCGGTCGCCGAGGATCAGCTCGCGCTGGCCGCGGCCGATCGGGATCATCGCGTCGATCGCCTTCCAGCCGGTCTGGAGCGGCTCCTTCACGGGCTGGCGCTCGACGACGTTCTTCGACTTGCCCTCGACGGGCCGGAACTTCTTCGCGGGGATGGGGCCCTTGCCGTCGAGCGGCTGGCCGAGGGCGTTGACGACGCGTCCGAGCATCTGGGGGCCGACCGGCACCTCGACGATGCGGCCGGTGCACTTCGCGATGTCGCCTTCCTTGATGCCGCGGTCTTCGCCGAGGATGACGCAGCCGACGGAATCCTCCTCGAGGTTGAGCGCCATGCCGTACACGCCGCCGGGGAACTCGACGAGCTCCGAGGCCATGACGTTCTCGAGGCCGTAGACGCGCGCGATGCCGTCGCCGACCGTCAGGACGACCCCGACGCTCTCCATCTTGAGCTCGGTTTCGTACTGCTTGATCTCCTGCCGGATGATGGAGCTGATTTCCTCAGGCTTGATCGCGGTCATGAACCCCCCGATTTCGGATTACCGATTGCCGATCGCCGATTCTGATCACACCCCTGCGCGTTCCAGGAGCCGCTCGCGCAGGCCCTTCAACCGATTCAGGACGGTCCCGTCGAGGACCTGGTCCCCGATGCGGATGGAGATTCCCCCCTTGAGCCGGGGGTCCACCCCGACGCGCATGTCGATCTTCTTGCCGGTCACCGTCTTCAGCCGCGCCTCGAGCGCCTTCTCCTGCGCGCCGGAGAGAGGGAAGGCCGCGGACACCTGCACCCGCACGATCCCGTGGGTCGCGTCCGCCAGCAGATCGAAGGCCTCGGCGATGTCCGGGATCAGCCGGACCCGATTCTTCTGGACCAGCAGGTCGAGGAAATCGAGGAAGGCCGGGATCGACCGCTTCTCGAAGGGCTTCCGCAGGAGTTTCTTCCGCTCCGCCTTCGGGATCCGGGGCTGGCCCATCGCCCGGCGGAAGGCGACGTCCGATTTGTAGGCCTCGCGGAGGGCGAGGAGCTGCTCCTCGACCTGCGGGACGGCGCCCTCCTTCAGGGCGACGGCCAGCATCGCCGCCGCGTACCGCTTGGCCAGCGTCTTCTCGATCATTTTCCGCCCGCGGCCCGATCCAGGCCTTCGAGGTATCCGTCCACGATCCGACCGTGAATCTTGTCGTCCATCAGGGCGTCGACGCTCCGCTCGGTCGCCTCAAGGGTGATCCGCGCGAGCTCCGCCCGCAATTCCAGCACCGCCTTGTCGCGCTCGATCTCGATCGTACGCCGCGCCTTCGCCAGCTCGGCTTCGGCCTGCACCTTCGCCTCGGCGAGCGCCTGGTCCCGGGCCCGCGCGCCCTCTTCGACGGCCGCTTGGATGCGGCGCTTCGATTCCGACTCGACGTCGGCCAGCTTCGCCCGGATCGCGGCGAGCCGCTCGGAGGTTTCCTTGACCTCCCGGGCGAGCGTGTCGAACCGGTCCTGGATGCCCTTCGTCCGGCCCGCGAGGATCCCGCGCAGGGCGGGAATCACGAACTTGACCAGGACGGCCGCCAGGATCGCGAAGGCGAGGAGCTGCGATATCAGCATCGTCACCCAGGAGGGCATGCCACCGGCCATCGCGAGGATCACGGCTCCCTCCCCGCCAGCGCGCGGCGGATCGAGTCGTCGAGCGAAGCGGCGTCGACCTTCACGCCGACCACGCGTTCCACCGCCTGGCGCGTGAGGCCTTCGACTTCCTTGCGGAGCGCGGCGAGGCCGTCCCGCTTTTCGCGCCCGATATCGGCCAGCGCGGCTTTCACCTGGGCCGTCGCCTGCTGCTGCGCCTCGGCGGCGATGCGCGCCCGCTCTTCGAGCGCCTGCTTGAGCGCCGCCTGGAGGCGGGCGTACGCGTCCTTCTCGATCCGTGCGATGTGGGCCTCGTACTCCGCCGTGAGGCGCTCCAGTTCCGTCCGGTCGGCGCGGATGGCGGCCAGCGCCTGGTCGACCTCGGCTTCGCGCGAGGTCATGAACCGCATCATCCGCTCGAAGAGCAGGCGGCGCAGGACCGCGAAGGTCACGAGGAAAATGACGGCCTGCACCGCGAGGACCGGGAGATGAATCCCGAGATCCTCCAGGATGCCGCCGGCGAGAAGGAGACTGTTCATCGGACGCTCCCGGATGGCGGACCCGAAACGACCGGGGGACTAGACTCCCCCGATCTTGCCGCCCCACATGAAGCAGATGAGCAGCATGTAGATGACCAGCGTCTCGATGAAGACGACGCCGATGAGCATCATCGTCTGGATGCGCCCGCCCGCTTCCGGCTGCCGGGCCACGGCGTCCACCGCCGTGGAGATCGCGCGGCTCTGGCCGATGGCGCCGCCGAACGCGGCGATCGCCAGCCCGAACGCGAGCGCGAACCCGAGCAGGTTCCGCGGAGCGGTTTCGTCCGCCGCGGCCGCCCCGGTCCCCTCGGCGAACGCCAGGCCGCCCATCGACGCGACGGCCACGAGACACATCAGGACCATCAAGACCTTCGTGCGCATCCGTTCCCTCCCGTTATTGGTTCAGATCAATTGGTTCCAAGACACCCCGGACCGAATCCCTTGCACACAAGATTTCCGATTGCCGATTGCCGATTCCAGGTTTCTAGTGAGCTCCCGCGTGGGCCGGCGCGTGGCTCTCCCCGTGCCCCTCGTCGTGGCCGCCGCCCTCCTCCTCGTGCGTCACCTTCGAGGAGATGTAGATCGTGCACAGGATCGTGAAGATGTAGGCCTGCAGGAAGCTCGTGAAGATCGCGAGCCCCATCATCGGCAGCTGGACGGGGATCGGGATCCCCCCGACGACGCCGAGGTTCATGAGCTGCTCGACGACGTTGTCCTCGCCGAAGATGTTTCCGAAAAGCCGGAGCGAGAGCGAGACGGGCTTCACGAGATCGCTGATGATCTCGACGGGGATCATGAGGGGCGCGAGGAGCGCCACCGGCCCCATGAGGTGCTTGATGTAGTTCTTGATGCCCGCGTCGCGGATGCAGTACGCCTGCACGAGGACGAAGGCCGTCAGGCCCATCGCGGCCGTGGTCGAGATGGTCATCGTCGGCGAGCGGAAGGCCGGGATCACGCCGAGCATGTTCATCGTGAAGATGAAGAGGAAGATCGTGCCGAGGAAGGGCACGTACTTGTCGCCGCCGTGGGGGATGATGCCGTTGACCATGTTCCGCAGGAGCTGCACGGTCCACTCGAGGAGGTTCTGCAGGCCGCGGGGGACGCGCTCGTACCGGCGCGTCGCGAGCCACGCGAGGAGGATGAGCGTGGCGCACGCGACGAGCGAGAAGCAGATCGCCTCGAACCAGAACTGGCCGAGGTTGTTCTGCTCCTTGTCGAATCCCATGCTGTGGCTGAGGCCGGGGAACTCGTGCGTGAACCATCTCCAGGCCGGCGTGAAGATGGAGGCGGGGGGCTCGTGGGCGTGGCCGCCCCCGTGCGCCTCGCCGTGTTCCTGGAGGAGCGCCGCGATCATGCGGGGATCCCCGTCCGCGCGCCGTCCTTTAGGTGAATGAACACCAGCAACGCCATGACGGTGCCAGTGAGTCCGCCCGCCAGCGCGAACGGATTCACGAGCCCCCGGCCGATGAGGATGTAGAACGCGCCGGCGTAGAAGGCGAGCTTGCCGACGGTGATCAGCGCGAAGAGGAGAACGCCGTAGCGATCCTGGAGCCGGCCCAGGAGCCACCCCCACGTCGCGACCGTCACGATGCCAATGATCGCGCCGGCCGGAACGCCCACGGCGACGCGCGGCGAGCCGGTGATCAGGAAGGCGATCCCCCCCGCAATGATCGAAACGGCGAACATCGCGAGCGAGAGGTTGCGAACGTTCATTTCAGGCTTCGCTTCGATACGACCCACATGTGACGGAATCCCGCGGCCGTCCCCAGGGCCACTCCCAGCACCAGCATCCAGGGCGCGGTGCCCAGCCTCGAGTCGAGGTACGTGCCGGCGAAGTAGCCGAGGAGGATGCCCGCGACCAGGACCCAGCCGATCCCGGCGATGGCTCCCGTGGTACGCCAGAAGGACGGGTCGGACAGCATGGGGAGCCCCGTCGGGTCGTTTGATTGTAGTGGCCGCGTTTCCCCGGTCAAGGAAAAGCCACGGCGCCGCACGGGCCGAGACTCTCCGCTCTTTCCCTGTTATAGTTCGGGACCGTGGTCGTCAAAAGGAAGATGGATCAGGATCCGGCGGCCGACACGCGCGTCATCGCGCGCTGTCTCAAGGGCGACCTCAACGCGTACGGCGACCTCGTCGACCGGTACAGCGCGCGCGTCATCAACATGGCGCTCATGATGGTGGGGGACCGCCACGAGGCCGAGGACATCGCGCAGGACGCCTTCGTCCGCGCCTACCGCGCGCTCCCGGGATTCCGCGGCCGCGCGCGCTTCTCGTCGTGGCTTTACCAGATCGCCCTCAACCTCTGCCGGGATCACCTGAAGCGGCGCTCGCGGGCGGGAGCGGCGGTGCCGGTGGAGGACGGGACGCTCGAGGGGCTCCATTCCGGCGACGACGACACGACGCCCGACACGATCCTCGAGGCGGAACTCTCCGAAACGATGCGGCAGGAAATCGCGCGGCTCCCGTACCTTTACCGCGAGGCCTTCGTCCTCCGCCACCTCCAGGGGATGGACTACGACGAGGTCTCGGCGATCACGCGCGTGGCCGCCGACACGGTGCGGGTGCGCGCCTACCGGGCGCGCGAACTGCTTCGCGAGCGTCTCGCGAACGCGGTGGACACCTACTGGCGCGAAAAAGCGGGCAAGGAGCGCGTGAAATGACGTCCCGACGTGACCTCCACCGGGCGGTCGACGGCGAACTCTCGAAGGCAGAGACCCGGCGGATCGAGGCCGACCCCCTTTCCCGGGAGGAACTGGAGCGGCTGAAGGCCGTCTCCCAGGCCCCGGGCCAGGTGGTCCGCCCCGTGAAGCCCTCCACGGGCTTCCGCCAGAAGGTCCTCGACGGCATCCGCCGGACCGATCCAAAATCCGGAGCGTGAATCGCTCAACCTCTTAGGCCCGATGAGGTTGAAAATTTTTCGTTCGGGTTCGATTTATGCAAACAATCGGAATCGTGATTCGTCTAACTGGTGTAGTTGACAAAAAGGCAACCTGGGGCGGACCGAAGTTCGAAAGCTTACCCCCAGTTCTCCCCAGACAGATGCCCGGGAGCAACCACTGCTCTCGGGCATTTTTTTTTCGCCGAAGGCGAAGAAACCCGCCGAAGCCCCTCGGGAACGGATCCTAAGAGACAGGACCGGGGCGAAGGGGGGTATCGGCTATAATCTCAGACATCAGACTGCGGACTTCAGTAGCTACGCGGCGGACAACTTCCGAAGTCTGAAGCCCGATGACCATCAAGAAAGAACAAGCATTCACCCTTGGGATCGCCGCGGTGCTCGTCCTGACGATTTGCTTCTCGGCGCTCGCCTTCTCGTATCTCCGCAATCCGCCTTCCGAGGACCCCTGGACCTACCGCGACAATCCCGATCGCGGCCCGGAGGTGGCGCTCTCCGACATCGCCGTGGAGCTGCTCGGGACCCGCAGCCAGTTCGTCAAGACCGTGGCGCCGGAACAGGCGGCCGGGTCGCACGAGATCCACTTCACGAGCCGGGGACTGCCGCTTGTCGTGCGCGTGAGGCCCGATCCGGCCGATCCGCTCCGGGGACGGCTCATCTGGGATACGCCGCAGGGACCGCGGACCATCTGCCGAGGCGTCCGCCCGGGGGGTTTCCGCGTGATGGAAATGTCGGACGGGTGGATCCTCAAGCTGGAAGTCGTACGGATGGATCGGGACGGAAAACCGACGGACTTGACCGCCACCAAAACCGTACGACGGCCGCCGGCGACCAAGAAAAAGTAGCTACCCGTCTCCCGTTCCCCGTCTCCCGTCTCAGAAGCTCCCCGCTATCCGCTTGACGTCGGGTCGGGGAACGGGAAACGGTGAACGGGAAGCTAGCCTTCGTCGTCCCGGTCCATTCGATCGGGCGCCGTCACGCCCACCAGGTCGAGCGCGTTTCTCAACGCGACTTTCACCGCGGAGATCGTCGCGAGCCGGGCGTTCCGCAGGCGCGCGTCCTCGATGAGGATCCTTTTCGAAGGGTCGTTCTTGCCCGCGGTCTGGTAGTGCTGGTAGGCGGCGGCGAGGCCGTGGGCGTACGTGCAGACGGCCGAGGGATCGAGATCGCGCGCCGCGCGCTCCACGGTCCGCTGCAATCCCCGGACGTGCCGGACCAGGAGCACTTCCTCCTCGCCCAGCGCCGAGGCGTCGAAGGGACCCGAATAGAGGCCGTCCTTCAATTCCGCGAACGCCCGCTCCGTCGCCTTGCGGAGGACGCCCGCGGTCCGCGCGTGGGCGTACTGGACGTAGTAGACCGGATTCTCCGCCGACTGTTTCACCGCGAGCGACATGTCGAAGTCGAGGGGCGAGTCGGTCTTGCGCATGGCGAAGAACCAGCGCGTTGCGTCGACGCCGACTTCTTCCATCAGCTCTCGGAGCGTGACGTAGCTCGCGAGCCGCTTCCCCATCTTCACTTCCCGGCCCTCTTTGAGCAGTCGGCAATGCTGGACGATGAGGACGTCGAAGTCGTCGTGCGGGAGGCCGAGCATTTTCAGCGCGATCTTCATTCCCAGGATGTGCGCGTGGTGATCGGGGCCCCAGAGGTCGACGAGCCGCCGCCAGCCGCGGCCGAACTTGTCGACGTGGTAGGCGATGTCCGGCGTGCGGTACGTGAACTGACCGTCCTTCTTCACGAGGACCTTGTCGTCCGTGTCGCCGTGCTCCTTCGAGTGGAGCCAGAGCGCGCCGTCCTTCTCGTACGCGAGACCCCTGGCCTTCAGCTGCTCGACGAGCTTCGCCACGGCGCCGCTCTTCTCGAGCTCTTCCTGGCTCGTCCAGCGATCGAAGGCGACGCGGAACTGCGCGAGATCGCGGCGGATCTCCTCGAGGAGAATTTCCTTCCCGAGCCGGCCGCACGACTCGACCGTCGCCGTCCCCGTGACCCGCTTCGCGATCTCCTTGATGTAGTCGCCGCGGTACGCGTTCTCGACGGAGCCGTCGAACAGGTAGGGTTTTCCATCGATCTCGAGCGTCTTCCCCTGCGTTTCAAGGGTGCGGGCGAGGATGGAGCGGCCGAGGTTCTCCATCTGGTTGCCCGTGTCGTTCACATAGAACTCGCGGCCCACGTCGAAGCCGGCGAAGGCGAGGATGCGCGACAGGGAGTCGCCGATGGCCGCCTGCCGCCCGTGCGCGATGTGCAGCGGACCCGTGGGATTGGCGCTCGTATGCTCGACGAGGAACTTGACCGATGGCCCGACCCTGGACGCGCCGAAGCGGGCCCCGAGGTCTCGGGCCTGCCCGATCACCCCTCCCGCGAAGGCCGGGCCGAAGTCGAAGTTCAGGAATCCCGCGCCGGCGATGGCGGGCTTCCAGGCCTCGAGTTTGGCGGCGAGCTCCTCGGCGATCTTGCGCGGCGGTTTATTGAGCGGCCGGGCGAGCCTCAACGCGACGCTGGAGGTGACGTCGCCGAACTTGAGGTCCGCGGGAGGTTCCAGGATCGGGCCCAGGGTGGCGATGTCCGGCGCCCCCAATGCTCCGAGCGCGGCGCCAAGGTCAAGGATGAGATCGTCTTCGGGGGAAGGGCTCACCGGGGCCTACCCCTGGGTGCCGGTCGCGGCTTCGGCGGCAGACTTGGATTTCCCGTTGCGCCGGGCCTTTTTCTCCCAGCCGACCAGGGGGGCGTCGGCCCAGAGCGACTCGAGGTCGTAGAACCGGCGGTGGCTCTCCCGGAAGACGTGGAGGACGAAGTCGCCGAAGTCCTCCAGGATCCAGGGTGCCCCCCGTTCCCCCTCGATGCCGTACGCCCGCATGCCCTTCCGCTTCATCTGGAAGGCGACCTCCTCGGCGATGGCGCGGGACTGGCGGTCGTTCTGGGCGGAGCAGAGGACGAAAAAGTCCGTGATGGCGTTGAGCCGTCGCAGGTCGAGGATGACGATCTCGGAGGCTTTCTTCCCGTCGGCGATCCGGGCGGACTCGACGGCCAGCTGGCGCGACGTGACTATGGCGGAAAACCTCCTCGACCGACGGGACTCGGAAGGGATTGTGTCGCAACGAGGGCCGGAAATCAACCGAAAACCCGGAAGGCCCCCCGGCTTTGAGCTATCTTAACGTGGCACGATGAGAAAGACCCCGCGCGGCATCGGGCTGAACCTCGCCTTCCGACTCTACCTCGTCCTCATCGCGATCGTCGGCCCCGCCATGCTCATCTACTACATCTTCAACCAGCGGACGATCGAGAACCTCCACGAGCGCGAGGTGGGGGACCTGATCCAGACGATCACGCGGCGGATGGAAGACTGGCTGGTCACCGCCGGCGATCCGCCCCTCATCGGCGACCGTGAAACGGAGACCCTCGCCCGGGAAATGGGGAGGATCGTCGACCAATCGAACGGGGCGGTCGAAGGCATCGCCGTCTTCGTCGCGTCCGGCCGGGACCTCGACTACGTCACGAGCCACGGAGCGTCCGCGCCGACGCGGCCGACCACGGACGACCTGGACGCCGCGGCGCAGCGCCGGATCAAGGGCCAGTACATCCAGAGCGGCAGCGTCCGGCTCTTCACGTACTCGATCCCGCTCTTCCAGCAGGGGAAGCTGGGAGGGCTGCTCAACCTCCGGGTGATTCCCGACCGGATCGGCCTCGCGAGCCGGCTTCCGGAGCTGCGCGCCATCCTCCTGCTGGGCGCGGGGGCGATGCTCGTCGCCCTCGTCATCGGCGTCGTCCTCTTCTTCCACATCGCGGTGCGGCGTCCGATCGCCGAGCTCACGGGGGCGATGGGGGAGGCGGCGGACGGGAACCTGGCGACGCTCGTCCGGAGCCGCGGCGGGGAGTTCGGATGGCTCTCGACCTCGTACAACCGGATGATGCGGCGGCTCAAGTCAAGCGTCGACGAGAACCGCCAGCTCCTCGAGCAGATCCGGCTTTTCAACGAGGAGCTGCAGGAGAAGATCCGCGCGGCTACGGAGGAGCTCGCCGCGAAGAACCTCCAGCTGCAGGAGGTGAACGAGCGGCTCTTCACGACCCAGCGCCAGATGACGACGATGGAGAAGCTGGCGACGCTGGGGCAGGTCGCGACGACGATCGCGCACGAGCTCGGCACGCCGCTGAACGCCATCTCGGGCCACCTCCAGCTCCTGCTCGAGGCCGGCGCATCCGACAAGAAGCTCACCGACCGGCTGAAGATCATCGACGGGCAGGTGGACCGGCTGACGGCGATCGTCAAGAACGTGCTCCGCGCGATGCGGGTGCCGCCTCCCCATTTCGAGCCCGTGCGGATGGAGGAGATGATCCGGCGCGAGGCGGAGCTGATCGAGCCGGTGGCCCGAAAACGGAAGGTGGCGGTCGAGCTGAAGGTCCCCCCGGATCTGCCGATTATCCCGGCCGATCCCGACCAGGTGGAGCAGATCCTCCTCAATCTCTACACGAATGCCCTGGATTCCATGAAGGAGGGGGGTCGCCTTTCGGTCTCCGCCCGCGTCATGCCGCCCGAGGAGGTCCAGCGCGTATCGCCCGGCGCCTGGGCCCCCATTGAAAATTCACCCTATCTCCGGGTCGATGTCGCGGACACCGGTGTAGGGATGACGGAGGAGATGATGGCGCGGGCGTTTGAACCCTTCTTTTCGTCGCGGTCGAACGACGGCGATTCGGCGGCGCCCTCGGGCATGGGGGCGGGGCTGGGTTTGGCGATTTGCCGGGAGATCGTCCGGAACCACAAGGGGGAGATCGTCGCAGCCAGTGAGGTGGGCAAGGGGACGACCTTTACGTTCATCCTTCCAGTGGACAACGATAATATACTGGTACATAAATAGTTATATTGCAGTGTGGAATAGTGCCACACCTTGATTAATTACCTCTCAGGGACCTTTCCACGGGACAATGGAGTGGGGAAAAATGCCACACTTTTTCCGAATGAAAAGGACACTTTTCCTTTGCAAACGTCAATATTGAAGATAAAACGCGGGTTTCCCGGTGGCACATCCTTTGCGTTCCTAGGATCCGACGGGAAGGGGCGGGGGGCCCGCCCGGAAGCTTCAATGACTCGTGGGGTTTCGACTTCAAGATAGACCTTTCATTTGGGAGAGCGCCATGCTTCGGAAGCTGGTTCCGTACTTCAGTGTCGCGGTGATGTTGGCTTGTGTCGCAGGAACCGCGTACGCCATGCAGGAAGGCGGGGCGGATCAGGCGGTCGTGAAGAAGACCTGGTTCGACCTCTTCCGGTCGACGGGACTCGTGGGCATCCTGCTGGTCATCACCTCGATGATCGGGACGGCGCTCCTCATCCAGTTCCTGGTGACGATGAGCGAGTCGAAGCTGGAGAACCACGCGGTCCTGGCGGAGGTCGAGAATCTCCTCTCCCAGGGCCAGGTGGACGAGGCGTACCAGATCGCCTCGGAGGACAAGAGCTACTCGAGCCGGCTGATCGCGGGCGCGCT
>Ga0075433_10000096_pt1 | contig 41858 bp, 36 predicted proteins | sample RhiMethybrSRZTD2_FD_75299 | JGI IMG/M metagenome (GOLD analysis project Ga0075433, IMG submission 75299) | Populus rhizosphere microbial communities from Tennessee, USA - Rhizosphere MetaG P. TD hybrid SRZTD2 | ecosystem: Host-associated > Plants > Roots > Rhizosphere > Soil | place: USA... | reverse complement strand
TCAGAGAGTATATCAACTGCCTTCACTGACCTCCCCTGGCGTGTGGAGCTGGAACGAGTGATTTTGCCAGCCTCATCTTCACGTGTCAAGGTTGACCGGCTTTCTAGGCGTTTCGAGATTGTGCCAAATTTCAAAGAAGAACACTGTTTTGGGAAGCGGTGAATGCCCGTCGGAGCAAGGGTGACAAAAGAAAGGGGTCCGCCCGATGAGCCAAAATTGGCAATTGGATTCCCGTGCCAACCGGTATGAGAGAACCTCCCTTTCTTTCGTCTTGGTGCGTTAACGCAAGATCTAACGCTTCCTGGCAATCACGTACATAATGTCGTACAAGTTCAGGTAGAGACTCAAACTGCCTAGGCCCGTCTTGCTCACGAGCTGATGAAGCGAGGGCGTCTCAGATCTGAGAACGAAAAGATTGTACGAGATGTTATCAACGCTTCTATAGAAGCCGCAGTAGCGATTGTAGACCACTTCAAATTGATTCCGATCCAACAGCAGTTCCATCGTTCGTCTGGAGAAGTATTGAAGATGAGTGGGTGGATGAAGGAGGCGCCACGTCTCTTTTTTCAGACGGGCATTGAGACTCTCGATATCGCCAGTGGTAATCGCCAACAGGGCTCCGCTGTTCATGTGACGACTGATCTTCTGGATGTAGAGATGGGGGTTCGAGAGATGCTCAATCGTATCCCATAGACAAACCACATCGAATTCTTGCTCAGCGAAATCAGCCTCAAGCAGATCGGACTGTATCACGTTGAGACCAAGTTCCTCAGTGCAATACCTCACGCCATCCTCGCTAATGTCAATGCCCTGAACTCGCTCGAAATGATTCTGTGCCGATAGGAGAAAGAATCCATAAGCACAGCCGATCTCAAGAAGCCTCTTGTGACGAGGGGGCTCGACGAATTTCATCAGCTCTCTCAAACGAAGCGTGAAATTCTTTTGGAGTACGCTTCGATCGGCCAGGTAATTACTGTATTCCTCTCCGAAAAAGTAACTTTTTCGATAGAGCTTGAGCAGCTCCGCATCGGTCAAGTTGGCGTCAGCAAAAACGAAACCGCAAGCATTGCACCTCACAACGCCGTCCCAATAGGGAGTGTTGCTGGAGTTCTCACAAATGATGCATGGCCTAGTCACTAAAATTCAGCTTTCTTTCGACGATATAGTGCGGGCGGGCTTTGACTTCGTCAAAGATCGCACCTATGTATTGGCCTAAGACACCCAAGAATATGAGTTGGATGCCACTGAAAGTAGGGATGAGAATTGCGATGGTTGCCCAACCGGGCGGCCATGAACGGTGTGTGAAGTATTCGACAAAAGTGATCAAGGCTAACAGAAAGCCTAACAACGCAAAGCTAACGCCCAGATAGATCGCTGCCTGCAGAGGCCGCTTGCTGAATGAAACGACTCCATGTGCGGCAAACTGAAAGAGCCGGCTCCAAGAGAACTTGCTCTGACCACCGCCTCGTTCCCGACTTTGAAAGTTGATTCCGGTGCTCTTAAATCCCACCCAAACGAAAAGTCCTCTGAGAAACTGGTTTCGTTCTCGAATTCCAGCTTGAAAGACAGAGACAACTCTTCGGGAAATCAGGCGAAAGTCAGCACTACCCTGTAAGATCGGGACATCCGATATCATATTGATCAGCCGATAGAATAACCGCGACGTGAGTCGCTTCAGGAAATCGGCCTCTTGGCCATCTTCCCGCACGGTGAAAACAATGTCATAACCTTCTTCAAATCTTGTCAGCATGGCAGGGATGAGTGAAGGCGGATGTTGTAGATCACTGTCCATCATAATGAGGGCATCTGAGTTCGTATGGTCGATACCCGCCAAAAGCGCCATCTGATGCCCAAACCGGGAGGACAAAGACAACACCTTTACTGAGGGATCGGCCTGGGCCACTTTTTCAAGGATAGTGAGACTGTCATCTGTACAACGGTCCACCACAAAGAGCATGGTGGATGCATAGTCGTCCAAGGAACTCAAGACGGACCTGAGTTCCTCGTAGAAACCTTCGATTACCTGCTCTTCGTTATAAACCGGAGAAAGTACCGTGAGGGTTTTCATGTTTCTTTTGCCAGATGGCCCAGGATCATTCTGAGGCTCTTCTCAAGTTCCAGTTTAGGAGCATAACCAATCAGGCGTTCAAGCCTCTCTGTGCTCCCATAGCTCACCAGGGGATCGAGCACCCGAAGGCGCTCTGATCGTGAAACGATTTGGATTTCTTTTCCCGAGAGAGCGATCATCCGCTCCAGAACGGTCTGGACTGGCGTTGGTTCACCCGTGCAAACATTTACGATTTCCCCATGAGCGGCCGGAGTACGAATTAGTTTCCAATAGATTGGGAGTACGTCCTCAATATCAATGAAGTCACGTGAGGTAAGCCTATTGCCAATCTCAACAACCGCCTCTCTCTTGCCCTTGACGATCTGGTCCACTTGTTTTGCCAGAGCTCCCACCACAAGATGGTCTGGCATGCCTGGACCCACAATGTTAAAGGCACGAACCGTAACAATCGGTCTGCTGCGCCTTGCCTCGAGGAGTCCGGTGAGCGTTTGAGCGAGTTTGCTGATACCGTAGTAGCTGTAAGGCTTGCACGGAAAATCCTCATTGACTGGAAGGTACTCCTCGGGGATGAAGCCATACTCTGCTGCCGATCCGGCTAAGAGGACCGCTGTGTTGCTCAAACCAGCCAAATCCAAAGCTCGAAGCAGGGCGAGCGCATACACTGCATTGACCTGATAGATCGAAGCGGGGTTCTCGGCCCCTAGAGTGCCAGCTAAGTGAAACACAAAGCCTGGTTTCAAATCCTGTAAAGCTTTCAGCGTGCCGGGGACATCGTCAACGCTCAGAATTTGATAGTGACTCTTGCCTCCTGACCTAAGGCCCAAAGTGAAGACATCGACTCCTTGCTCCACCAAATAACGCGTAAGGTGCCGACCACAAAAGCCGCTGGAGCCCGTGATAAGTGCCTTCATTCCATCTCGGGTAGGAATTCTTCTGGCTTGGACTCGAACATTTCGACTGCCTGCTGGTAGTCGTCCATGCGTCCAATGTCAAGCCACCGGCAAGCCTCGCTGTAGCAGTAAACCGGAAAGCCGGCGTCTCTGATTCTTAGGATGAGATCCGGGATATCGAGGGGCTTTCCGGGCTCGACGATTTCGCGCACCACGCGTTTCTTGAAGACGTTGATCCCCATGCTGACCGTAAAGTGGTAGACCGGTTTTTCGATGTAGTTTTTCAGTTCCCGGTTAGCGTCTTCCTCAATGACACCAAAATCGATCTTGACCTCTCTGGGGAAAAGTCCAATCGTCGCCGCACCCCCACATTCTTGGTGAAAGCTGTAAAGATTGCGGTAGTCGAGAGTGGTCAACAAATCCCCATTCATCACCAGGAAATCGTCTTCCAACTTGTCCAAGGCAAGACCAATAGGGCCGGCAGTTCCCAGAGCTTTGTTTTCAAAAGAGTACTGAATCTTCAAGCCATAACGGCTTCCGTCCTGGAAGAAAGCCTGAAACAAGTGACTCATGTAACCCACTGCCAGCACGATCTCCTGTACCCCCGCGTACTTCAATTGACGAATGATAATTTCCAGGATTGGATAGTTGGAGACAGGCATCAAAGGCTTCGGCAACACGGTTGTATACGGCCGTAGACGGGTCCCTTTTCCGCCTGCAAGAATCAAGGCTTGCATGGATGGTTCCTCAAAGCAGGTACTGATCCGTCTTATACTGATGCAAATTTCTGGAGATGAAATCGACGACCTCAACAAGGCCCTGCTTCAGGGAATAAACCGGCTTCCAACCGGTCAGTTTGAGGGCTTTGGTGTTGTCACAGACGAGCAAGCGCACCTCGCTCTTTGGTGGTCGAACCCGTTGCTCCTCAACCACAATTTTCTTCTTGCAGTTCATGATCTCCAGAATTTCCGCAGCCAGTTCTCCAATGCTAACGCCTTTGCCGGATCCGATGTTAATTGTTTCTCCAATCGTCTCGCCGGATTCTGCAAGTTTGATGAATGCTTGGGTGACGTCGCGCACAAATGAAAGATCTCGAACCGGGTCGAGTGACCCTAACTTAATTTCATCCTGAGTGAGGGCCTGAGTGATGATGGTCGGAATGATCGCTCTGGCAGATTGGCGAGGGCCAAAAGTGTTGAAGGGACGAATCGTGACGACGGGGAGTTCATAACTCCGGTAATAGCTCTCGGCAATTTTGTCCGCTCCGATCTTGGACGCTGAATAGGGTGATTGCCCCTGAAGTGGGTGCTTTTCGTCGATGGGCGTGTAGCAGGCGCTTCCATAAGTTTCAGAAGTAGAAGTATGAATGACTTTTTCCACTCGTTCTTTTCGTGCAGCCTCCAGGAGGTTGAGTGTTCCTTCGATGTTCGTCTTGACATAACTCATGGGAGCTATGTAGGAGTAAGGAATGGCGATCAAAGCCGCTAGATGAAAGATGATGTCGATCCCTTTCACCTGTTGCGCAACAAAGTTGCCATCTTCAATATTGCCTGCGATTACTTTAAGCTGCCGCCTGTCCTGGGAGCTGAGGAACTCAAGGTTTCCCCAGTCAGATCGGGAACTATATCGAAGCATAGCTGTCACGTCCGAGCCCTTGGCTAACAGGGCTTCACAAAGATGGCTTCCGATGAACCCACCTGCTCCAGTGACCAAGACTTTCTTCGATTCCCAGTTCATTTGACCTTCTCAGCCATTCGAGCCACTTCTCCTAAAATCCCCCTTTGAAGGGGGGGGCCGTAAGGCCTCGGGGGATGTCCCAATCGGGGCGCGCCGTGCAAGCTGTACGAGAGACATCCCCCTGCACCCCTTCAAAGGGGAATCACTCCGTTTTCATCTTTGGTGGTGCCGTCCAGTGGCATGAATGGCTCTCCTGAAACCAGGCCTTAACCTCGCTCCTATTTAAGAAAGCAGCGGTCAAAACATAACCTGAAAGAACGACGATCACCACCCTCCGCAAATACAACAGCCAAACAAATAGAGACGGATAGTATTCAAAGTGTACCTGGCTGATTCCTGTGGGAAGAAGCACACCCATCTGATTCAGGTTAACCTTGATCGGCCTCTGGCTTTTGCCGTTAACCTTCACCTTCCAATCCTTTTGAAAGTATTCATTCAATACCAGCATTGCCTGGACATCGGTTTTCAGAAAAAGCTTGAGCGAGTTTTGTGACGCGACCTCTTCAAGGATAACGTAGCGAACGGGGTTACTTTTTGAGCCAAACCAGGAAGAAAACTTGTCTAAGTCATTGACATGGACAAATACCTTTTGAAGGTAATCATCATTTCCGCGCAGTTTTGACCTGAAGTCTTCCATATCTGCATAGGTCTGGGCAATCTGGTTAACCACGAAATAATGCGGTCTCACCTTTTCGGTTGAATAGATCTTGTATCCCTCGATTTCTTTCAGCATTTCAAACTCTGAGAGCGGTATCAAGCTGCAGGGTCGGCAAACATAATACTTTGCCCCGAGCAGATTAAAGTAATTTTTCGACTGGAACGTATGAAAAAGTTCGCGAAACTGGTTATTCGGCAGAGGGTTCATGTAACCCTGGAATGTCCGCAGCCCATAATAGATCGCGTTCATACTCCAGCGACTGCTGGGGAGTTGGTCGTCTTCGACGATCACCCGAAAGTCTCGAACATTATCGATCTTCGAAACCTCCTTGAGAACCCGATGGGAACGGAGGTTGGCCTCAGTGAAATAGTCACTGTCCTTGATGAGGGGAATGCTCTCAGGCAGGAGGAGTTGAGGAGCAATGACGACGGCAGCTAGAAGACTCGTTGCAATCATGCCCTGCAACCGTCCACTCACGCGCACGACCGCTAGCACTCCGAAAAACGAGAACAGTGACACAAAGAGCATGGAGTCCTGAATGCGAGTTGCATAGTCTCGCTGCACCAGGTAGCAAGTAAGCAGAACGACTACAAACACAGCGGACGGCAGAAAGTGTCTTTTAAAGTCAAGTTTTGATGCGCCCTGGAGCCATTCTGTCAAACGCTGAAAACCAAAGGCGCTCAAAGTGCAGAAGGTGAGCCCAAAAAGCACCAGGTGACGATCTGGTTCTCGGATCTTGTTCCAAAAAGGAAGAAGGTAGTTGAGATGAGCAAAACCTAAGTGGCCACCCGTCGAAGAGAGAAGGGTATAGAGCCCTAGGATCAGAAATGGGGGGATGATCCAGTTTCTTCGAGCTCCAGGAAGACTGAGGATCACCAGAAAAACCGGGACGATTCCCAGGAAGGAATTCCCCACCTCATGCTTCATTTGGAGAGGGAATAATACGTTAGCTAACTCTCTGGGTCGTGACTGATTAAAGAGAAAACATTCAAAGGGAATTTTTTCGTAACCAATGACAGTCTTCGAAAGACTGAGCCATCGGATTGTTCTCTTCGCTGAAACGAGTGAAGGCACAAGGGCAGGCGCAGAAAGAAGTAAGCTCACAATGCCTATGGCAATCAGGCGTTGAGCGGATGTGGCGAGTCTCAGTCTATCCCTCCGATGGATGATTAGATAGGTCGCAAAAAGAACCCCGGTGCAATAGACTAGGTGGATCAGGGCATGCGCCGGAGCGGCCGTGGTCAGCAGAGTCGATGACACAATCCCCAGCAGCAGGCCCAAGCGTGGGCTCTTGTCTTCAAAGACCAGATACACGGATCCCAACGCGAGAGGCAGCCAACTATAGGGCGCAACAATGTTGATCCATGGCAGGAGTTGAAAAGTATTCGCACTAAACGCGAATAAGGTCGCTCCAAGGAGTGAAGCAATAATTGGTAAGCGAAAAATCCGTAGCATGACGTAAGTATTCAGGTGGAGAATCCACACATGAAACATTATTAAGAAGTGAACTTGTATCGAAGCAGAAATGGGCGAACTGTAAAGGCTGGAGCCGAAAAAGTAGAACGGATAAAGCGTCGAAAACTGGGGGGAGTCGTAAAGAGGAATTCCTCCGACAATTGAGTTCAGCCAATAGGGAAATTGGCCGCTGGAAAACGATTTTGCAATAAAGGAGAAAATGGGAAGGATCAAGTAGGTATTGTCTTGCCATGTCGCCTCTGAGTGTTCGCCGCCAACGAACCTCCCCAAGAAAATCCAGAAGATAATCGAAAGAACAAAAGGAATAAATACGACTTCGCAAGTTCTACGATAACGATTTGCGAACTTCAACCAAAAGCTCAACCGGTGTGAGAGACTCATTTCAACTTTCTGAAAGATTAGGTTCGTCGCATTGTGCCCAACGGTACAAGGAGTGTGACGGACAGCATCAGTCTCTGAAGTTGTCTCGGCATTCATCGAACGGTGCTTGGCTCGGTCCCAGCCATTTTGGGGGTCGTGTTATGTTACCCGATTCTCGACAGAGTGTCCGCTTCTTTCAACTGAGGAGCTTCATCAGCTTCCATGAACGGGCAGTTGCATAGGGCAGAAATGTCGTGTCGGTAAATTCTGCGCCTGCCAAAAAGCTCAGTGCCGGTCTCTCCTGACATGGATGAATGATCGTGCGGCACTCCTCTTCGTCCCGTCCGCAGGTCACGGTCCGAGACATATTCTTATGCTATACTGGCCGCTCTTTGTCCGGTTTTGACCACTGCGTTTCTTTCGATGTTAGTAGATCGCCGCAGCGAGAAATGGCGGGTGCCCGTTTTCTTAGCGGGCCTGACTCTCTTCTTTTACTGGAAGATTCTTTTCACAAACAGAGCGATGTTTCCCTGGGATGCGGTCTCGTTCTTCTACCCGTATCTCAGCTTTGTCCATGAAGAACTGAGGAATTTCCGGCTACCGCTATGGGATCCTTATGTGCTATCCGGACATCCCATCATTGGTGATCCTGAAGGTCAAATCTTTTACCCTCCGACCTGGCTTCTCGTTCTGCTGCATCCAATTTCAGAACTACCTTACAGGTTAGTCGAGATCCAGGAAATTGTGCATTTCTTTCTGGCCGGGCTATTCATGTATAACCTGGCCCAAAGCTTTGTCCAAAGCCGAGCAGCAGCTCTTTTCAGTGCGGTTCTTTTCCAGTTCGGGGGCGCTATGGTAGCCCACACAGAGCATGTACTCTCCATCGAGAGCATAGCTTGGTACCCCCTGGCTTTCTTGCTGGCACGCCGGGGTTTGCTCGAAGGCAAGCGCTTCTTTACGGTCTCCGCCGGATTTGTTTTTGGCATCCAAACTCTTGCCGGACACTGGCAGCACTCGGCTTACCTGGGATTGCTACTTTTCCTCTATTTTGTTTACGAGGGCTGCTTCGGTTCATCTCGCGCCAAACTCTGGCCTCGGTGCATCACTGCTCTTCTTATCATAGGAGCTGTGGGAGCGGCTCTGGCCATGGTGCAAATCATTCCTACCTATGAGCTCGGTGCCCTTTCTGTTCGTCGCTATCTCACCTATTGGGATGTGACCGGAGGCAATGAGCCACAGTTCTTGTGGACCCTGTTCCTGCCCAATTTTTTCGGTGGGTTGAAAGGCGTCCCAAAATGGTACCCGTATGACCTGACCTTTCAGTATGTGTTCCTGACCGTTCCTGGGTGTCTGCTGGCCTTGCTGGGATTGATCGAGACTGTTCGTCGGCGCAATTTCTTCTGGCTGGGATTGGTGTTGCTCACCATTGAGTTGTCACTCGGCCGCAATGGACATCTGGCTTGGTGGCTCTATCACGTACCCATCCTTAACATGTTCCGAAATCCTGCCACATTTTTCGATGTGACTAATTTCGCACTCTGCCTGATGGCGGGTGTCGGCGCCAAGGCTCTTTTCGAGGGATCCTTGTCCGAACGCTTTCGAAAACATTTGCCTCTCGGCCTCACAGTGGTGCTCTTCTCGGCTATCGTGCTGGGCCTGGTTTTGAATTTTGGAAGGATTTATGGCTGGTATCATATGTTAGCAGTTCTTGCGGCTGTTAACCTTGTAGTCACGGCAATGACTCGAAAGAGAGTGCGTCCAGAAATTGCGCAGCGGACCCTTTTAGGAATTGTCGTATTTCAGCTCTGCTTCTACAACATAAACCAACGGTTGAACAGCTCGGCCAATGATCCTCGAAGATACGTCAGCCGTAACCTTGCCTTCGGCCGAGCTCGAACGCTCGAGTTCCTAAGGTCGGACCGCGGCGCCGACTTTCGAGTGGGCGCGTTCGCAGACGACCAGTGGAGTGGCAATGGACCGAATGTTTGGCGCATACCCAGTATCTTCGGGTGGAACCCGATTACTTTGCTTCGCTACGAGGACTACATTCGAGGTTTCATCAGCACGTCCCGCTACACGCTGCCTTACGGCGGTCGGGATCAAAATCTGGACTCGTCGATGCTGGACATGCTGGGCACGAAATACGTGGTTTCGGTCGATTCTGTGCTGAAAAAGAAAATGCCTTTGGGGCCATCCAGCAAATTTGAACTGATGCTCGATGACGTAGGGTGGTGGCGAACTTATCGCAACAAGAACTATCTTTCGAGAACCTGGTTCTATCCGAAGGCTTATGTTCTGCCGGGCCCTAAGGAAACGATTGCCTTAATGAGCTCGAGCTGGTTTGATGGGCGCCAGGTCCTCCTGTTCGAGAAGGGAGACCTTGGTCCGGAAGGAGCCAGGATGGCCGAGGAGCTTCCAACCGTCAGGTTGGAACCGGGCGAAGTCGCCGCTGCTTCCCGGGGAGCTGCGAAACCCGACCTGAACTGTGCCGAACCTCTTCCGATGTTTGCGGGTTGGGGGGCAAAGGAGGGTGACTGGCTTCGTTATACTATCCCGCCCACAACGCCGCCCGGGCGTTATTTGCTGGTCATGGAGTACACCGGCGCTGCACTGCCTCCTCCATCGCTGGAAACCAAACTCCAGAACAGTGGGAGGGTGCAGTGTTCTGGGCCCATCAACCTGCCCGGCACTTTTACCTGGGAGTGCCGCCAATGGCGCTGTACAGACCTGGGCTTGTTCGAAATTTCCGATGGGCCCAGTGAGCTTACAATCACCTCAAAACGGTCGTCCGCTATTCAGATCTACTCTGTGTGGCTGATTCGCTTACCGTCAGCGGTGACGAAAAATCCCGGTGCCTTTTCGTTCGACAATTTTTTCACCTCGCCAAATTCCATCTCGTTTCGAAGCCATCAGGAGGTGGACGGATATATTCTGCTGAATGAAATCCACTATCCGGGCTGGACGGCCAGTGTGGATGGACTGCCGACGGAGATTATTCGTGCCGACAGCATCTTCCGGTCAGTGTTTGTTCCTGCAGGAACGCATCGTGTGGAGTTCCATTTCCGGCCTAGATATTTCGTTTGGGGCGCTGCTATTTCACTTCTGACACTCGTCGCAGGTCTAACCTATGCAGTCGCCTGCCGGCGACGTGACTCTGGGCGCCAGCTCCGCGAGGAGCGGAATATTTATAGCTAACCGGCCCCTTCGATTTCTTCTACCTCCGTCAGGACATAGCGGACCGGGAGTTGATGCCGCTCCTAACGGAGCTGGAAACATCACTTGCATCCTTGATGCTATAAAGATGGCGCCCCTAACGGGGCTGTGTGTGAGGAACGCCATAGCACCGAGTTTCAAACTTCAGCGATGCGACCGTTTGTGACCGGTCGAAATTGAATGCTCCGAGCTCCGCGAGGAGCGGCATCTTTATAGAAAATCCACCTCTGTTCTCTCCAGGCCCGTCAGGAGCGACATAGCGGACCGGAAGTCGATGCCGCTATCTGACGGAGCTCCAGGTCGGGAGAAATGACTGGAACGCTGAGTAACGAAGGTGAGTCAGTGCTCAACACTCATCCCTTCACCTACGCGAGTCCTTCAGGAGGATCAAAAAAGACACTCGTCGCATGGCAACTCGGGCAGCGAAAGAAGTGAACGCCCAGGACTGACTTGACACACCCTGATGATTTTAGGTGGCCAGCTCCGTGACCTGACCCACACTTCCAGCACACATTAAAATAGGAAGGCAACGACTCCAACTTGACCTCATTTCGCGAGAAAACTAGTGCCCAGCCGTACTGGCTAGTACGGGATCCAAACATTTTATCAACCATCCGGGTCATAGCATTAATTCCTATCACCGAAGCACGGTTCCAGGAATCGGGAATGATTTTCATCAGTCTTCCAAACAAAGAAGGAAGCCCGGGCAAAGGTCTTTTCAGATAGACAAAACCGCTGAAAAGGGCGAAGGACTGGACCAATTTGAGGTCGGTTCGCATCTGGACGTCTTGGATCAAGCGATCAAGACGGAAGCGATTGACGTGGCTATGGCCGGCATCAGTGAACCGGTACAGAGCATCGTCGAAGCTGTATCCGTTGGGGACGGCGATCCAAAGCATCCCCTCCGGCTTCAAGACACGGTGGATCTCATCCAAGGTCTGCGGGTAACCGGAAAAGTGCTCCAGGGAGTGGTGGCAAATCACCGCATCGATTGAGCCACCGGCCAGCGGGATTTTATCAGCGCTGGACCGAATATACTGCAGGCGGTCGCCGTTCCGACATAGCTCTGCTGCATTGAGAATGATATCGATTCCAATGATTTTGCATCGACAGGAATTGTAGTCGAAACTTCCATTGCCACAACCAAGGTCCAGCGTGGTTTGCGATTCACTGAGGGTCTTTAGAATGTTGTGCACTAGTTCAGGCCTTCTGGCGGTTCGACAAAGACGTTTCGTGCACCACAGTTCAAGCAGGAATAAAACCGAAGCCCAAGGATCGGAGTTAAGCGACCATCTGACTTCAAGTACCCAGCGTCATTGCCCGCCCCGCAGCTCCAACACACATTAAAATACGAAAACAGAGCCTCCAGCTTAACCTCAGAGCGGGCAAAAACAAAGCCCCAGCCGTATTGACTGAGCCGCGAACCCACCACCCTGTCAACCCATCTCGTTAATACATTGACCACCAAACTCCCTGCTCTGTAGACACCTTCGGGAATGAGGGACAGCAGCTGACCCAACTCCCGGTGGTTGGGAAACAACTCGAGAGTCGGTCTCTTCAAGTACAGAAATCCACTAAACAACAGTATCGATTGAACGAGTTTGAGATTCGTACGCTGTCGAACCTCTTCGACAAGACGGTCAAAAGTGAACTGGTTGGAATGGCCGCCGGAGAGGAAAAGCCAACGATAGAAGGCGTCGTCAAAACCTCGCCCGTCTGGAATGGCTAGCCAAAGCAACCCTGTGGCAGTCAGAACCCGGCTAATCTCTGACAGTGCTTGTCTGTAATCCCCCAGATGTTCCAAAACATTATTACAAATAATGGCATCGATTGAACCGTCCTTGAGCGGAAGAGAGTGCGCATCAGACTGCACGTAAAGAATACGACCTCCATCTCTACGAAGCGAGTCACCTCTTAGGTTGGTATCGGTGCCAATGATCCGGAATCGGTACCAAGTGTAGTTGAAACTGCCTCTCCCACAGCCCAGATCGAGGACGGTTTGCGACTCATTCAGTGTTCTCAGGATGTTATGCATTGGGACTGAGCTGGACAGAGCGTCCCGATCAAGGAGCGGGTGACAGCTTTCTTCAGTGATATCGAACCATGTTCACACAGACTTCTTGAAATGTGATCTTCTGGCGGCAGACGCAGAATTCCGGAATCAGGTGCTTGTAAACCCTCATCTGGTCGCAAGGATGATTTGCCATCGCCTTCGTATGGAGTGGGTTTGATCCTCCCATTTTCTGTGTTCAGCTCATCGATTTGGTAGACCTTGGCACTTGTAACAAGCGTAACTCGACGGCCCCAAATCTCCGGTTCAAGCGTCCTGCCGATTTTAGAAAGCTGGCGTCATTGCCACTGCTGTTCGGCTCTTAGAATCTTGCGCGCTCCCGCCGGCAGCCCATCTTACCCGCCTTTGGTTCGAAGAGACCCGCCGGGGTTTCGGAAACAATGGGACCCCCCTTTTTAGCGCACACCGTGATCTTCTCATGAAGACCACCCCGGTAAGCCATTTGATTCAAGAGAAGACGCAGGACCAGAGTTGCTGCAGAAAGTAACAGTACCAGAGCTCGTTCCGGGAGTTTCGTAAGGCGCATGTCGGCTGTGCCGAGCCGTTCCACTTTGAATCCAAGGCTGACGAACAGATCTCGTACTTCTTCCAACGTGTATTCCTTAGGGTGGATGACGCCGTAGTCAAGCGAATTGTGGAAGTAAGGACACTGTTGTGGCGAACGGCCACAGAGCATTCTTATCAAGGACCGTGCAGAGTTGATGTTCGGTGTCGTGAGGATCAACCAACCCTCAGGCTTGAGAACGCGCTTGATTTCTTTCATCATCGGGATCGGACTGTACTTCAAATGTTCCAGTACCTCGAAACAAGTCACCACATCAAAAGTATTCTCGGGGTAAGGAAACTTCTGACGTTCTACGTCCACTCGCTCAATACAGACACAGTTGGCTTCATGCGGGTCATCCGTCTCAAAGAACCCGTCCGGACCAACTCCAATTCGATTTCCTTCTTGGGATAGTGCTCTCACGGTGCAGGACGGGAGTTCACCCTTAATGATGGCGGGTTCTATTCCCAAGCTGCCTACATCCAAGTAACAGTCCTCGGGTCTGATCAATTGCCGCAGGAGGACGACGTTCATCGCAATCCGGGTCAAACTATCAGCGAAGTACTCCCTAAAGAAAATATTGAGGCGATTGTTGGAGGTAGAGAGAGATCGGAGGTGTTGTGCGGCCTCGTCTACTTTCCGGGAGTTCCACTTTGGTGGAGCTGGCGAGGTCATTGCAACGAACTCACAAAAACCCAAAAGACAGCCTCACTGGTGCTTGAGTAGGTGATTGGAATCAGGAGGTCTTCGTGTCTCATGGAAACACAGGTCTTGGCTTCCCGCGGTTATTGGACTTCGGCTCAGTTCAGTATCTCGATGAGAAAAGATGGCACCAGCGAGGAGTATTCATAGATAGCAATCTTTGCTTGTGGCAAGTTGGAATCAATGTGCCAGGCCTAGCTCTACCATTTTTGAGTAGAGGGCCTCAGCAGTGACTCGGTGCCCTTCTGCATTGAAGTGCCCGCCGATGTAGGGAAGCACGCGATCGCTGTTCTGCTCAAATGGCTCGTTCAAGAAGACACAAGGGACGCCGAGACGACCGAACAAACGCCCCAGCCGCTGCTCCGGATAGTCGCGGACCATCTTTCTAGAGGGGTCAGCCGCAGTAAATGCCTTCCAACTCTTAGCTCTGACGCAAGGCTCAAAAGGGACAACAACCGGGATGAATTGAATGTTCTTCTCACGGCAGAAGAAAATCATCTTTTCGAAAATTTTCTCGGTGATCCTCCAGCCGTGAGAAATGATCTCCGGTTGGTCTTGGTCAGAGACGTAAGTATAAAGAAGTGGGCCAAGGGGGGCTAAGCCCATCTCTTGAGAACGTTGCTCGTAGAATCTTTCAAGATCGGCCTCTTGGGTTTGTCTCCGGCTCTTGAGAATCTTGTGTTCGGCAACTCCATAAGAAACAAAATAACGGCGCAGAAAGTTACGAACAGGTTGTGCGGAGGTGAGGTGTAACTCTCCGTCAGACAAGGTAAAATAGGGGCGGTAGCGGTCGTTGACGCTCTTGCACAGGTCACACAGCTCAAGGGTATTATTGCAAATGTCGTTCAGGGGAAAAATCTGGCAGATGACAACATCAGGAGAGTAGTTGAGGCCTATTTGAGTTAAGGCCACCCACTCCTGCGTGGTGCCAAAGTCGCCCACTCCCAAGTTGATTGCTTCCCATGTCCTGCTCCCGCACTGATTGAGTTTTACCTCCAAGCGGCGAAAGAAAGTCTCATCCAGATTGACTTGCAGAGCTTCGGCGAAGGAGTCGCCAACGACCACGATGCGTTTGGTTCCGGAGGGTTTCCTGAGAGGGTGTTCAACATCATGAAATCCTCTCGAATTGAACGCGACACGGATCTCTTTCCCGTCCAGCCAGTAGTGGTAACTCTTGTTCGGTACTTGGCTCCAGCCGATAACGGGGTGGTATTTCCAGAAAGGATTGATTTCATAGTGAACCTTGAAGATCCGGACCGAAACTTCAAAGAGACCGATTGCAAAGATAGTGGAAACCAGTACCAGAGCTGCCCTTGAAGCTATTCTGGGAAGGAGAGGACACACCACAAAGACTCAAAGATCCTTCAGCCGTTAACAAGACCCCCCCTCGGCCTGGCTCTTTGGGAGACGTGCCCAGACGGCGGGTGAGGTGAGCGATGTCATTCAATCATGCAAGCTTTTATGGATCTCAGATTTAACTTCGTTCACATGTGCCGAAACCCATTTTTTTTCCTTTGTTTGTGGCAAATCAGAGCTGAACCACACAGGCAAAAAGGATGCTCGGACAGGCATGGATCTGTCGCAGGACGTCTTCGGTAATCTCACTGTCCACATTGACTACTCCCACCGCATGATGATTGCCTTCGACGCGGCCCAACGCGAAATTGGCGATGTTGATGCGGTTGTTCCCGAGCAACGTCCCGATTTGGCCAATAACGCCAGGGGTGTCGTTATTGCGGATGAAAAGAACGGTTCCGTGCAACGGAGCTTCGATGTCAATGCCATCCACGGAAACCAGACGTAGATTATCCTGAGAAAGAATAGTTCCTTCGATCCACTCTTCTCGCTGGTCGGTCTTCAGCCGTACCGAAATCAAGTTGGAGTAGCTACGCACCCGGTTGCTGCGGGACTCAATCAGCAAGATGCCACGTTCATCCAGGATCTTGCGGGCATTGATGACATTCACGCCCTCGCACAGAATGGGCTTGAGAATTCCCACAATGATGGCATTGGCGATCAGGTTGGTATTCAGCTCGACGGTCTCGCCATAGTAGCGAATCCCGATTTCATTCATCCTGCCCTGCGAAATTTGAGAGAGAAAGGCTCCCAAATTCTCTCCCAAACGCAGAAAGGGCCCCAGTTTTTGGTACTCTTCGAATGAGACAGAAGGAAAATTCACTGCATTACGAATGACTCCCGCCCTGAGAAAGGCTCGTACCTGCTCAGCGATTTCGACGCCGACGGTTTCCTGAGCCTCCAGTGTGGAAGCCGCGATGTGGGGAGTTGCGATGACGTGAGGGTGCTTAAGTAGGTGGTGGTCTGCTGCGGGTGGTTCAGCACTGAGCACGTCCAGAGCGGCGCCGGCAATTTTTCCGCTGTCTAGAGCCATTGCAAGATCGTTTTCTTGAATGAGCTCACCCCGCGCGGTGTTGATCAGATAGACGCCATCTTTCATTTTGGCGATGGATTGGGCATTGATCAGGTTGCGGGTGGTCTCAACTAGAGGAACGTGAAGCGTGATGATGTCCGAACTGGCTAACAGGTCATCGAGAGAAACCATCTTGATATTCAAGTCCTTGGCCAAGCGGTCAGAGACAAAGGGATCATAGATGACGACGTCCATCTGAAATGCTTTGGCCCGGCGCACAACCTCAATTCCGATCCTTCCCAGGCCGACAACACCCAAAGTCTTGTCCTTGAGTTCAAAGCCCGTAAACTGCTTCTTTTCCCACTTGCCATGTTTCGTTGAAAAACTTGCCTGGGGCAGATAGCGGGCGAGCGAGAGAAGCAACGCGATCGTGTGCTCCGCGACGCTGATACTGTTTCCACCAGGGGTATTCATCACCACAATACCTTTTTTGGTGGCAGCTTCCAGGTCGACATTGTCCACGCCAGTCCCGGCGCGGCCAATCACCTTCAGCTTTCTTGCTACCTTGATGACCTCGGTTTTGATCTTGGTATTGCTGCGGATGACAAGACCATCGTAGTCCCCGACGATGTCCAACAGCTGCGGAGGGTTCAGATTCGTCTTGACGTCGACCTGCCACCCGGGCTCCTGCCTGAGAAGGTCAATGCCCTGCTGAGATAGTTTGTCGCAGACGAGGATTTTCATTAGTCGTCTTGGAGGAGAGAGTAATCATCACAAAGGCACAAAGGGCACAGAGAGCTTGTCAACCGTTAACAATGCGATGGATGCGATCCTTGAGTATCGGAACGTTGAAGTTAATAAGTAGACCCAGCCAGAGGTTTGATAGTTTCCGTAAGTCAATACCTACTCTTCATGGATCCGCTCGACTCTCTCAACAGCCTTAAACTCAATGATTACAAGTTGTCCAACCACAAGGTCCAGTCTCTAGCCACAGTCGAGGCTCCGGTGGAGGAACCTGACATTCCAGGGGAATGCCCTGCAAAGACAGCTCGTGATAAATGCATTCCTCATACTCCGACTCAAGCAAGCCAGGTCTAAGAATTCGATGCACCTCGATTGCTGCCCCGATAATCCCTTTGGAAAGATCATTCGCAACGGCTTTTTTGTCCTGTGTTAACGCAGCCGATGGCATCTTGGCCCTCTCTGCGTTTCTTGTGCCTTTGTGGTGAATTCAGGAGTGGCTTTTCAGATACACCTCTTGAGCTGCTTTCACGCCGCTGCCCAATTCCACGTCAACATTGAGTTTCCTTAAAATGATTTCCAGGCAGGCAATGATGGCCAGCGTGTCTATGAAATCGTAATAACCCAAGTGAGCAATGCGGAAAATCTTTCCTTTCATCTCTCCCTGACCGTTGGCAACGACGGCACCGAAGTTCTTCTTGAACTCCTTGATCACAGTTCCGGAGTCCAGCCCTTCAGGAGCGCAGATAGCGGTCAAGGCGTCGCTCGGAGAATCTGAAGCAAAGAGTTTCAAGCCTAAAGCTCCAACGGCAGCCCGGGTTGCCTTCGCGAGAAGCCCCGCATTCTGAATGAGGTTCTCCCGACCTAATTCCCGAATGTATCGGAGAGCCTCTCTGAGAGCTACGACCAGGGTGATGGCTGGAGTGTAGGATGATTCTCCTTTAGCGTTGTTCTTTCTCTCCTTCTGAAAGTCGAAGTAAAACTTCGAAGAGCGTGCGGTTTCGATCAAGCTCCAAGCTTTTGGGCTGACCGCTGCAAAAGCCAGCCCAGGGGGAATCATCAGAGCTTTCTGAGAGCCGCCAATCACGACATCCAGATGCCATTGGTCTGTGGGCATCTCCATCACTCCCAGTCCTGTGATGGCATCGACCACCAATGCCGTCTTAGGATGTTGGTGCACAATCTCGCCTAATGCCTTGATGTCCTGCCGCGCACCGGTGGAGCTTTCCGTGTACTGCACAAAGACTGCGCGGGTTTCCGGACGTTTTTTCAGCAAGGCTGCTACCTGTCGAGGATCGACAGACTGGCCATACGGAACCGAGAGTACCTCAGTGTTGATGCAATAGGTCTTACAAAGTTGGATCCAGCGCTCGCCAAATTTCCCCGCACTAACGACCAGTGCCTGGTCACCGGAGCCGAGAAGATTGACAACGGCACCCTCCATCACGCCACTGCCCGACGAGGTGAAAAGCAGTACATCACCCTCGCTGTTGTAGAGATACCGCAGACCGTCCAGGACTTCCTTAAAAATGCTGCGGAATTCGTCAGTACGGTGGTGAAGCAAGGGCTGCGCCATAGCGGTTTGAACTTGAGGCAACAACTGTGTCGGACCGGGAGTAAACAGTCGTTCTTTAAACATGCATCAGACTCGCTTTCGCCACGCCTAAGGGTGTTACCGTGCTGCTACCAAAAATCAAAACTATAGCATAAGATAGGGCCCATCAAAAGCGGCCACAGAGGCACGGAGACACGGAGAATGAGCATCATCGATCAGCTCACTGAACGGGTTATCGGATGTGCGATCGAAGTTCATCGACAACTTGGTCCAGGTCTACTTGAGAGAACCTGCGAAGAGGCTTGCTGCATTGAATTAGAGGACGAGGGGTTGAGATACCAGCGTCAGCTTGTCGTCCTCGTAATGTACAAGGGGAGAGGTATAGGAGAGCATCGCATTGACCTAGTAGTTGAGGACATTGTCATCGTGGAAATCAAGAGTGTGGAACGGTTCGACCCTGTTTTCGAAGCTCAGATTCTGACCTACCTCAGGATTACAGGAAAGGGAATTGGGCTCTTGATCAACTTCAATTCAAGACTCCTAAAGGATGGACTCCGGAGGTTCATTGTATAACTTCTCTGCGTCTCTGTGCCTCTGTGGCTATCCTCTTACTCCACTTTGGCGAGCACCCGGGTCCCACCCGGGATCTTGGTAAAATCCTCGATCTGGTCGCCAGACTTGATGGTTAGATTCGGAAAAATATAGATCGTCTGCGGAGCCAGATACAGATCTTCCAGGTCCTCTCCCAGTGGGTTCCCCGTCCGAGGTTGGGAGATCTGCCGATAAGCTACCAAAACCTTACTTCGCAACGGCACAGCCGACCAATCTGAAATCGTGTTCCCGGCGTGTAAGCTTCCATCTGGATAGAGGTAAAAGGCAAAAGAAGAACGGTACAAGGCATTGGCAATTTTCCAGGGTGAAAGAGATACTGAGACCTCAGGGAACAAGACCTCGGCCCGTAATGGGCTAATCAGTTTCTTTTCCTTCGCTTCAATCACGTTCATCCTGACTTCCGTGCCGGCGGGAATGTTCGACCAGTCCTCAATTTGATCTCCGCGAAGGGAGGTTCCATCCGGGAAGGAGTAGACCGTCATAACCGCTTTGTACTGCTCCCCGGCGATTTTCCAGGCAGTCCGGGTTGCTGAAATGACATTTGGACTCTGCAGAGCAGAGAGGTTTTCCTCCTCTTCGGTTTCCTCGTCACTGGCCTCGACGTGTCCGGCCGCCGGCATCACACTCGGGCGACCTCTAATCCGTCCGGCGATGATGTCGGGGTCTTCCGATGGGTTATCCAGCAGGCCCGCCTTGAGACGATTGAAATTGTCAGCGCCGGGGTCCAGCTTTCGCCCGCGTAGTCGTTCTTTGTGAAAGCGGTTCGGAGCTGAATAGGCAATCCGGTAGTGTTCCAGAACATTTCGATCCTCGATTTCATACCGTTTCTTCAGAACATCCAGCAACCACTTGAGGGACCGGTATTGTTTCTCTCCGAATGGCACGTCGTGATATCCCTCCAATTCGACTCCTATGGAGTAATTACTCAAATCCTCGAGTCCGTTCCACATACTGACACCGGCATGATTCGCCCAGTATTTGGGATCGAGAATTCGATAGATTGCGCCGTTTTGGGCAATTAAGTAGTGAGCATGGCCTCCACGCGTGACGTAATGCCCGTAGCGCACTTTGCCTCGGGAGAGGGTGCGCAAAGCGCTCGGCAGGCTGCTTTCGGTTGAATGAACAATCACGAACCTGGTTTCGTGGCGGATTTCTTTCGAAAAGCGGGGGTTGAGGTAGCGCTGATAGTCGATGATCTTAGAGGCGTGACCCTGGATTGAAGGAACAGCCCAGAAGAGCAAAGCGAGGTGGATGATGAACCGACGACGCCCTTGAGACATCGAGGTTGGAGCGGCGATCCTCATGCTAGAAATAGTCCGGTCCAATCTTGACAGTAACTTTCTTTAAAGACAACTCGAGAGCGGCCAGGCAGTTGGCCGTTGCCTTCCCAGTCCATGACCTCGCAGATAGACACAGTGACATAAGTCAACAACCTGAGGAAGATGCAAAACGTCCTCCTTGGCTGAGGAGAGAGTGAACGCGTGAGAGGTGTTTGCAGGAAGCAGCCCACGGTCGGCGTCGTGTGCCCCATGCGGGTTGCAAAGTTTCTTGCTGCTCTTCTGATTTGGGTTGCTCTGTATAGCGAGTGAATACATCAGGCTGAGACGTCCAACCGACGCTGGAGTAGGTGCAAAATCTCTTGTCTCCCGACCATACCCAACAGGCGGCCCTGTTCCACGACTGGCACCTGGTTGATATCCTCCCGGTCCATAAATTCGAGGATCTTGACAATTTCCTGATCGGGGCTAACCCACCTGAGCTGTTGGAGCGGGATCATGATCTCTTCCACACAGATCTGGTTCCACTGGTCGCGTGGGGTCTTGTTGACCTCGTGAAGAGTGATGATGCCTTGCAACATCTCATTGTCCATGACCAGAAAACAGTGGCGGCCCGTGCGAAAAAGAAAATCTTCAATAAATGTTGCCACGGTCGTGCCGCGTTCAATCCGAGGGGAGTCCCGAGTCATCATCTCAGCGGCTTTGATTCCTGAAAGGGACTCTCTCAAAACTACCTGTCGATAGCTCTGCTGGGCGGCGTTCAGGAAAAACCATCCGATGAATCCAATCCAGAGGCCGTTGAGGAAATTACCGCGGAGGGCAACCACCACACCGACCACAATGAACGAGTAGGCCACGATCTTGCCGATGATTGACGCAACTCGCGTGGCTGCAGTGAAATTGCCGGAGAGTCCCCAAATGACCGACCGCAAGATTCTGCCGCCGTCAAGGGGGAAGCCCGGGATCAAGTTAAGCAGGGCCAGCGCAAGATTAATCTCGGCAAGCCACAGGCCCAAGGCCGCCAGGATTTCGTTGCGACCATCGCTCAGATGCCAGAGCTCCATGAAGAAAAGGGATATTAAGACATTGGCGGCAGGACCGGCGGCCGCGACGAGAAACTCGGTGCTGGGGCGGCCCGCCTCGCGACTGATTTGGGAAGCCCCGCCAAAGATGAAGAGAGTGATAGACCGAACCGGAATCCCTTTGGAAATGGCAACGGCGCTATGAGCCAGCTCATGGAGGATTACCGACACAAAGAACAGCAGGCTTGTCAGAATGCCTGCTGCCCAGTAGGTGAATGTGTTCCAGTGGGGGTATTGTTCGGAGAATCGCGTGGTTAATGAAAGAGTAATGAGCGTGAATACCACGAACCAAGTGGGATCAACTTCGAAGGTGATCCCAAGAACCCTGCCTAGTCTTATTTTTGGACCAGCCATTCACAACTCACCCGTGAGATTAACACTTTGCTCCCAGCAGAAACTCTAGCGTACCGGGTAACTCGCGTCAAGCACGGCGAAGTTGAGGAAGTTGAGGAACGGCCGCTCACCTTCAGCACTCTGGACCGTGCAGAAGCGTGGGTAAGGAAAGGGCTGGCAAGCCAGCGCACTCAAAATCGGACCCGCAGAGAGTCAATTTCCCAAACCCACGTCACAGTGCGGGGCTACTGAGGGGCTGTCAGTATGTTATGAAATGTACTCAGGTGGGCGACGCTTGATTTCTTTGATCTGGAAGCGGCCAAGACTCGAAGCAGTTGTGATAAGATCCTGTGGTCGGCATAAATGAATTAGGTCTGTGCGGAAGTTTTCCGAGGATGGATTCAGGAGGTTCCATTGAAGGCCGCCAAGGCTAGAATCGAAGGGATCGTCAAAGGACTGAAGGAAGCCTATCCCGACGCCGAGTGTGCGCTCAGCCACAAGAATCCTTTGCAGCTGCTGGTGGCCACTATCCTTTCCGCTCAGTGTACAGACGTCAGGGTGAACCAGGTCACTCCGGTCCTTTTTAGGCGATACCCATCGGCGCAGGACCTCGCTGGCGCCTCCCAAGCCGATCTGGAGAAAATAATACATTCAACAGGCTTCTTCCGGAACAAAGCCAAAAACATCAAGGCGGCGTGCCAGAAGATCATCAGCGAATTCCAGGGCCTGGTTCCAGCCACGATGGAAGAGCTTTTGAGTCTGCCGGGCGTTGCCCGGAAAACCGCTAATGTGGTTCTTGGCACCGCCTATGGAATACCGGCCGGAGTGGTCGTCGACACCCACGTTTTCCGCATCGCCCATCGGTTGGGATTAACGCGCGCGAAGACCCCTGAGAAGACTGAACTCGATCTGATGAAGTTGCTTCCTCAGGACGAATGGATTAACTTCTCGCATCGCCTCATTCACCACGGCCGGCGAGTCTGTGGAGCTCGAAGCCCGCAGTGCCCCAGCTGCATCCTTACGGATCTCTGTCCAAAGCTGGGCGTCAACCATAACAAGGTGTTGCCCGCACATTGATACGCTGCATCAACCGTTGGGTACCACTCTATGTCTCATATCCAGGTAGAGATTCGAAATGATCGGAGTGACTTGGAGATGTTTCTTGGAGATCGCCTCTACGAGTTTAACTCCAGAGCCACAGGCATCTTCGATGGAGAGCTGCTACACGCATCAGTGGAGGATGAAGCGGGCAACATTGGGGCCGCCATTAGCGGCCACACATGGGGTGGTTGCTGTGAGATCGGTCGTCTCTGGGTACACGAGTCAATGAGGGGTACCGGCACAGGTACCGCCTTAATGGAAGCCGCAGAACGAGAGGCCACTCGCAGAGGTTGTCATCAGATGGTCCTGTCTACGCATAGTTTTCAAGCTCCCCGCTTCTACGAAAAACTTGGTTTTCAGCGGCTGGCAGCCGTACCAAACTATCCTAGGGGTCATGAGAACATTGTCTACATCAAATATCTATCGGAAGCGGGGTCCATCTAAGAGGAGGGCACGAGTCCAACAGCGACCTGACCTCCCGGCCCATCACAGTTCAGCCTGAGAGTTCACGCCACAACACCCTGTAATCCGGCTTTCGGCCACTCTTTGTCGAGTGGGGCAGGGACGCAAGCTAACAGGGAAGAAACCATGCCGCGGCCTAGCAACTCATTGGCTGAGGTCGGGCTCTGTATTCTTACTCCCGTCCCGAAGTCGCCTTTCGAGCAAGGTCAAGGCGATGATCGTTTTTCCATCTACTATCTTCCCTTCGTCGACGCGGTTCAACGCCTCTTGAAGTGGAACCCACTCGGCTTGGATCTCTTCACCCTCGCTCTCTAAACCTGCGACGCCAACAGGCTGGTCTGAGTTCTCAACAGTGCCCAAATAGAGGTGAACCCGGTCTGAGCATCCCCCGGGGCTGAAGAAATAATGGGCCAGCAACTCGGCTTTTCGCAATCTCAAGCCGGTCTCTTCAAAGACTTCGCGGTGGGCGACTTCCAACGGAGTCTCATTTTCTTCCATCATGCCCGCCACGCATTCCGTCAACCAGCCATCCCGTGTCTTGGCGTAGACTGCATAGCGAAACTGCCTGATCAGGAGCACGCGTTGGTTCACTTCGTCGTAAATGAGAACAGCGACCGCGTCGGACCGATGATAATGAAAACGCGTAATCTCCTCGCTCATTTCCCCGCCAAACCTCTGGAAACGAAGCGTCGACTTGATAATCTTCACGAACCCATCATGCTCGATCCGGCTCTCCTTAATTTCGACTTTCATTCTTCTCCTTGGTGTTTAGCCTGTGTCAAAGTTTTTCCGTGGCCAGGCGATCCTTGACAACCCGAATGAGGAAGTCCATGCCCGCAGCATTATGTCCTCCTTCCGGAAGAATAATGTCGGCGAGCTGCCGGCCGGGTTCCACAAATTGAAGATGCATTGGCCGAACGGTCTGCAAATACTGATTGATGACCGAGTCCACGCTCCGGCCCCTCTTCGACAGATCTCTCCGCAGCCGGCGTATGAATCGGATATCCGGATCTACTTCGACATATACCTTCAGGTCAAAATGCTGGCGTAGCAGCTCACTTTCGAAAACCAGGATGCCTTCCACAATCACAATAGGTTTCGGCCCCAACTGGCGAGTTTCATTTTGACGAATATGCCGGGTGAAATCGTAAATCGGTTGCGAGATCGTTTGGCCTCTCTTCAGTAAATCCAAGTGCTCTGCAAACAAGCTCCAATCAACAGAATCTGGGTGATCGAAGTTAAGCCCCACTCTTTGCTCCAAAGACAAATGGCTGTTGTCCTTGTAGTAAGCATCTTGTGTGAGTGGCAGGACCTTGTCCTCCCCCACTGCTTCGACGACTTTCCGCGAGACGGTGGTCTTTCCTGAGCCCGTTCCTCCAGAAATGCCGATGATCATCATGACTTAGAACCATCTGCAATTTCGTGACAAAGAGAATTAAGCAGCCGCGTCAAGTCAGGGTCAATCCGCCGGCTAAGCCGTAGCACTTCTTCATGACTCAGATCGGACTTCGAGATTCCAGCGGCAAGATTGGTAATGCAGGAGATGCCAAGACATTCCATGCCCATATGCCTGGCTACGATCACTTCAGGAACGGTGGACATGCCGACAGCATTTGCTCCCAGTCTTTTCAGCATTGTGATTTCCGCAGGAGTCTCATAGCTGGGGCCGGAGACGCCGGCATAGACGCCTTGTTTGAGAGGTAGCTTCGCCTTCCGGCCACACCGAAGCGCCAATTGGCGAAAATTGGGCGAATAGCATTGGCTCATATCGGGGAAGCGCCCTAAACCGGCCAGGTTATCTCCGAGCAGCGGATTGGGCAGGAAGAATCCCAGATGATCGCGAATCAGCATCAAATCACCAGCTTTGAGATTCGGCGTGATTCCTCCGGCGGCATTGGTAACCACCAAGCGTTTGAGGCCGAGCGCGGCCAGCACGCGAACCGGAAAAGTGACGGCCTTCATGTCTTGCCTCTCGTAATAATGGACTCTTCCCCGCACGCAGCAAACGGCGGTTCCTGCTGCCTTGCCGAATACGAGAAGGCCCGCATGCCCGATCACCGAAGGAGACGAAAAATGAGGAATGGAGGCAAAGGCGATCTTTTTCTGCGAGGCAAGACCATCCGCAAAGTCCCCCAGACCCGAGCCAAGAATGATGGCCAGGCGGGGCTGCGAAACTCCAGGCGCTCCGCTCCTTAGTGTACGACGAATGTACTTGGCAGCCTGCAGGACTTCACCAGAGTGTGACGAGTGTTGAATCACCTTCATATTGAGCGAACTTCATTAAAACGGTTGAGCCGACCGAAAACAATTTGGCAAGCAGATTCTACTTTACCGGCTGGGCAAAACACAGGGAAAGCTGGCATGCAGTTGCACAAGTTGTGGCAGGTAGGGATGAGACCCTGAAGCTGGCAAAAAAATCACCAAATGGGTGGCATGGCTTCTTGGAAACTTCGCACCGTTCTTGGCGAATCATTGGGGGTCGCGTTCCCTAACGCGGTGATTCTTAGAGCTCTGAAATTCGCTGCAACTGCTCGGGCTGGCCTTAACGGGATCGGCTACAACGGGAGTTTCTCCTATACTCACTTCTAGCTGAGGTGTTACTCGTGGAGGGATTTTCGGTTGCGCATCAATAGCGCTGTCTGATATTTTGAGCTTCCTTTGAAACGTCTGATAGCAGAATTCATCTCCAGAACCAGCCGGAGCTTCCCGGATGCCATCACCGTTCGAGATCGAAATTGAAGAGATTGTTAACGCCGAGCATTCCGATCCCTTCCATATCTTGGGGGCCCACCCGGTCGAAACAGGCTCCGTCTCCGGCAAACCGAAGATGGGAATTGCCATTCGTGCGTTTCTTCCCGAAGCTCAACACGCCTGGGTTGTTCCAGACACCGAGGCCAGCTCGCCTCTTCCAATGGAGTTGCTTCATCGCGATGGTTTTTTTCAAGCCCTTCTGAAAGATCGCCAAGAACCGTTCCCTTACCAATTACGAGTCGTGACTCATGAGGGCCAAACCTTACAGTTCCCAGATCCCTACGTCTTTCCGCCCCTGCTTACGGAGTTCGATCTTTATTTGATGGGTGAGGGCAGTCACTATCAAAAATACGAAAAACTGGGAGCACATCAGCGGGAGGTCAACGGGGTCGCGGGGCTACACTTTGCGGTCTGGGCTCCCAATGCGAAGCGCGTCAGTGTCATCGGAGACTTTAATAGGTGGGATGGGCGTCGTCATCCCATGCGCGTTCGTGGAGCGACAGGCATTTGGGAAATCTTCATTCCTGGACTCGGTGGAGGGACGCTCTACAAGTTTGAGATCAAATCGCGCTTCAACAATTTTCTGACTCAAAAGAGTGATCCCTATGGATTTTATTTTGAGCGATCTCCGAAAACCGCTTCCATTGCTCACGATCTGAATCAATATGCATGGCAGGACCAGCAATGGATGGAACAAAGGCCAAACAAAAACTGGCTCGAAGCTCCTCTCTCGATCTACGAAGTCCATCTAGGGTCGTGGATGCGGGCTACGGGAGACGGCAACCGATATCTCACCTACAAAGAGTTGGCGGATCAGTTGATCCCCTACGTGATCCAAATGGGATATACCCACATCGAGCTGCTCCCTATCATGGAGCATCCCTTTGATGGCTCGTGGGGGTATCAGACCATTGGATACTTCGCTCCGACGAGCCGCTTCGGGACCCCAGAGGATTTCATGGCCTTTATCGACTGCTGTCACCAGCGGGGCATCGGTGTGCTCCTGGACTGGGTGCCGGCGCACTTTCCGAAAGACGGACATGGGCTCGGCTATTTTGATGGCACCAACTTGTATGAACACGCCGACCCTAGGCTGGGCGAGCACAGGGACTGGGGAACTTTGATCTTCAACTACGGGCGCAACGAAGTTCGCAACTTTCTCCTATCCAACGCCCTTTTCTGGTTGGGGAAATATCATCTGGATGGCCTCCGAGTGGATGCTGTGGCTTCGCTTCTCTATTTGGACTATTCGCGCCGCCCGGGCGAATGGATTCCGAATCGGTATGGCGGGAATGAGAATCTGGAGGCCATAGAGTTCATTAAGAAATTCAACGAGCTCGCCCACCACTATTACCCGGGCGTTTTGACAGTGGCTGAGGAATCGACTGCATGGCCTGCCGTTTCACGCCCAGTCTATCTGGGCGGACTGGGATTTAGCCTGAAATGGAATATGGGCTGGATGAACGATATACTGCTCTATTTTTCCAAGGACCCGATCCATCGAAAGTTCCATCACAACAATCTGACTTTCGGATTGATGTACGCCTTCACTGAGAACTTTGTTTTGCCGCTCTCACATGACGAAGTCGTGCATGGAAAGGGGTCTCTGTTGAGCAAGATGCCAGGTCTCTATCTCGAGGACAAGTTCAGTAACCTGCGTCTGCTCTATGGTTACATGTACGGGCATCCGGGCAAGAAACTGCTCTTCATGGGAGGAGAATTGGGCCAGTGGCGGGAGTGGAACCATGATGAAGGACTGGACTGGAGCCTGCTGCAGTGGGAACCCCATCGAAGGCTGCAGCAGTTTGTGCGGGACGTTAATCAACTTTATCGGTCGCAGCCATCGCTGTATGAAGTGGATTTTCATTACTCCGGCTTTGAGTGGATCGATTTTCATGACACCGACCACGGCATCGTGAGTTTTCTAAGACGAGCCAAGAATCCTGAAGAGTTTATCGTGTTTGTCTGCAACTTTACTCCTATGGTCCAGCACGGCTATCGAATGGGGGTTCCCGCACCTGGGTATTATGTTGAGGTTCTGAACAGTGATGCTGCGGTCTATGGCGGGCGCAACTTTGGAAATGCGGGTGGCCTCCCGGCGGAAGCGACTCCCTGGCAGGGGAGACCTTACTCAGTGAATTTGACGGTACCTCCGTTAGGAGTCCTGGTGTTGAAGGTTGCTGTATAAGGAATGGGAGAAAGCGAATGCCCGTTTAGAAATGGAAGCGTGAGCAGTCCTCGGGGGCGGGCGCACCCCTCCCTCAATTTCTCACACTCGCCGTGCGGTACTCTCTTCCCAAAAGGGGCGAGGAGTCGAATCTACTTCCCCTCAAGTCGCCGCTCTTGGCAAAAGGGTCCCGCAGGGTTAACTGGAGAGGTCTTCACGTGGGGAGGCCCTTATGCTTGTTCCCTTAACGCCGATGGATTTTTGCCGCAGGGCCGTGCACCTCTATCCTGACAAGGTAGGCGTGGTCGATGGAGAGAAGCAGTTCACCTACGAAGAGTTCGGCGAACGAGCAAACAGGCTGGCCGGCGCGCTCCAGGACTTGGGCATCAACAAAGGTGATGTGGTCTCGTTTTTTTGCTATAACTCCCATCAGCTTCTCGAGGCTTACTATGGAGTCATCCAGGCTGGAGCGATACTCAATCCCATCAACATACGCCTGGCTGGGACGGAGATCGAATTTATCCTGAGGCATGCCGAATCCAAGATCGTCTGTTTTCACTCCGATTTTCGACCTCTCATTCATGCTCTACAAAACCGGGTACCAAGTCTCAAACATTGCATCGAGATCGAGCCTGCGCCGCCGTTGATGGAGAAGCACCACGACTATGAGGATCTGCTTTCCGGAGCTTCTAAGACTTTCCGAGCCACTCCCGTCGAAGATGAAAACGGGACCGCAGAGCTCTTTTATACCTCAGGGACAACAGGGCATCCCAAGGGCGTTGTCCTCAGCCACCGCGCGCTCTATCTACATGCGCTGAATTTGATCGCCGCCCTCAGCTATACGGATCGCGAAAGATTCCTTCACATCGTTCCGCTGTTTCACGTCAATGGTTGGGGAACTCCCCATACCTTGACAGCCGTTGGGGGCTGCCATGTCATGCTGCGAAAGTTTGTAACTAAGGAGGTTTTCCGGCTCATCCAGGAACGCCGCATCACCCGGCTTTTTGGCGTACCGGCGGTATTCATCACGTTACTGAACGATCCGGAAAGAAAGGCCTATGATCTCAGCAGCCTCACTCAGGCAATTATCGGTGGGGCTCCCTCATCACTGTCCTTAATTCAAAGGATTGAAGAGGCCTTTGGTTGCCAGGCGGTCGTCGGATATGGCCTTACTGAAACCTCGCCGGTAGTCTCGGTGGCGCTCCTCAAAGATCACATGCTTGGTTGGGACAAGGCTGCAAAGCTGGAGCATCAGGTTCGCGCGGGAATCGAACTCCTCGGCTCTCAGATCCGGGTCATTAACTCGGACGGAAAAGATGTGGTTCCGAACGATCAGGAAGTTGGCGAGATTGCCGTTCGCAGCAACGTGGTCATGACCGGTTACTACAAGGATCCGGAGGCCACGCGTCGCGCCGTTCGTGACGGCTGGTTCTACTCTGGGGATCTCTCCACCTTGAACTCGGAGAAGGTCCTTCGAATTGTGGACCGGAGTAAAGACATCATCATTTCCGGTGGAGAGAATATCTCTTCGGCTGAAGTTGAAAACGCTCTGTATAGCCATCCCTCAGTGCTTGAGTGCGCCGTGATCGGTATTCCTGATGAGAATTGGGGAGAACTCCCGGTGGCCCTTGTTGTTTGCAAGCCAGGATTGAAGGTGACCGAAGCAGAACTGATTGAACATGTTCGCAGCGACTTGGCTCACTTCAAGTGTCCGAAGGCGATTCACTTTAGAGAAAGCCTTCCCAAAGGAGGAACGGGAAAGATTCTGAAACGCCAGCTTCGGGAACCTTTTTGGCAGGGTAAAGAACGCAGAGTGAATTAGGACGGGATTGTTGAAGTTCTCGGTCCAGCGGGCCGCGCTGAGGAACGACGTGGATCGCCACCTTGGGCCGCCTTAGTGCCAATTCAGTTAACAACGATCCAAACGGTTGTGAGGTAGAGCGGATGGTCCCTCATCCACGCGCGGTCAATGCCGAACATCGAACCTACCACAGTTTCTCAATCTCTCCAGGAGGTATTTAACTTCTCAATGAACCCAAAAATCCAATTTCGCGTGGCCCCACAGTTGGTCGTATCGAGTCTGATCTTTGCTCTGCTGGTTGTTACTTCCGCGCAAACGACCCCTGCCGACGTCAAACTCCCAGCGCTCTTCTCCGATAACATGGTGCTGCAGCAAAATGCTCGCCTCCCTATCTGGGGCTGGGCCGATGAGGGAGAGCAGGTTACGGTCTCTTTCCGCAATAGCAAAGCCACAACCGTCGCCGAAGCCGGGAAATGGCAAGTCACGTTAGGTAGTTTCAAAGCTGGCGGGCCAGATCAGTTGGCCGTTTCCGGCAAGAATACGATCACCTTGACGAATGTAATGGTCGGAGAAGTCTGGGTCTGCAGCGGTCAATCCAACATGGAGTGGCCGCTGAGTTCTTCTTTCGAAGCGCAAGCCGATATCGCGGCCTCGGCCAGCTCGATGCTCCGTCTGTTCACAGTTCCGAGGCTGAAATCCGATGAGCCCCAGACAGATGTGAAGGCTGCCTGGGTGGAGAGTAACCCCGAGATCACGCCCAAGTTTTCTGCCGTAGCCTACTATTTTGGCCGCTCTCTGCAGGCAGCGCGGAAAGTTCCGGTGGGGTTGATTCACACATCCTGGGGGGGTTCTCCGGCTGAGGTCTGGATGCGCAGGCAGGTGCTTGAAGCCAATCCGGAATACAAAAAGTCAATCCTTGACAAATATGACGCTGACCTCAAGAAGTATCAGGAGGATCTGACTCAGTTTGAGAAAGAGCAGGGAGAGTTGAAGAGGCAGGGTCAGACCTCTGACAAGAAGGCTCCGCAGAGGCCCAACTGGAAACCGTCGGAACTCTACAATGGCATGATCGCTCCCTTGTTGCCTTATGCTATCAAAGGTGCGATCTGGTACCAGGGAGAGTCGAACGCAAGTCGCGCTTACCAGTATCGCTCGCTTTTTGCCGACATGATTCGCAACTGGCGGCAGGATTGGAAACAAGGAGACTTCACTTTTCTGGCAGTTCAGCTTGCCCCGTGGGACAAAAACAAGAAGCGTTCGCTCGAAGAGATAACGGCAACTCCTGGTGACAGTGACTGGGCTGAACTGCGCGAAGCCCAGGTGCTGGCAACTCAAACTCTGCCTAAAGTTGGCATGGTTGTGATCACGGATGTCGGTGACAAAGATGACATCCATCCCACGCGCAAGAGACCCGTGGGAGAACGCTTGGCGTTAGCTGCCCGAGGTATTGCCTATGGCGAGAAGGTTGTTTATTCCGGCCCGATTTACAAGAGCATGAAGATCAACGGAGACCGAGCGGTTCTCACTTTCAACCACGCGGGTCGAGGTCTGGAAGCGCGGGATGGCCAACTGAAAGGGTTCTCGATCGCCGGTGCTGACCAGAAATTCGTCTGGGCCAAAGCCGAGGTTCGGGGCAACAAAGTAATTGTCAGCAGTCCTCAGGCTTCGACGCCAGCAGCCGTGCGATATGGCTGGGCGGACTATCCCGTTGTGAATCTGTGGAGCAAAGATGGTTTGCCCGCTTCGCCATTTCGGACGGACAACTTTCCGATGATCACGCGTCCCCAGAACTGACTATGGGAGGCTCTCCTCTTCGGGCGACGCTCGGGTCAAATCCGCGATGGCGATGCGAACGGGTACCGAACTGTCCTCATTCACCTTCAGAACGAGGACCGCACTCAGGTGGTAATGAGCTGGAAGCTTCTGAGGTCTTGGCCGGTACGATACAAATCTCCAGACCTAAATGGAAAAGGACAGGATGTTGCTATGGAAGAGTTGGAACTGGCCTTCGAGAGACTCGAGATCGAATAGGCGCCGCTGAAGATCGACTGTACCAATAGGCTGAGTTCCTGCCACACTCAATCCGTTTGTGTTTCTGGTCGTTTTGCACCAAGATGAAACTCGCCCCCCATTGGGTGACCAATATAGTTTGCATTGTAGGGTCACCGTCTGACCAAGCCGTGGAAGCGCTAGCCCCTTTCCCCAGTCCTCGAAGAACGGACCGTTCCATGCCTCCCGTCTACCGGGTTCTGTCACTAGGTGAAAGGAATGAATGGTCCGATTTGAAACGGCGAATGGAGTCTTGCAGTCTCAAAGTTTCTCGGCTCGACGGTAAGGTGGCAGGAACGCTCCGTCGGTTGGGTCATCCGCTGCTGTCTCTCATCGCGTGTATCACCTCGTAATCTGATTCAAACAGCTGCCGCAGGTTTACCGGGCAGGCCCCCGGCTTTAGGACCTTTCCTTCGCGAATTACTAGGAACGGCTTTAGCTTTCTTGTCCCCTTTCGAATCTTGGAGTGAGTGTCGGCGAAGAGGAATTCTCCCTCTTCGACTTCAAAAACTAAGATGTCCGCACGCGAATTCATTCGGAGTGTTCCGATCTCATTTTCCAATTGCAATACTTTTGCCGGGCAAAAAGTGCTTTTCTCAATAACTTCCTCAAGGGTCATCCCGAGCGCCAGAAATTTGGAGAGCGTGTCAAGCAGGGTCACGGAGAAGGGGTCTTCAACGGAATAGCGGTGGAGATCAGTACTGATTGTGTCCGGGTAAAAGGAAAGCTCGAAAGCTCTCTGTGCCGTGTCCCACGAAAAGCTGCCGCAGCCGTGCCCGACGTCAAAGATGACACCGTCTTTTCTGGCTCGGTACACCTCCTCTAAGATAGACTGGTTCCCGCAATTGAGGATGCCGTCGCCCCGTCCCTGAAAACAATGGGTCACAATATCTCCGGGACGGAGGCGTCCCAACATTTGCGGTACGTTAGCGCCCTTGCTGATGTGAACCATGACCGGTAGCTGGACCGTGCGGGCAGCTTCCAGAGTTAACTCCAGAGCCTCAGCTCCGTGATTCCCCGTCATCTCTCCAAGCCGGATCTTTATGCCGACAACCACATCCCGATTTCTTTCAACGACGACGGCGGTTTCTTTGGGTCTCGCGTAACGGATGTCCAGAAGTTCCTCGACAAAGGGAGCATGCAGTCCCAGGCAGGAAATGTGCAGGAAGGCTAACATGCGAATCCGAGCGCGATCGATGGTTTGTTTCCGGAATTCTGGAAAATTAACGAATCCGGTCGTGCCGGCATCGACTACTGTGGTGACCCCATGGTTTAGGCTGATGTGAGGATCGATCCCGTAGATGCTTCCTTCGTACCAGTGACCGTGCAGATCGATTAATCCCGGGCAGACATACTTGCCCTGCAGGTCGAGGATCTCCAGGCTTCCTGTGTCTTCCAGAGTGTGGTTGATCTCTTTAATGCGGCCCCGGACAATTCCTATGTCCGTGATCCCATTCAAGCCCTGGGAAGGATCGACAACTCGACCATTCTTCAGGAGCAAGTCGTATTTCATTGATCTCCGCTCTCAGTAATTGCCGACGACCGTAACGACGGTTCTTCATAGGCAAGAGCTCGGGCTGGATTGTGAATCGTCATCTGTTGGATACTATGTTCGGCCACGCCGATTTTTCTGAGTAACGGCAAGAACTCTCGTTGCAGATGATCGTACCCTTTGCCGCCGTAGCTGTGCAGATGCTGTTTCAAGCAGACGTCCAGAGAAAGCAAGAGCTGTTTTTCGAAACCGTCATCCACCAGTTCCAAAACATTGCGAGCTCGCACCTCATCAGCGGGATAGCCGTCTCCCCGGTAGCCGATGTTATCGATGCCCAGATAGACTCCCTTTTCAGCGATGCGCCGCACATGAGACGCTCCGAAGCGATCTCCCAAATGGCTGATGACGATTCGCTCCGGCGGGACACCCTCTTCCTGCAACAGTGCGATCTGTTCCAGAGCCAGTTCTCCAAAATGGGTAGTGTGTGTCCAAATCGAGACGCCGGTGAGCTTGTGAGCGCGCGCCGCTGCACGAAACACACGCTCTTGCCCCGGAGTAATGTAGTAGCGCTCCGTTCCAATTTCTCCGATGACACCAGCCCGAATGTCTGTGCCGTCAGCGCCCACCATGAGGTCGCGGACAATGCGACCGGCGAGGTCGTCAGGACTCAGTTCACTCACATACGACGGGTACACGCGCTCGCGATACCAGGCACTTCCCATGACAATCTGGACACCGGTTCGCTGTGCAATCCTGCGCAGGCCTGAGGGATTTCTTCCCAGACCGATGCTGGAGACTTCGACCAGGGTTCGACCGTCCGCTTTGCGGAAACTCTCCAGCTCCAGGACAGCCATGTCTTCATCGTCTAGAATGCCATCATAACTGTTCAAGATCGGCCACAGATCGCACAGAACGTGTTCATGGGACAAAGTGAAGCCGACGTCCTGCTGCCGGACCGGCCCTTCTACGGTCATGATGTGCATGCTCTGCGTCCTCTAGCTTATTTCATCTCAATCGTTATCTCAGCTGAGATAAGATGACTCACCGATGAACTTTGCGATTATAGGTTATGGCTACACGGGACAGCAACACGCTCGTGCTCTGAGTAGAATTCCTGGAGTTACTCTTCGAGCAGTCGCTGAGCAGGATGTGACGAAACGAAAGCAGATCACTGTCCGTGCTCTGGCGGACTATCGTCCTCTCCTGGAAGATCCTCAAATTGACGCCGTCAGCGTCTGCCTCCCTCACCACCTGCATGAGAAGGTCGCTTCACTCGCACTTCAGGCTCGGAAGCATGTCTTGGTGGAGAAACCGCTGGCGATTGATGTCGCGGGCGGAAAAAGACTCTGCAGGTTATCGAGAAAGGTCCAGAAGGTACTAATGATCGAGATGACTCACCGCTTTCTGCCTCCGCTCCAGGAGGCCCAAAAGCTCGTCGCAAGCGACGTCATCGGACGGGTCATTGCCGTGGATGAATACTTGATCGAGGGGATTGGACTCTTTGGGAGTTTGCCGGAATGGATGTTGCGCCGGAAGAAAGCCGGAGGCGGAGTGGCCTTGACCAGCGGGATTCACTTGCTTGACCACATCGCCTGGATCTGCGGGAGGCCGCTCACCTTGAAGGCTGCTTGCTTCGGCGATGCGCAGAAGCTCGGAGATGTTGAGGACACGGCCGCCCTTTTCCTCGAGCTTCCGGACGGCACTCCCGTTCACATCGTTCTTTGCTGGAGAAAGGAGGACAGCACGCTAGACTGCCAACTCACTATCGTCGGCAGCAAGGGAACTCTTAAGGTGAACCCTTGGGGAGCACTGAGCCTCGTGACCCGGGAAGACTCGATGAGTAGGAGTTTCTTCCAAAAAAATTTGAACACGGCCGAACGTGCGCTTCTGGGAATGAAAAGTGCCCTCAAGGAATTCATCGAGGCAGTTAAGAAATCAAGGCCTCCAATACCGGCTCCTGAAGACTCATTGGTGAGCCAAGCCCTCATAGAGCAAGGGTATCAACATTGGAACGAAACGCATCGCAGGAGTTTGGACGCTTGTAGTCGAGGGCAGTGACCCGATAGATAGGCCTCATTGAGGCCAACCACAACCTTCCCTTCGGCACGCCACGACGCGCTGCGCCAAAGCGCCAACCACCCTCCCTAAGGCTCTACCTTCTATTCTGTCACCTGCTCAAAGATCGCGAAGTCTCCGGGGTTCCAAGCTTGGGCGATGATGTAGAACTTGCTGCCAACCTGGCGAAGAACAGCGTTGTGGATGTGTTGAAAGTTGGGTAGCCCCAGATCTTCTTTGGGCATAATCGTCGAAATCAAGCGGTCTTCCTCAAGAATATAGATTGGAGCGCCTTTGCTTTTGTCGGGCCCATCCAGAGCGGGAACAACTGCATATTTCCCTAGATAATCGATATCGCAAGGCAAAGAGCCCAATGGCATCTTAAGTGTGGAGAGGTATTGCCCGTAGCGGGTGAAGCGATCAATCTCAGAGTTCGGTCGGTCTGCGACGTCGATTCGCTTCGTGCCAGGTGGTATAGCAATGCCATGCCCCGTCCCGAACTGGCCCGGTCCAGTGCCTCGGCCGCCAAACGCCAGGTCGTTCCACACTGCCTTGAAGGGATTGAGACTCAGAATCCGAGCAGTCAGCACATAGTCGAGGTTTGAATAGCCAGTTGTCACATAGTAGAGACCGTCGAGGTACTCCACGTCGGTTGGAACGAAGTTGCCTCTGCCGGCGAAATAGTCATTTACTGTCGGAATGCCGAAGTCGTCATCCGAGGTCGGCGGGTTCAAAGTGTGCAGCAGCTTCCCGTCCAGGGTCGTGGTGAACACTCGAAACCCGTCGGTCGAGGGAAAGGTAAGATAGCTCGCGCCATTCTCGCCATACCAGATCTTGGTATTATGGAGATTCAGTTTTTTCATGTCTGCAGGGGTGTCCAGCAACTTTACCGTTTGCATGTCCGAGCTGATTTGAAGAATACCGGCCCCGGGGAGTGCGAAATAGGTTTCTTCTCTGCCGGGCCGATGATCGACAGCAAAACCGCCGTGAGCTGAAACCAAGACTTTCCTGGCTTCCTCGGGAAGACGGTCAGACGTGTGCAGGACTTTGAAACGCATCTTGCCTTGGCCGCTTATTCCTGGGACTGTCGCCGGTTTAGAGCTGCCTGCTGCCGCTGCTTGTTGAGCTGCATAGACGGCCAATCGCAGCGGCTGATGGGCCAGAACGCTGGACTCGCTTGAGACCATCCCCAACAACACAGCAGCCCCTCCAAGCAATAACTTTGATAGACGGTCCATCACAAACACCTCACTCTCTTCTTGGATTGGACTAGAGATAACGTCACTCGGGAACATGGCTTCCGATTCGATTGCGAAGCGGCAGTGTATTCGACATTCACGTGCCCGTCAATGCAAACGTGGGAGATGCGAGGATCATCAAAGTCCTTTAAGTCATTGTGTGAAGACAACGCCCTTGCTAACGCACCGGCTACTAAGCCTCGGCCTGTTCAGTAGCCTGACGGGAAGGGAGGGCCGGGGACTTTGACGGGTTGCCAGCGGGCGACTCGCACTTGACGCGCCACGTCAACTTGGCAAAGCCTGATTGTCCCCTCCTGCCAAAGGTAATACACTTGGCAAGACTTCTTCTGGTAACGGTGAATTGGCTGAGATGGTCGTGCGAATTGAACCAAGACAAAAAGGAATTTCTGGTCTTAAGGCCGCATGTCTCCTCATCGCCTTGAGTAAGCCTTTCGTCGTCCTGGCGCAAGGTTCCAGCCAATCAACCGAGGAAAGCATTGTTGGGAAATTGAAGGCCCTGGGAGCCCGTGTGTTTACCGAGGGGGAGCATGTAGTGGAAGTGAATTTGGACGGCGCGAAAATCAGCGATGCGGACTTGAGCTTGGTGGCCGGGCTCTCGGAAATCACTGACCTTTCTCTCGAAAACACCCAGGTAGGTGACGCCGGAATGGCTCACCTCGAGCTGCTATCCAAGCTGGAATGGCTGAATCTGTATCACACCCAGGTTGGAGACGCAGGACTGCAGCATTTGAAGAATTTGAAGAATTTGCAGCACTTGCCCGTTGGCCGGACCAACATCACTGACGGGGGCTTGGCTCATCTGGAAAATATGACTCAGCTGCTCTATTTGGGTCTGCGTGGTGATCATGTAACCGATGCTGGCCTCAAGCATCTGCGCACCTTGACCCATCTCAAAGGCCTTCATCTCGGCGAGACTAAGGTTACCGACGCAGGGCTCTTGTATCTTCAGCATCTGGCTGAGCTCAAGAAGCTCTGGCTTCATAATACTGCCATCTCTGACGGGGGAGTACCCGCCCTTGCGGGTCTCAAAAGTCTGGAGCACCTCGAAATCTACTCGACCCGGATAACGGAGAATGGCGTCAAACGGCTTCAGGTTGCACTGCCGCGGTGTCACATCGTGGCTCAAACGGAATAGAATAGTGAGCTACCACAGCCTTTGACGCTGTTGCCATGATTTGGAGGCTTGTCTTCACTTGCGTCTGTTGTTAAGGCATTGTTCCCGAATACGTTTGATCCAGGATCCGTCAACCTTGCGAATCATCCGAGAGATGCAATGCCTCAACTCCGACGAGACGGTATCTCGGGTGAGAGCCGCTCGGAGTCGTCTCTTAACTCGTTCGCGAATTAGAAAGGCCGCGAGACACCGAGGACATCTTTCCAGGTGGCTGGCGATCTCCGTGGTGGTTTCGATCGTCAGCTCGCTACTCAGGTAGAAGTCTAGCAATGCCATGACCTTCTTACAGTCCGGCTTGCCGATGTCAACCGGCCTCATGGCGTCCTCTCGGAAAAGGAACCTGGAAAAATTCAGAGTTGCTCAAAACAATGGGTAGGGCACACGACCCCAGCAGTCAGTTGCGAGCCGTCCCCTGACCCTGATTTTTGCGCGGCTTCACGGTTCGCCATGCCACGATTGATCGCTCTGCCCCAATGACTAGAGGACTCGCGCCGTTGCCTTTATTCCGCAAAGAGAGCTTTGGCGGAAGTTTGTAACGTGTCGACATTCTGCTGAAAGAATATAGATGTCTGCGGAATGTTTTTCAGGTGGCTGGGGATTCAGTAGTTGTCCTTGTGGCTCATGGGCTTCAATGAAAACAGGAGAATCGGCGTTGCATTCGAGACAGCATGGCGCACGGTACTGAATCTAGGTCGAAGGACGGGCAACGGTATCATCTTACGGAGGTGAGTCGATGAACGGAGTCAAGTTTCAGCCTGGTGAAGCTCCGACCGCAGAGGGGCTTCCACCGAACGTGATTGTCAGTCCTGACACCCTCCTGGACAATCGCCTGCCACCGCGTCAGGTCCGCACCCGCAAGTGGCCTGTTCTCGATGCAGGTGGCCCGCCCAAGATCGATTTGAGAAGCTGGCAGTTCCAGATTGGCGGGCTGGTGGCGGAGCCCAAGTTTTGGGACTGGGAAGAGTTTCAGAAGTTGCCCCGGGCACAAGTCTTCGCCGATTTTCACTGTGTAACACGCTGGTCGCGGCTGGGGAATCTTTGGGAAGGCGTACGCACCTCAGAGCTCCTCAGTCATATAAGGATCCAGACAAACGCTCGGTATGTTCTGGTCCATGCCTACGACGGAGGTTGGACGACAAATATGCCGTTAGATGCCTTCTTTGCCGAGGATGCGCTCTTTGCTGACAAGCATGACGGAGAACCCATCTCCTTGGAACATGGCGGGCCCCTGAGGCTGGTAGTACCCAGGCTCTACGCCTGGAAAAGTGCCAAATGGGTCCGGGGGGTCGAGTTCCTTGCCAATGATAGGGCAGGCTTCTGGGAGCAGGGCGGATATCACATGATAGGCGATCCTTGGCGCGAACAACGCTACCGGTCTGATTGAAACCAGGTGTCCGCGGTCAGGCGCCCGTAACGGACTTGTTAAGGGGTGCACAAGTGGGCAGACACGGTCCGGACCAGTCAACGTGCCCGCGCGCCCGACCCTAAGGCTCTGAAAAAAGTCGCCGGGGCAGGGAACCTGCCTCCAGAAACGCCCGCCACTCTTGGTGAATCATTGGAGGTCCCATACCTTCAGCCGGTGTTTTAGCGACCCTTCCTCTTTCCGGTCTCTTCCCACAATGGGCAAGACGAGCCGATATGAGGACCAATGTCCTCTAACCGCCCTACCCAGTAATAATTTGACTCGGGTAACTTTTTGTGGTGATGTTACCGATATGGTACTATCGCGTTGGCAATATTACACTCATTAAGGGGGTGAAAGAGTATGAGTGATGGAAGTGATCGGACTTCAAGACTAGCTTATTTTCTGGTTGGAGGAGGGATTGGCGCAGTGGTGGCGTTGCTCTTTGCGCCTCGCTCTGGACGGGAGACCCGGGATTTGATTGCCCAGAAGGCTGCCGAAGGCAGGGACCGGGTGGCTTCGACGAGCCGAACCATGTCAGACCGGGTGACCAACTACATTGACAAAGGCAAGGAAGTGGTGACTTCCCAAAAGGAACAGATTTCGGCAGCTATCGAGGCCGGGAAGCAAGCCTATCGCGAAGAGAAGGCCAAGAGCCAGGTTACCGACTGATTCTTTGTTTTTCTTCCTGCTTCTTTTTCACAAAAAGCAAGCAGGTTTATCTCCCTACTGATCCGTTGGCTTCCAAAGACTCGTGGAGAACGCTGTGGACAAGCTGATTTATTTTGCTGTCATTCTTATCTCGATCTTCGTCATCGTTCAAGTCAGCGTGCTGAGTGGCGTTTTCCTCTCAATCCGCAAGATGGCGTTCAACTTGGAGCGCATGCGCGCCGACGTTAACCAAAAAGTCGAGCCTGTCCTGTCCGACTTCCGCGAAGTTTTGGGCGAAGCCAAACAGGTTCTTCGAAATGTTCGAGGAGCCTCAGAGAATATTGCGGGTATCACTGAGACGGTAAAGTTCCAGGTTGAACGTGTCAATACAGTGATCGAAGACACGGCAGACCGTGCCCGCGTTCAAATCGCTCGAGCCGATGAGGTTGTAGCCGATGCCATTCAAAAAATGGAGGCTACTTCGGCTATCGTTCAAGAAAACGTCCTGGCGCCGATTCGCGAGGCCTCCGCCATCATCCGCGGCGTGCACGGCGGTTTGCATTTCCTGTTTTCGCGTAAGAGAAATGCCGTCGATCAGGTTCACCAGGACGAAGAAATGTTTATTTGAGAGTGCCGCAGGGCATACCGCCTGCCCTGCGACCCCCTGTCCCGCCGTTCAAACCTCAAAAAATCTCTTTATCACCTCCGATTTCAGCAAGCGCTCTGCCTGTTCCTGACCACGATGAAATGTCCGCATGATCACAGGATTATCGTGGCAGAGAAAGCCCGCTTCGATTTTATGGTCCGGATGAATAATCAGGAGTTGCCCATGCTTTAGAGCCGAGCTCACGAATGGATGCTCGTTGAGCCGACGCAGACGTGAAGTCGTCTCCCAAAGACCGCCTTTGGGATCGCAACAAAACACCAGTGTCTTATCCGTCGACGCCCACTGAGCCAGTGGCCGAAAACGCGACTCCTCCGCGAACACAGCCAAGGGTATTTTGAGGGCGAAGCTGCCATCCATGAAGACCGCGGCATCATCGCTCTGATCGGCGCGGTGAGAGCCCTTGCCCACGTCACAATTTATTTGATCTGGCAAGAGCGGAAGCCCCATGGCTATAGGAACCAGACAGGAAGCTTCAATGACACGGTGATAATTCTCACGAGTAAGAGGCCGAACATATTCCGATGCCAAGCTGGACGGAAGCGGATGGACGAAAATGACGGGCTCTTCACGATAGAGACCGGGAACGTACTTCAGCGGCCGCGGCAACTTTCTGGTTATCGATTTGAAGAAGTAGCGCCACAGATCGCGGGACCGAAGGACTCTGCCATCGCGTCTTCGAACTCGACTCGTAAAGATCAATAGTTTCTGCTCGGGTTGCGAATCAAAAATCCTGCCGATCTCATTCTTACCCATCACAAAGCGTATCGAGGTTCGCAGGTGATGTCGAAAGTTTCCAAATCCTTCCGAGCGACGCTCATGAACTGATCCCGTCCCAGGCATCAAGTTTTTGTCTTTGCCCCAGTGCGTCCAGCCTTTCATGACGGTGGCTTCCGTGCTCGCGGCGACATCTGCGGCTGCGTAACCTCCTGCCGAAGCCCCCATGGTTGTTACGGGAAAGCATTGATGCTTTCGAATCCACTGCAGGAACTGGTGAATCACACCACCCTGCCAGGCGCCACGCCCTGCCCCGCCTGAATCCAGGATCCAGGAGTAAGAATTCCCCCCCAGTTTCATCTCTAACCAAAGGACCGCAAAATCTTCGGTGTCAACATCCAAACCAGTTCACCGGCAAACTGGGGA
>Ga0075433_10000095_pt1 | contig 41878 bp, 37 predicted proteins | sample RhiMethybrSRZTD2_FD_75299 | JGI IMG/M metagenome (GOLD analysis project Ga0075433, IMG submission 75299) | Populus rhizosphere microbial communities from Tennessee, USA - Rhizosphere MetaG P. TD hybrid SRZTD2 | ecosystem: Host-associated > Plants > Roots > Rhizosphere > Soil | place: USA... | reverse complement strand
AGGCTGGTTACGCTGCGGTCCAGTACATCCCGCAAAAGGATGTCGACATGACGCTGCTGAAACGAACGGACCATCACACCTATTGCCCCTACAAGGGCGACTGCGCTTACTACAGCATTCGCCTCGGCGGCGACCGATCGGTGAATGCGGTGTGGACCTACGAGGTACCGTATGCAGCCGTCGCCGCGATCAAGGATCACGTCGCTTTCTATCCAGATCGTGTCGATGCGCTAGAGGAGCAGAAGGACAGCAAACAAGCGTAGTCGACATGACCGATCTTTTCAGTTCCGGTATCGCAGCACACGGCGGCGTCGACCGCTGGCGCACCGTTCGCGCGATCGATGCGACGTTCAACCTGTCCGGTGGGCTGCTGGATCTTAAGGGTTATCCGGGTCATCGCCCGCCTGCGGCTCCAGGTCCCGGTGGTTCAAGTGCCGGAGCCATTCGAAGCGCGAGATCAATTCTTCATCGAACACCGCCACCTCACCATCGAGAGCGAAGCTGGCCGGCTTGAGTTTTGTGAGTGCCTCGCCCAGGTCAGGGAATCGGGGGGTGTGGTCACGCTCGTTCCGGCTTATCAGGCAGACCCGACCCTTGTCCTTGAGCGCGAGCATGCGCCAGCCGTCCACCTTCTCCTCGTAGACCCATCCGCGAGTGTGGAAAGGGCGAGCGACTTGGGTCGCATGCATGAGGTCGGGGAGCTTCACGCTCCCGTGCTCTCGGCCAATCCCTCGGGTGGAGCTTCCGCCGCGTTGGCCTTCCGAATCCAATCGAAGAGCTTCTTTTCGCGAGCATCAAGGGTGAGATCAGGCTGCTCTTGGACGGCGAACGTCCGGTTCCGGGTTCCCTCAATAGCGCGGCTCAGCAGACCGCGGAAGCGAGGCTCCCGGCCGTAGAGGAACACGTAGAGCGCATGTGCCTGCTCCTCGTTCATGACGGAGAGCATGACATGTCCCGAGTCGAGCGCATCGCGTAGCTCCATGACGGTCAGGAACGGCGCTATTTCGGCGTCAGAGTAGCCAAGCGAACGGAGTCCTTCCTTTACGTCATCGCCCTGCTGACCAAAAAGAGCTTGGAGAGACTTCGTGAGATTGAGAACCGCCTCGCCCATGAACTCCCATGGCGAGTCACCAGCCGCACGTAGACGACAAGCCACGTGGAAGTAGTGCAGAGCAGCGGCGAGGCGTCGGTGTTGGCCCTCGGCGAAGAGCTCCGTCAGGCAGCCCCATGCGTCCCTGATCGCCTGCTCCTGCGTCTCGGCGTCGGTGATACGTAGGATGGCGCGCGTCTCCATCAACTCCCACCGGAACTTCGCTTGCCCAATCTCGCCTGTCACCTGGAGCGCGGTCGGAGGATCACCGAAGCTCACGTTGAGCAGAGCCGGGAACAGGTGATAGACGGACAAGATGAGCCCCTCAAGGTGGTTCGCGTTCTGGCAGCGGGCACTGAGCCTCAGAGTCGTGCCCTTCACTGTGAAGGTGAGATGCTCTTCTGGACCGTGCACGGTGACGTCTACAGGCGGGAACGGAACATCGGATGAAGCGATGTGACGATCCGTGCTGGCGTTCCAGATGGAGTGAGCGGGGCTCCCGCGCGTCACGGTGAGACCGCCTCCGACCGTCCCGCCGAATGGGGTCGGAGGCGCGAGGACCATCTCAACGCGGACGTCGTTCGGGAAGGTGGCGGTGCCTTCGGTGATCTTGAAGTGGCGTTTCTGGACCCGGTAGGTGAGCATCAGGGGAGGAGCATACCCGAAGAGGGTTTGACTCCGCTGTATCAGACTATGTACCAGGAGACTCTGGAGTGGTCCGCGTCGAGCTCCGGCGCACCGAGGAAGGGCAGCCTCGGGTGTTGACACTCATCAAGACGGCATACTCATCTCAGCCTGCTCCAGCCAGTACGTCATCCCCATCTCGCGATACATGGTCGTCACGGTCGTGAGGTGTTCTCGGGCCAGCTGGCGTTCACCAGTGCGCCGGTAGAGCTTGCCGAGGCCGAGGTGGCAGTGCGCGACGAGGGGGCGCATGCCGAGATCCTTGCCGATCGCTTTCGCGCTTTCGTAATGGCGGTGCGCCTGTTCAGCCCCGTGTACCGCGCCGGTCGCAAGCGCCACCGCCCCGAGAACGGAAAGAGCCGTCGCCTCAATACCGCGTTCGGCTGACCGGGCGGCGAGATCAAGGGCTTTTTCGACCACCTCTTTAGCCCGATCGATGTCTCCTGCCAGAAGAAGTCCCTCAGCCCAGTACACGTAGAACTGGGAGAGGTATACCTTCAGCCCGAGACTCTCGTGGACCATGACCCCTCGTTCGAGATAACTGAGTCCATCTGCAACGCGGCCCGACGCCGCTAATGCTCGTCCGAGATGGCAACAGGCGGATGAGAGCCAGGGGAAAATAGGAGTCGTCTCGCACAGGCGAACCGCTCGTTCGCCCCAAGAAACGGCCTCAGCCAGATGGCCTTGATCGGCCAACGCAAATGCTCGCATCAGATACGCGGTCGCTTGATCGTGCGGGCTGTCGGATGCATCAGCCAGATCGTTTGCCGCGTCACTGTACCTGCGCGCCCGTTCGAAGTCGCCGACAGGAACAAGAGATGCGACCAGCCAGAAGCAACCGCCGACAAAGACGGAGCCGATGTTAGAAGACAAATGTTTCGCCGCTTCTCGGTCGGGTCCCTCGAGCATCCCGGTCAGCAGCCGAGCCGCTATCCCGTATTCTGCAACGGCTACTTTGCCTGCCGCCAAGAGGAACGCCGAAAAGAGGCGCAATTCGGGGTTGTCGGTCACTTCGGCAACCGCCAGTGCCCGCTTGGCGTAGTCGATTCCCTCCGAGTATCGTGCTGCGACCCACGAGTTTCGTGAAAACTGTGTCCAGATCCGAGCGAGTCGGGGGCGATCTTCGATTTGCCGCGCGAGCGGTTCCGCCTCGGCAGAGAGTTGGATCACGCGAGGAATCTGGCCGAGCACAAACAGCGGGCGCTGGAGATCAAGCCGGACATCAATCGCTCGTCGTACGTTCTCGGTGCTCCCGGCCAGATGGGGCAGCAGAGCGAGCGCCCGCTCATGGAAAGTGAGACTCTCCTGCAGGGCGCCACGGGTGTAGGCGTTCGTGCCCGCCTTGCCCAAGTAGTCGATCGCCTTCTCCCAGAGTTCCCCTCGGACCGCGTGATGAGCCAGGAGTTCGACGTGTTCCGACACACGGATACCCTGGCGCCGCTCGACCGCCGCGACGATGCGCGCGTGGAGCTCCCTCCGCCGCTCCTGGAGTAGACTGCCGTAGGTCACTTCCTGGGTGAGCGCATGCTTGAAAGTGTATTCGAGGTCGGGGAACAGGCGCGACTCGTACAGGAACTCCGAGGCTTGGAGGTGGGCGAGGCAAGTCAGCAGGACGTGCTCTGGCAGCTCGGCTATCGACTGCAGAATCGGGACCGCGACATCCCTGCCTATCACGGCCGCGGACTGCAGCAGGGTTTTGTCGTCGGGAGCGAGCCGATCGATGCGCGTGGCGAGGACAGCTTGTACAGTCGGCGGCACGGGGAGAGCCGAGAGAGGCGCTGACAACCGGTAGTGTCCCGGAATCCCCACCAACACATGGGTTTCGAGCAATGTCCGGACACTTTCCTCCAGGAAGAACGGGTTGCCTTCTGTGCGTTCGATCAGCTGATCCGTAAGGAGGGCGAGCGATGCATCGCCGCCGAGCAGCGACGCGAGCAGTTCGTTGGCGTTGTCGGGCGAGAGTGAGTCGGTGCGGATTTGTTGGTAGTACGTTTTGCTACCCCATGCGTGTTGGTACTCGGGTCGGTAGTTCACCAGCAGGAGGAGCGGCGCCGTGGGGAGACTCTCAACGAACATCTCAAGAAATGCTTGCGTCTCGGCATCAATCCAGTGCAGGTCCTCGAAGATCAGGAGCAGCGGCTGCACTTGGGCCTCACGCAGCAGCAGGCGCTTGAGTGCGTCGAATGTCCGGTTGCGACGTACCTGGGGATCGAGGATCTCCCAGCGCGGGTCCTGAGTCGGAATGGCAAGGACACTCAGCAGGGCGGGCACGATGGGTGCGAGCGTGGGATCGAGGGCGTGAAGGGTGGCACGGAGCTGCTCTCGGACGGTTTGCGCCTCTGCTTGGTCGCCGCTTTGGAAATAGTCCTTCACCAGCTCCATTAGGGGCAGATACGACGTCGCCTTGCCGTAGGACACAGATCGGCCTTGCAGCAAACGCCACCCGGTCGGCAGATGCCCGTGGGTCAGCTCCCAGACCAAGCGCGACTTTCCAGCCCCGGCTTCCCCGACCACCGCAACGAGTTGACCATGGCCAGAGGCCGCTCGGCTCATCGCCTGGCGCAGTAGATCGAGATGCTCTTGACGACCCACGAACGGGGTGAGGCCGCGGGCCGCCGACGCGCTAAGCCGCGTGTGGAGGGCTGCGGCCCCCGTCAGGCGGTAGACCGGCACCGGGGCCGTCAAACCCTTCACTGGCGTCGGCCCGAGCGATTCGATCTGCACAGCACCCTCAGTGAGCCGGGCCGTGTCCGCAGAAATGAAGATCGCGTCGGGTAGGGCCATCTGCTCCATCCGGGCCGCGAGGTGGGTGGTCTGCCCCACGGCGGTATAGTCCATGTGGAGATCGCTCCCGATCGAGCGCACGACGACTTCCCCGGAGTTCAGGCCGACTCGGATGTGGATTGGTATCCCCCGGCGTTGCCGGACCTCCTTCGCGTATTGAGTGATCGCCTCTTGCATCCGGAGCGCCGCATAGCACGCCCTGACGGCGTGGTCCTCATGTGCCAGCGGAGCGCCGAAAAGAGCCATGATGCCATCGCCCATGACCTGGTTGACGGTGCCCTCGTAGCGGTGGACGGCCTCCATCATCCGTTCAAGGACAGGGTCCAGGATCTTCCTGGCGTCCTCGGGGTCACGGTCGGCGAGCAGTTCCATGGAGCCCTTGAGGTCGGCGAACAGGACGGTGACTTGCTTGCGTTCGCCTTCGAGGGCCGCCTTGGACGTCAGGATCTTCTCGGCCAGGTGCTTCGGTGTGTAGGACTCGGGAGATCGCGCCTGGATCTGCCCGGCGACTTGCTCACCACACTCCAGACAGAACTTCGCCGATCCGGGCAACTCAGCTCGGCACTTTGTGCAGGTCAATGGCAGACGCGCCCCGCATTCCAGGCAGAACTTGGCGTGCGTGGGATTGTCGTGCTGGCACCGGGGACACTGCATACAGCGGCCTCCCAGCGGATCTGAGCCGGCACCGGTCGGACAGGTTGGGCGAGCTTATGCTGGCGGGGCACCGAGCGTCAACATCGGTGGGATCAGTTGCTATATGCCGAGACTGTCGCGCGTCTTCCGGTCAAGGAGGCCAGTTTCTGGCAATCCCTGAGTCTTTTGAAATTCTTTGACGGCTGCGGAGGTCTTGGGACCGAAGTTCCCGTCTATTTGCCCCGGATCGTAACCCCTCCGTTTGAGCGCCTCTTGGGCTGCCCTGACAACGAGCGCAGGCACGGGTGTAACCTGCCACGACCGGACGCCACCACGCTTATTCGGATCAATCGGGCCCGCAGGCGCGGATGAGTCTGACGACTGCGCTGGGCATGTCATGGCCGTTCCAACGAGGGCAAATACACCCAAGACCCAGACCGACAATCTCGGTTGTCGTGACTGCATTCAGCGAACCTCAACGGTCTGGGTCTTGGTTTGTGCTGCCGTTCTCCATTCAAGTATCTGTTCGAACAGCGCGTGGCCTAAAAGGAAGAGGAACGGTAGGAAGACATCGAAGACCAGGCCAAGATTCTGGAACGCAATATATCCGATCAGAATTAAGCACAGAAGAAGGGCGCCCACTACTCGTGTTTTCCTGCCTGCTGAAAGCTCAAGTTCAAATGCGAGAAGGCAGAGTAGTAAGAGTGCGATCTCAAGTGATTCCATTGCCAATTCCGGCAGAGGTCGGTAGGTTCTGCCATCCAGCAGTGCCTCCACGTAGTTCGCGTGTAAGAGTACCCCAGGGATTTGGCCCACCGGGGTCGACCAGAGATCGACAGGCGTACCGCGGCCGAAGGCGAATTCCGACCAGCTGCCCCCCACCAGCACAATTTTATTTTCGAGCTTACGGCGCCGTGTCTCAGGCGACTCCTGCAGGATGTCGCGAGCCAAGAGGATGGCCCCATGTCGACGGAAGGTCTCGACTGGAATATAGCTTCCGTATTGGAGACGGTCGTGTCCGCTGTCAAGCGCGGAGGCGTGACGATTTCTGGCCTCTACAATCGCGAGGGCGAAGGACTGCATTCGCGTGCCGTCTTTCAGACGGAGGAGCGGAGGTAAGACGCGAATATCTGAAGGCAACTCCAAGTAACCGCAGTAGATCGACAGATGATTCTCACTGCCCTGATCTGTGCGACAAAAGTCAGCGGGATCGTAGATGTTGGCTTGAGGAATGTATTGGCCGCTGGCGTCGATTCCGAGGGCTTTGGATAGTACGATCCGTCGCTGCGCGGCGCTGGATGTACCTGAATCGAGGCAGGAGTGCGGTCCACCTGCCATTGTCCTGATCGCGGCGATGAACTTCGCGGTCTCACTCGCATAGTCCGGATGGTCGACTGGGCGCCCATCCGGATCGGGTGATCGAACATCGATATCGAGAGCAACTACGTCGGCTCCGGCACAGTCGAGTGCCGCGACAAGGCCGGCCAAGTAGTCTCTTTTGAGAGGAGAACGTCCGGCTAAGTCTCCGCGCCAGAAGGCCTCGTCCTCGATAAGGACGACTACGGTATGCCGAGGTTCAAGGGCACGCCAACTAAGCTCTGAAAGACGCTGGTAGAGGTAAAGATCAACCCAAAGCTTGTGCTCACGAGCGAGGTGGCTCGCATACAGGCCGACGACTACCACAGCACATACCGCGACCCAGTGAAGGCCGCTCTTGTGGCGGAGTCGAAGCCAGCCCTCGGCCAGCCAAGATGGCATATCGTTTCAGCGATTCCGGCCCTTCATTGTTCGCTGCAGCATAGTACTACGCAGAACGGGCGCCGACGTGTTACTCATCGCGGATATTTGACACGCGTTCGGCCACTATTCTAACCTTGGGACTCGCACGAGACCGTATCGGGGAGGCGCGGGAAATGGGGCCGCTCGGTAGGGATCGCTCGTACAACCGGCCCGCGATCGGGCAGTTTACAGAGCTTGGTCTAACTTTCGAGTCCCTCCGGCGCATATTCCCGAGCGGACCAATGCGACGTTCCCCCGCCGCGGAAGCTCTGCGCGATGTACTCGCGGCATCGATAGGATGTGTCTGGCTATTTTTTGCCGCTTCCACGGATGCAGGCTCCCCGGAGACAATGGCGGTAAGAACCTCTCAGCGTATCGGCGAGGTACTCGCAGATCGTCGTGTAGATGTATCCGCAAAGTGGCCGGGCGGGGCTTCTCGCGGTCTTAGAGAAACCTTCAAGGACACTGTGGGGGCGGTGCCGCTTGTTATAAGCACGGATGGTGTCGGTAGCTCGGTGGTTGTGCATGTTGACACAGAAAGGCGTGCCGGGCTGCTCGTGACGAACGAGCACGTTGTGGTGGCCCCGTTTTTTAGTGACGACAAGAAGACACGGTTCGTTGTCCTGCTGTTCTACGAGGCGTCTCTGGCGACGAACGTGTTTGATCGTCCACGTGTTGTTCGCTGCCTGAGCACATCGGATGCCTCGCCATGGTGTTCAGTTCTTCGAAGCGTGACCCGGGTTGGAGTCGTTGTCGCGAACGATCCGGGCCGGGATCTCGCGCTTGTGCGCGTTGAAGACCTGCCTCAATCTGTGAAATCCATCGCACTCGGAAGAGTGGATTCAATCAGCCCGGGCGACGAGGTTGTTGTCATCGGTCACCCGGTGGGATTGCTATGGAGCCTGACAACAGGAATCATCAGTGGCGTCAGATCGAACTTTCGGATTTCTGCTTTAGCGACTGAGAGTACGGTGGTGCAAACTCAAACGCCTGTAAACCCAGGCAATTCCGGAGGCCCACTGCTTACCTCAGACGGCCGCCTGATTGGAGTGATTTTCGGGTCTCGGACTGTCAGTGCGAGCCAGAGTGCGCACGGAGACGTGAAAGTTGTGGCACCCGGCCTTAACTTCGCAGTTGGAGTGAACGAGGTTCAGGGATTCCTTTCCCGAAACAGCGCGCGCTGAGTGGGATGGATGGAGACCGCATGACAGGTAGGAAGAATCTGCAAAGGGTAGGTTGGAATGAAGTGAGGACTTCGTTAGTCGTCGTCACTTTGATCACACTGATGTTAGGTGCCACTCAGTTGGCTGTCGCGCAGGGTCGCGAGTCTGGACCGAACGAGAAGCGGCTCGCCCTCGTGATCGGGAACGGTCGATATACTTCGGCCCCGCTTCGCAACCCTGTGAATGACGCCCGTGCCATGGCCGGGACTCTTCGATCATTTGGCTTCGAGGTGACTCTTCAAGAGAACGCTTCCTACAAGGATATGCGGCGCGCGATTCTGGAATTCGGCAACAAACTGCGCGATAGCGGCATAGGTGTCTTCTACTATGCCGGGCATGGTCTCCAGGTGAACGGAAGGAACTACATAGTACCCGTCGATGCTGTGATTCAGGGAGATGCAGAGGTTGCGGTCGAGGCGGTGGACGTCGAGTACGTACTCTCCCGGATGGACACGGCGCGGAATCGACTGAATATCGTCATTCTGGACGCGTGTCGTGACGATCCGTTCAGTCGTAGTTTTCGGAGTCCGGTTCATGGCCTCGCTTCCATTGATGCACCGATTGGGACGCTGATCGCGTACGCGACCGCGCCAGGGAGGGTGGCGCAGGATGGCGAGGGTCTTAACGGACTCTACACATCGGAACTGCTGAAGGCGATGAAAGTCCCGGGACTTAAGATCGAAGATGTGTTCAAGCGCGTACGTCAGTCAGTGTCCCAACAAACGAACGGCAAGCAAGTACCCTGGGAAGCGTCATCGCTGATTGGTGATTTTTCGTTTAGTGGATCCACGAGTGGCGCGTCGAGTGGCGCGGCGGGTGCGGGCCGAGGTGACTCCACTACTGTGCGCGCTGAAAAGCCTCAGGAACGGCAAAGCGGGAGCGGGTCAGAATCTGCGAGTGTGTCAAGTGGTGGGCTGGAACTGGCGAAGAAGTACACGCAGGCACGGGATTGGGCGTCAGCGTTGCCGCTTTTGCGGGATGCGGCGCGAAATGGGTCGGGCGAAGGGATGTGGCGTCTCGGCGATATGTATGCGTACGGGCTTGGTGTGCCGAGAGACCAAGCCGAGGCGGTGCGCTGGTACGTCAAGGGCGCTGAAGCCGGTAACAGCTCCGCAATGAGAAATCTTGGCGTGATGTACCAGAACGGATGGGGAGTCATGAAGGACTACGCCGAGGCGCTGAGGTGGTATCGGAAGGGCGCGGACGCCGGGAATGCTGAGGCAATGAACGACCTCGGGTATGCGTATGCGAACGGGCTCGGTGTCCCGAAGGATGCTGGTGAAGCCGCGCGATGGGTTCGCAAGAGCGCCGACGCAGGGAACAGTGGCGCACTCCGTAACGTTGGTCTGATGTACCTAAATGGACTGGGCGTAGCCAAGAATGAGGTGGAAGCGGCCCGCTGGTTTCGAAAGGCCGCCGATGCCGGGGATAACGTCGCAGCCCGGAATCTCGGATTGATGTACAAGACCGGCATGGGCGTGACGCAAGATTACAGTGAGGCTGTTCGGTGGGCCAAGAAGGCGGCCGATGGCGGTGAGAACCAGGCGATGAACGATGTTGGAATAGCCTATAACCTGGGCATCGGGGTAGCCAGGGACGACGCTGAGGCGGTGCGGTGGTACCGGAAGGCTGCCGATGCCGGGAACGGGCTCGCAATGCGCAATCTCGGCAGAATGTACCAGGACGGTGCGGGTGTAATAGTGGACCAGAGTCAGGCGGTGTACTGGTACAGCCGCGGCGCGGAGGCTGGCGACCCAGTAGCAATGAACGATCTCGGAGTGGCGTACCAAAAAGGGGACGGAGTCCCGAGAGACGAGGCCGAAGCTGTCAAGTGGTATCGAAAGAGCGCAGAAGCTGGCCAAAATATCGCGATGAGGAATCTTAGCTTAATGTACGCGAGTGGGTGGGGAGTCGAAAAGGATGAACCGGAGGCCGTCGTGTGGATGCGTAAGAGCGCGGAAGCTGGTGATACCACAGCAATGAGATTCTTGGGTACCATGTACCAAAACGGTGTAGGTGTTGCGCCGGATCAATCGGAAGCCATCAAATGGTACAAGAGGGCGGCATCGCTCGGCGACAGAGCCGCGGTGGAGCGCCTAAATGCCCTGTCGGAGAGCAAATGAGTAGGGACGTGATTCGCGGTCCAGGCTGATGCCGGTCGTGACACTCCGGGGTGTTGCGCGCCCGCGCACTTGGCGCTAAGGGTTGGAGCGATTTCGCCGATAGTTAATTTCTCGAGTCTCGCCTCCGGTCGAGGGGCGCGTCGGGACGCGCGGAAGCTGCGAGGACGGGTCCTGACGTCACGACGGTAGATCACGTCCGGGGGCACGGAACCCCGGTCGCTCGCCATAGATCACTTGATGACGACTCCCCGCATCCGGGAGCCGCGGCATGCACGGGCCAAGTGGCGATGTAGTTCTTGCGCTTCTCGCCCTCGGGCGGCCGAACACCCTATGACCATGACGGCCAGATCCCGGTGTGCGAGCGCCAGAGCCGCTTGACCAAGTCCATGGGCCAGGACGGATGCACTGCGCTTCTTCTTTCGATTGGCCTTTGAGAACCACTCGACTTCAATGCCGATGGAACCGCCGCCTGGCGGGCGTACCACAATGTCGACACGATTCTTACTGCCCAGAGCTGGGACATCTGGTCCGCGACGTTGGTCCTTGAACTTCTCCCAAAGTTCGCCGTTTCGTGCCCAGGGCTTGCGGTCGCGGCTGGTGTGCGAGGTCAGAAGGACGTCGGCAGCTCGGCCCGGCCAGCGTCGATTGGCCCAACGCCAGAGGACCTTCCACACCTCAGCCTCGAAGTGATCCTCGTTCCGGTAGGTCTTCGCGAACATCCGGGAACGCATGAGCGCCCGAGTGAGCTGATCTCTGGCCACCACGAGACGGCGGTTCATCGGGTCCATAGTGACTGCTTGTCACGGCCCGCGTATAATTTTTCTTTACTCCCGGTCCCATCGAGTCGGGGGGCGCGCCGGGACGCGAGTGGGCTGAGAGGGGCGGGCGGGGGCACGGGCGCGAGAGGGGTTTCAAGGAACTCGCGGGGAGGTCCGGGCGACCGTCAGCCCGAAAACGGGGAGGGGAGCCTGGTGCCGGGTAGGAACTGGCGTGCGGTTGCGCCTGGGTTGCGCGTGGTGCGCGTTCCTGCCGCGTTCTGCACAGCCGAGATGTCTAAGTGACGGACACTTGAAGGGGAATGGCACAACTCATAACCCAAAGGTCGCTGGTTCAAATCCAGGGCTATAGCCTCCTCGCGGCCGAGGTCGGTCGGAGGTGGACCCGGGGCGCCGGGCTGGCCGGTGAGCTGGCTCCGGCCGCGATCGCCTCAGAGTGCCGAGACTCGCTGGCGAGGGCCGGATGAGGGCGGACCCGTCGAGGGAGCCCGGAGCGGGGTTTCCTTGGGCCCGGCGCCCCCGTAGCGCTGGACCGGCTCGGGCTGCGTGATAGCCTTTGATGGGATGAGCGCCCGCCGCCGAGAGCCACCAGGGGTGTTCCTCCTGCGCCCGACCCGGCCGTGCCTGACGTGCGGGGAGCCGATCCCCATTGAACGGACGCCGACCGCCCTGCTGCCCGCGCTGGGCTGGCGGCCCTACGAGGTGGGCAGACTCCGGCCGCCGTGCGGTCACGTCCACGCCGCGGTGGCGTACCCCGCCGCTGCGGTGCCGGGCTGGTGGACTTTCCTCCCGCTCGTCGGGACCGGACCCCGCGCCGCGGTGGTGCCCGCTCCGCGTCCCGATGGTCTGGACTTCTGGGCGGCAGCACCCGGTATGGGGGCCGCCATTGAACAGGACACCGACCTGCAGGCGATCATGGCCACGCTGCAGGCCGAGCTCGGGCACATTCGCTCCTTGAGCGATAGCGAAGCCTGTCGCCTCTGCGGGGTGCGTGCACCCTTGACGGAAGAGCACGCGCCGTCCCGGGCGGCGGGCAATGCGGGGTTGATCTTCGGCGGTCGGATCGACGATGCCGCGACCAAAGCCACCGGCCGCGTCACCTGGACCGACGACGTGCCTGCGCCCGATGGCGCCACGGTGCAGACCCTCTGCGCACCCTGCAACAAGACCTCCGGCCGCCGCTACAACCCGGCCTACGTGGCCTTAGTGAAGGCCGCCGAACCACTCGCGCGGCCCGCGAACGCTGGGACCCATTGCCAGATCGGTGTCGTGAACCGCCCGCTGGTGGCGAAGCAGGCGCTGACCACGTTGGTGGCGACCTCGCAACCAGGCTTGACGACACGGTACCGACACCTCCGCGACTTCCTTGAACGCCCAGGGTCTCGGGGCCACCTCGCTCCGTTGCGCCTCTGGTGCCATCTCGTCGCGAATCCAGGGGCCTGGTATACCGGCATTGCGGCGACCGTGAACCGGGAGCAGCGGATCGGCCACCTCGTGGCGAGCTTCGCCTTCTGGCCACTCGGCTGGCTGCTCACCACCGACCAGGCGGCCGTCCAGGGCGCAGCCGACGTTTCCGACTGGTTGGAGATCGGGAAGCACAGCACCCCCGTGATGGTCGCGCTACCCTGCCAATGGCGGGTGACCCCGTACCCGATCGACTTCCGCAGTCCTAACGAGGTCCGCCGTGGTTCCTGGCCTGGCCACCAGGGCCGAGTGCATCCCGGGTAGCGCGTCACAGCTGCCTTTGGCAGCCCATTTGGCGGGTGTCTGTCAGCCTCGTGACGTGGTGGTAAAGCAGTGTGAGCGAATAGGCTCATTTGCAGGAGGGCAAATCGCATGACGACTCGCTATTCGCTACGCATCAAGGATCTCCGGACCAAGCGGGCGTGGCCGCAAGAGCAGCTAGCGGAAGTCTCGGGGGTTAGCGTCCGGACGATTCAGAGGCTGGAGGCGGGCGGATCAGGCTCCTTCGAGTCTTTACGTGCTATTGCTAATGCGTTCGAGGTCGATGTGGCAGAGCTACTGGCACCAGCGGGTACCGCCACCAAACCCACCGGAGACGCAAAGGTCAAATTCCTTCTTCGTATTCGTAGCGGGATCGAGCTGTTCAAGATCGTGGGGAGTTCAAACGCAGGCCAGTACGAGCACGATGAATTTGAAGCGCCGATTGACATAGAGCTCACGGCCTCCTTCATCCAAGACATGCATGATTGTCTCGACATTTGGGGTGATATCGAGCCCGCGGATCGGGTGCGGGTGCCGCACGAATTTACCGGAAGGATCCGGGAACTCGAAGAGGTCGGACTGTGGCTCTTCGCAATGCGCGACAAGCAAGGCTTTCGTGTTGGCAAGGACGTAATGCCACTCGACGTGGCTGTGCTCTACATTGCAAAGAAGGACAATCCCAAAATCGTGCGCCTCGAGCTAGAGGAGGCGGTCTTGCCGGTCGTAACGGCAGCAGCCATGAAGGCGAGCACCTAACGGTACACTCTGCAGCACTGTGGGCTGGCAGCTGTTCCGCGAGGGCGACTTACGCGAACAGGTGCGGACACGGGCAAGAGGTCATCCCGGTTCCGATGCTAGACGGGCGGGTTTACGTTCGTGCCGGTGCTGGGGGAGGCGCGCTAACTGGATGAACGATTCGGGCGCCGCAGGAGCAGGCGAGCCAGACACGCTCGCCGTCCCGCCCGCCATCCAGATCGCCGCACCGCCTGGTGTTCAGCGACGAAGGCCACCAGGGCAGCGAGCACGTCCGGCATGGGGCGGGAACATTACCACAGCCTAAGAGGTGTGTGAGACGGGGACCTCGCTGCATACCCAGTCTGTTAACGCCACACCCGCCCACGGTGCTCGTCCTTCTCGGGGGTAGCCTGTGTGCCATACTTTGTCGGGGTGGCTGCATAGCGGCGGGGTCGAGAGGTGGTTCGCGGTGTTCGTGATTCTAGTAGTAAGTGGTGTCGCTGCACTCGCCTATCTCATTAGCCGGCGACGGAACCGCGGTTCGGCTACAGTTTGTCCCGTGGACGATACCCACATGAGAACGGTGCGCCGGGCGTCGCATCACGCGCGGTGGCGCGGGGACGAACCTCGACTCGGCGGCTACGCCGATGTTCGGTTCGAACAGGGGGCGCGGATGACACCGACTGGCCGTCGACTGGTCTGCAGGATCCTCGCCGTCACCGCTATCGTCGGATCGTCCGTCACGCTGGTTGGTTGCGCCAGCATTGGACCGGTTACATCCGTTGCTGTCTCGGACGTCAAATCGCTGAGTGGCACGTGGGAAGGCACCGTGTACCTACCCGGCTCCGAGCGCGACGACGTCACTCTGACGATCCGGGATGACGGTTCGTACGACGTCTTGTCCAAGAGAGGCCTTGGGGTGTCGAGCGGGAAGGGTCACATCGTCATCAGCGAGGGACGTCTGGCCATCGAAGGTGAGAGGGGGCGCGGCGTAGGAACGGTGCTCCGAAATCGTGCTGGCGACGTCGTGATGAAGGTCGACATGACACTCTCCGATAACAGCAACTTGTCGGCGCAGCTCTGGCGCACGCGTTAGCGACGTGACTCACAGCAGGTCTCGCTCCCAGTTGAGGATCACGCGGAGCTGCCAGCCGAGCCTCGCTCCGTCTTGATCTAGGACGCCGCCGCGCACGCGGAGCCACCAGCCCTGGAGAAACGCGGGCCGGAGCCAGGGCGGACGCGCGTCGACGGTGAGGTTGTACTCTCGCTGGTCCGGCGCGCTCGTCCGTGTCTTGGGACGGATCGCATCCCAGCCCGCGGCGAAGTTGAAGTTGGCGCTGAGGCCCTGGGCCACCAGCTGCGAGAAGTCGTAGACCGCCCCGAACAGCACGGCCTTCTCGTTGGCGCGGTTGAAGTCGCGGTCCATCATCAAGACGTAGTTCGGGGAGTTGCCCCAGGGCGATTGGATCGAGTTCCCCGAGCCGGTGACGGAGAAAGCGGAGGTCAGCGTCAGGTCCCCGTAGAGCGCCTGGACCCGCACGCCTCCCTGCTGCGTACTCCAGCTTCTCTTGGCCGCGTTGGCCACAAGCTCGTCGCCCACCGCGCGCTGGTCCGTGAACTGGGCGCCGAGGCGGAGTGTCCAGTTCTCGTCGAGCCGCTGAAGGTACTCGCCTTCCAGGTACACCGTGTTGAAGGTGTTGATCCCGTATTGCTCCGCGGTGTCGATACGCAGACCCGCCAAGGGCGTCACCCGAAGCCCGCCCAGGATGACGCCGTCATCGCTCCGCGCGGCGCCGGCCTGCTTCGACATGAAGATGAAGTCGTCCTCGTTCCGCGGCTTGATCTTCCAGAGATAACCAGCCAGGTACTCAATGACGTCGACCTTGCCGCCAGCCGTGATGCCCTCGAACGTGTTCGGGGTCATCCGGTTGTCGATGGGATTGATGTACGGCTGGTTGATCAGCTGGCGGTAGCCCTTCACCAGCACGTAATCCTGGTACCGGAGCGCGGCGTAGGCTTCGCCGGGGACGTAGTAACCCTTCTGGCCAGGCTTGAGAAGCAACGTCCCGTCCTTTTCGTCCGGCGCATAGAGCGGCGCCGAGCCGTATAGGGTGGCACCGATTCCGAACACGTCGAAGAGCCAGCCGGACTTGTAGCTGAGCCAGCCCCCGAACGCCCAGGCCTCGTTCTCACCACCTTCGGGATTCTCCCGGTTGAAGTAGTAGGTCCTCCAATGAAGCTTCAGGTCGGTGTCCCGGAAGAAGGACGGGAGGTCCTTCATCGCCTCCCTGGCAGGAGCGAAGAGGCGCTCGATCGGAGGCCCGGGCGGCGGCGGCGGCGCATCCTCGGCCGCCGCCGGCCTGATCGATGCTAACGACGCGAACAGGAGCACTAGCGCGAGGCAGGCACGCTGAAGCGTCATGCCCGTGTTCTTTCGCCGCCTCCGGACGCGTTCTGCGGATCGAGCGCTTCCGCCCGCGGTGCTCATGATCGTGTCCTCCGGCACGTCCCCATGCGACGAACGCCGCGAGGCCCCGAGGACGAGAGGGACCAGCAGCGCGTCGAGCTCCACGGCAGATGTGGAAGATCCTCGCGAGCAGCACAGGCCGAGCGGGCCGAGGAGTTCGGCGACGCTGATGACGCCCACGAGCGCCGCCCGACCCGCCCGCCGGCTACTCCGTCAAAGGTTGACCTTGTGATCGGCCAGCCTGTGCCCGAGGCGCCTGCGTGTCTCCTGCCCCAAGGCTTGAAGCGCATCGAGCGGGCGGATCATCACTTCCTCGTCGAAACGCACAAAATCCGCGCCCTTCAGCAGCTTGTCTCCGACGCTCGCGCTGAACTCGAGGACGACGTTGAGCTGTTGTGCCATGGCATCGTCCTCAAAAGGGCGTTGCTTCCTCGGATCGCATTCCTCGGTCGTGGCCATGCTCGCTCAAGCCAGCGCTGCCCGACGCATGGTGAGCAGGATGCGTTCCGCCCGCACGCTCGTGGAGAGCCTGGTAGGTGCGCTCTCTGGTGGCGGCCTCCTCGGCGGATAGCTGCTGTGGCCGGGGCGGCCTTTCATAGCTGTCATATTCGTAGCCGAGCTGCGCGGTCCGGTCAGCGTCGCTGACCGGCAGATCCGCGCGCTTGCCGCTTCGGTCCCCATACGAGAACTTGCGATTGAGGTATTTGGGATCGGTTGGATTCTTGTTGCCGAGCCGATTCCAGCTTTCCCAGATCCGGTCCATGTTCGCGTGGTGGAGATAGAAGAGCGGGTCAGCTCCGACCGTCGAGAATTCAGCCATGTCGCCGCCCAGTGCGACATGAGTGAAGAAGTGCGGGTTCTGGTCGACCCTGGGATTGAACCCCAGGCTGCCGTTCGGCGAGTCGATGTAGACCTTTTCGTTGAGCGCGTCCATAGTGAGCCAGTCCCTGTAGAGCGTGTCGATCCGCTCCCCCCCATTCACCCAGAACCAGCGAGTGCCGTTGTACAAGGTGCTGCCCGGGTCCCGGAACACGGCGGGCACAACGAGATCGTCGGGATTTCCGGTGACCGGGTTCCAGTAGGGAAGTGTGAAGTCCTCGTCGTGCAGTACGTCGCGAATGACCCGCTCGAACTGACTCAGCATGAGTCGATGCCAGGGCAGGAAGTACCACTGCTGGAATTGCTCAGGGTCGGAAGGATTGTAGGAGTGGGACTGGCAGCCGTTCCATACGGCCTCGGCATCGGCTCGAGCCTCCTTCGGGAGAGCCGCGATGACCGCCGTTTTGTTTTTTCTGGAGAGATCCCACAGCGCCGCGGGGAAGCCCTTGATCCAGTGGGTATTCCACCACCACTTCCATGAACGCTGATCGTAGTCCGGCAACTCCTGCATGATCTCGATCGCCTGCGCGTACTTCGCGAGCATAACCTGGCCTTCAGGGCTGGTGACGTTGTAGCGCGTGTATGGCTTCTTCGGATCCGCGGACGACGTCCTGCCCTCGGTTTTCGCGCCCGCCGGAGGACTCGGATTGAACTGTAGCTCCAGCACGTCGTGCGCCCCTGTGTGGACTTCGAGCTTCGGGTCGAGGAACGACAGCGCCCCGGCGGACTGGATCATCCCGCTCACCAGATGGAAGCGATTGCCGATCACCGCGCCCGCGACGCCATGACGCGGCATCGGCATTGAGGGCAGTGCGGTCCACGAATTGGTCGCCGGCTCGTAGGCCTCAATGCCTCGAAACACGCCGACGAGCTCTTTGGTCGTTACCTCGCCGCCCGCCACGTAAATCCTGCGGCCGTCCGTGCCCCACGCACCGCCGCTTCGAGCCGTCGGCATCCGTTCTTTCGGAGCACTCCACAGGTCGGCCACGGGATTGTACTCCTCCACCACATCCGTGTTCGTAGCGGACAGGATAAAGCCATGGCCAGTGCGGCCGCCGATGACGTAGATCTTGCCGTTGACGGCACCGGCGAACGCGTGGTTGCGCGCGACTGTCATCGGCCGGCGGCTCGCCCACTTATTCGTGGCAGGATCGTAGACGTCGTTCGTGGTCAGAACCCGAGCAGGTCCGAAGAACGCGAAGAACGGATCCTTGGACCCTTCCACCGTGGTGGTGCCGCCAATCATATAGATCTTACCCGCGACTTCGACGGCCACCGCGGCCCCGCGCTTGCCCGGCAGCGGCGCCAGCGACTTCCAGGAATCGGCCGCTGGATCGTACTCCCACGCGTCATCAATCGGTTCCCATGCGCCGCCGACTGGGATCTGGGTTTTCTCCGGGGCGACGAAGCCACCGATTACGTAGATCTTGCCGTTGGCGGCGGCCAGGGCCGCATGGTGCGCCGGGCGTGGCATCGACTGTTTTTTCGTCCATTTGTCGGTGACCGGGTCGTACTCGTAGTTGGCGCCTCGAGCCTTGCCCTCGCCCCAGCCGCCAATCACGTACAGTTTGCTGTTCACGGCAACGCCGTAGAGTTCTTCATCCGGTTCCGGGAACGGTGCCGCCTTCTTCCACGGTGATTGCGGCATCTGGGCCAGCGCGGCGGTCGCGAAAACCAGGCTGGCGATCGTGGCGAGGATCGCGGTTCCGCATTTTCCCATCTTCGGCATGGAAGTCTCCTTTCGAGGTGGTCGACGTTTCACCAAGCATGACTCCCAGCATCGAGCGAACGGCGATGACTCATGAGCATCATGCGCGGTGGCGCAGGGACGAGGCGCGACTCGGCGCCGCCCTAGAGTTGACTGACCTCGGCTCGCCGCCTCATTCTGGCGAACAGCGCTTCGCCCGTCGGACGGTGTCTCCCGCTCTAGGTCGCCGCACCGCTGGTGCTCAGCGACGAAGGCCACCCAGGCGGCGAGCACGTCCGGCATGGGGCGGGAAGACTAGCACAACTTCCAAACGACGAACAGCGTAGACCCCGACGCGCCAACTCAGGGCTCTCGGTCGTCGCTACTCGGCAAACCCTGCCCATGCCGCCCGATTCGACGCGGGTATAGCTGCGCCGGGAGCCCGTATCAGACCGTCCCGCTAGGGGCACATCCTTTGCTCTTGTGGGTCGAGGGAGGAACTCAAATGTTGAAGCAAGGGATCGCGATCGCGACGACCGGCCTATGTCTCGTTGGCGCGTCAGCCTGCCATCGGCCGGAAGGGTCACGCGGGAGCAGCGGCACGAACACAGAGACGGCCAAGCCCGTTCACCCATCAGTACCGGGACGAAACATCCCATGCCCCGGAGAGGGAGGGCTGGACAAGTCGGGGTACCCGTGCGAACCGCCCGCCGCCGGCGCCGCCTCGAAGTCCCAGTGATTCGCGCGGCCCATCGCCTGGCGTCCGGCCGGTTTGTAATTTCTTGGGCGGGTGCAGCGCGTGCCTCGTCTTGGGCTGATGCTCCTCCGATATCTTAAGGGGGCCGGGTCCCGTTCGTTCATCTGGCCCCCCGTGGGAAGCGGCAGTGAGCTCCGCGACACGGCGAAGTTACGGCGTGAAGGTGTCCTGACGAATGTCCTGCGGATCGGTGATCGCCTGTCCGTGACTATTCGACTTGAGGGTCGCGATCATGTCGCCATGCTGGGCGAGTGGAAACCACCGCCCACGGTGGACGAGGTAGAAGCGGCGCTTCGGCGTGGAGTAGGACAGACGGTCCAGGCCGTGGGCCTGGTGGACACACGAGAGGGACAATCCCCTCAGGGGCCGCTGACCCCAGACCATCACGGGTACTGACAGGGAGGGCCGCTATGAGTCGCCAACCGCGTCCAAACCCGATCTGCTCGGTCTGCCGCAGGCCAATCTTGCCCGGCGCTGGGCGGACGCGACGCGGGTTGACTAGCACGCACGCCGAGTGCGAGAAGCGTCAAAGCCGGCCAGGGTCGTCTAGGCGAAAGCCGGAGAGGCCGGACTGATCGAGCGCGAAGTAGGCCCAGCGGGCGATCGTGGCGCGAACTGGCTCCGCGCTAGCGCACGGGTCCGGGGAGTTTTTTGAACCCAAGGGAGGAGGCGAGCTCAAGAGGGCGCTCCCTCCCCGTCGGGCGGTTCCGGGCGTCTCGGCTGCCACCCGATAGTTGCTTAGCTTACGCCTTAGCGCCAGTCGTCGCGGTGGTGGCGATGGCCACCCCCGCCGCCGACAGGCACAGGCACAAAGATGCAGGCGTGAGTGCCGACCGTAACCGCTAACAGCAGCAACACGATCCTCAGGTAGCGCATCGCGCGCACCTCCTAACCGCATCAGACGAGCGGCGAGGTGTGTCCATTCCCGGGATCGACTCAGCGCGTCAATCGACACGCCGGGCGAAAGCGGGGTTGTGGGCGGCTAGCCACCCGCGTTCTCCGACCGAGGGGTTAGCGGACGGAGAGGCCGCTAGCCCCTTTCGTTTACCCCAGACTTCACCCAGGAAGTCGCTTCGGCAAGCCGTTGGATGCGGCGACCGGCGTGCGAGCAACGGATTGAACGACAAGCCCGCGGAACGTTCAGTCGCTGGCACGAGCAGGCGTCTCGAGGCGGAGTGGCGGAAACGCGCTCGGTAGATCGGGCACGGTGAGTTGCGAGATCGACTCGAGGCCGGGCAGGCCCTTCAAGATGAATGCTCCGAGTCGGTGCAGCGCCGCATCTGAGGGCAGGCGCGGTTCGATGCGCTGACGCGTCGCCTCCGACAGAAGGATCTGCCCCCCGTGACCCGCCGAGCCGATCCGGGTCGCGCGGTGCACGTCGAGGCCGACGTAGCCCTCGTCGGTCATCTGCGGCTGGCCGTGGTGGAGCCCGATCCGGACACGGACGATCGCCCCGTCAGGCCAGGCGTGATCACGTAGCCGTCGCTGGATTTTCAACGCCGCCCCGACCGGATCGGCGACCTCGGGAAACGCGCCGAAGAACTCGTCGGCGCGCGAATCGATCTCGAACCCTCCGTATTCACGGACGATCGCCCGGAGCAGGCGCCGCTGTTCCGCCAGGACATCGGCGTACCGCTCGCCGAGCCGGTCCAGTAGCAGCGTCGAGCCTTCCACGTCGGAGTACAAGAACGTTACCGGTCCTTCGGGGAGCTGCCGCGCGGTCGAGGCCTGCGCGTGCACGGTCGCGGCCAGCCGGTCTCGGTCGACCGCCAAGGCGAATGCGGCCGACACCGCGTCGAGGAGCGCCTTGTCGTCGTCGAGGACCGCATCGTGGATGATCGCGCCAATGGGTTCGTCGGCCCGTTCCACGAAGGTCGCCGACGACCCCGATCCCGGCTGGGGTATCGCCAGCACCTGTCCGGTGGCGTCGAGATATGTCCTGGACGCCGGCGACCAGTAGCCGAGTTTCACCGACGGGTCGTGGAGGGTGTCCGCGATCGAACGCTCGAGCGAGCCCCGCTTACGTTCGTCGTGGAGTCCGACGACGAGCGTGGCCACCGCGGTCTTGTCCATCCTCATACGCAGCAGTCCCACGAGGAACCCGATCGGGACCGACGCTCGTGCCACCGAGAGGACCCAGCCCAGCACACCCGTCAAGGACGCGTTGATGGCGAGGGTGAAGGAGAGGACGTTGAAAGCGAAGATGACGAGGCCGACGAGTGCGCCGAAGAGAACCGGCCAGAGAACGCGACGCATCGGGGCGGTTGCCGAGATCAGACGCAGGATGACGAGAGCCAGGACGAGGAGGGCGGAGCCGACGGAAAGGAAGCCTGTCCAACGCTCGATCCCGGTAAACAGGGCAGGGGCGGAGGCAAGCGCGAAAGGATTGACGCAGTCACAGCCGATCGTGGTGACACGATCGACATGCGCCAGGACCGCCGGGATTCGATCCACCAGCAGCAAGCGCGTCGGGATCTGGATCGCCGCAAGGGTGATCACCAAGACCATGGCGAGGCGATGGCGCCTGAGGCCGAGGCGGCCCGACGGGAAGGTGAGCAACAGGTACGGCGCCAGCGAATTGACCAGACGGCGAGTCGCGAACGCCAGAGCGGCGACCGCCGGCACGGACGAGGCCTGGAAGTCGGAGATGTACCAGGCGTACTCGATGGCCAGGAGGAGCGGGCCGGTCCGATTGTGCGGGCGGCGGTGCCAGGCGATCGCGCCCGCAGCCAGGTACGCGAGCCCGACGAGCTCGGTCTGGACGATCGCGACCGTCGCCACACCGGCGCGGAAGGCGACGAGGCCGGCCTCGATCGCCACGGCGAGTCCGATGGCCGCCCCCAGCCAGAGTGCCCACGTGTCCTTCACGTCCATGGTCTTGGCTGGTCCTCGATCGGTCTCCGACGTTCGCTGGTGCGTGGGCCAGGGGCCGGCGGAGCTCGTCCGCTTGCTCGCGCGCGGGCCGAAGCCTCTAGCGCGCGGGCCGATCCTGCCAGAGTGCGCCCGCGAGATCAAACGGGACCAGCCCCTGCGCTTCGCTATCACACCAGCGACCCACTTGCTTCGCCCACACGTCGGTGTAGCGTCGGGAGCCGGACTGACCGTCCGCCTTGATGCACGTGGTCCCAGCGTAGATCAGGGCCACGTCGCCCAGCACGCGGTCGGCACGTCCTCGATGGCGAGGACATCGCGTAAGTGCGGATCAGACCAGGTCGATCCAGTCCGCACTTGGTGCCGTGTAGCATTCTGCAGATCCAGCCCCCGCAACCATTGACGGCGAGGGGTTAGCGGACGTCGCAGCCGTTAACCCCTTTCGTTTACCCAGACTTCACCCAGGAAGTCGCTTCGACGGCCCGCCTCCAACATGACCCTATTCGATCACCTGATCCGCCCGCTGCAGGAGCGACGGCGGGATGGTGAGGCCGAGGGCCTTGGCGGTCTTGAGGTTGATGACCAGCTCGAACTTCGTCGGTTGCACGATGGGGATATCTCCCGGCCGCGCCCCCTTGAGCACCTTGTCCACGTGAGTTGCGGCCTGGCGGACGAGGACGTCGAGGTCAGGTCCGTAGCTGAAGAGGGCGCCCGCCTAAGGCCAGGCTCCCCAGCCGCCCACGAGCACCATGCGGTGCCGGGCCGCCAGCTGCGTGATCGGCTGCTGGTTCACCAGCATGAGTCGCGACGACACCACCACGATCGCTTCGACCCGTGTTCCCACCGCGGCGCGGAAGGCGCGATCCAGGTCACCCGGGCCCCTGACCTCGAGCGAGTGAACCTCCACGCCGAGCGCTCGCCCGGCGCCCTGGGTTTCCCGGTACTCCGGGTCGATGTGATCGGGATTCCACAGCACGCCGACCCGCGAGACGGCGGGCGCGATCTCGGTGAGGAGCTGCTTGGGCCTGCGCCGCGCCCGGGAGCGCCTACGGCAGCGCGCCGGCCACGCCGAGCGCTGCCGCGCCCTTGAGCAACTCGCGACGAGTGCACGCCCATTCGATGGATTCGGCTACAGCCTAGGTCTGCCACGGCGGTGTGTGGCGGCGGTTATAGTGCCTTCGCCTGGGCCTGTCAAGGGTGTCGCGACGCGCGAACTCGGCAGCGACTCGCTCGCCGAGCAGCGTCGCCTCCTCCACGGAACCGGGCGCCGTCACGCGGCGGCCCACCTCAGGTAGACCAGGGCCAGCTTCTCGGGCAGGCGGCGCAGGTGGTCCAGGACGAGGTAGTTGCCCGCCCCGAAGATGCGCGTGACGTAGGCGTCGGCGCCGGGATCGAGGCTCACGCAGAAGGTCGCGCTGCCGGCACGCCGCTGCTCTTCCACCGCGCGCTTGGCGTCGAGCGCGAGATACCACCGATCGTGTACGTCGATGTCGTGGGGCGCGCCGTCGGTGACCAGCACGATGAGCTTTCGCGCCGCCCGCCGCTCGGAGAGCAGGTGCCCGGCGTGGCGGAGGGCCGCGCCCATGCGGGTGGACCGCCGGCCGGTTATGGCGGCGAGCCGCGCCCGCGCCGCCTCCGCGTACGGCTCGTCGAAGTCCTTGAAGCGGTAGTAGCCGACGTCCTCGCGGCCGCTCGAGTCGAAGCCGTGGAGCGCGAAGCTATCGTCCGCGGCCGTGATTGCCTCCGCCACCACCGCGGTGGCGGCGCGGGCCAGGGCCAGGATGGTCTCGCCGGTGCCGGGCACGACATCGTTGGTGGAGCGAGAGAGATCGAGCAGCCAGAGCACCGCGAGATCGCGCCGGATGCGGCCCGGGCGCTGGTAGACCCGCTGGCTCGGGGTGCGGCCGGCGCGCACGTCGGCCATGGCGACGATGGCCGCGTCGAGGTCGAGATCGTTGCCTTCCACCTGGCGTCGGAGCCGCGCGGCGTGGCCGACCTGCGCACTCCTCACGAGGCGGGTGACCCGCGCCACCACCTCCTCGCGACGTGACAGGATCTCGTCGATGGCACGGGTGTCGCCCGACTCGGGGCGCCGCTCGCGGACGGTACACCAGGCGGGGCGGTGGACGCCGATGACGTAGTCCCACTCCGGATAGCGATGGGGCGGCCCGTCTGGGACCTCCGTCGCGGGCACCGCCTGCGGCGGCGAGATCTCCCGCCGCGCTCCATCGGGACTCTGGTCTGCGCGGTCCCCTTCGATCGTGCTATCCGTCTCGAGCGTCACGGTGCCCGCCTGCACCGCCTCCGGCTCGGTCTCCGGCAGAGGGGTGGATGGGTTCTCGGGAAACTCCCACAGGAACGCGTTGTCGTCGCGGTAGACGGGCTCGACCAAGTAGCGCCCGTAGTCGAACTGCATCCGCATCTGGCCCAGATCATTGCCGAGCAAGGTCCCGATCTCGCGGCTGATGGACGGGTCGTCCAGCCGCGCCCGGTGGGCCTCGAACAGTTCGCGGCCCTTGGCGACCCAGCCGTCGAGGTCCTGATAGTCCGGGTCGATGAGGGCGCGGGCCAGGCGGGCCATGAGCGAGGTCGCGTTCGGGATGGCCTCCGGCCGCGCGACGTGAAACGGCAGCCAGAGCCGGCGCAGCCCGGGCAGGTCTTGCCACGCGAGCCGCTCGATCCGGGCGTCCTCGATCAGGGAGACGATCGCCACCTGGATCGGACGCAGCTTGGCGAGCGGGAAGCGGTGGGCCGAGTGGACGAGATGTGCGGCCGCGTGCGCGGCGGCGGCGCGATGGAGCGCGATGCCCTCTACGGTTTCCGCGCGAAGGACTTCGGGCATGCGGATGGCGCCCGCGACGATGGAGACGCGCGCGCGCCGGCCGGCGTCGCGCAGCACGGGGGGTCGCCCCCACAGCGCGCGCAGGTAGCACGCCAGGCGCCGCTCGATCGCCGAGAACGGCACGGCCGCGGACGATACCGTCGGCGCCACCGCGCTCAGAAGAACGTCTTGATCACCGCGTCGAGGGCGTCCCGGATGTCCGGATCGTCGGTGACCGGGCCCACGAGGGCGGCCCGGCAGGCGGCGAGCGGCTCGACGCCCTGCGCGATCAGGGCGCCCGCGTAGACGAGCATGCGGGTGGACAACCCCTCGTCCAGGCCGTGGCCCTTCAGGTTGCGGGCCCGCTCGCCGACGCTCACGAGGCGCCCGGCGAGATCGGCGGTCACCCCGGACTCGTGGACCACGATCTCGATCTCGGCGTCGCGCGGGGGCCAGCCGAAGTCGAGGGCGCCGAAGCGCTGCTTCGTGGACTGCTTGAGGTCCTTGATGATGCTCTGGTAGCCGGGGTTGTAGGAGATGACCAGCTGGAAGTCGGTATGCGCCTCCACCAACTCGCCCTTCTTCTCGAGCGGCAGCATCCGCCGTGCGTCGGCCAGCGGGTGGAGTACCACCGTGGTGTCCTGGCGCGCCTCCACGATCTCGTCGAGATAGCAGATCGCCCCGAAGCGGACCGCGAGGGTGAGCGGCCCGTCCTGCCACCGGGTCCCGGTCGCGTCGAGGAGATGCCGCCCGACCAGGTCGGAGGCGGTCATGTCCTCGTGGCAGGCGATGGTGATCAGCGGCCGACCGAGGTGCCAGGCCATGTACTCGACGAAGCGCGTCTTGCCGCACCCGGTCGGCCCCTTGAGCATCATCGGCATCCGCACCGCGTACGCGGCCCGATAGAGCTCGACCTCGTCACCGGTCGGCCGGTAGTACGGCTCGGCCCGGATCAGGTACTGACCGATCGGGTGCGGCTGGCTCACCTCCGCGAGCGACCGCGCGCCGGCCTAGGCGTGCGTGAGGTCCTTGCTGTTCGGGATCCCGGGGATCGGGCACTCCTCGGTGCCGACCGTCGAGCGGGTGAGCGCCTCGACCATCTTCTTGGTGGCGTCGGGGTCGTTGATCCACTTGGTGTAGAAGTCGTACGGGCAGGCCGCCACCCCCTCGCTGCCTTCGCGCGAGTTGATCTTGCCGGTGTAGCCGCGGTGGAGGAGCTTGAACAGGTGGTTCTCGGACTGGAGGTTCTTGCGGGCGTCCCGGATCAGGGCCTTGGAGAGCGCGGCGTACTGGATCCCGTAGTCCTCCTCGCCGCACTCGCCGAGGGTCCGGCCGTCGAAGCCGATGATCGCGGAGTGGCCGAAGTAGGAGTAGACACCGTCGAAGCCCGCCGCGTTGGCCACCGCCACGTAGACGTTGTTCGACCACGCCATGGCCTTGGCCATGATGATCTGCTGCTCCTTGGCCGGGTACATGTAGCCCTGGCAGCGCACGATCAGCTCGGCTCCCTTCATCGCGCAGTCGCGCCAGATCTCGGGGTAGTTGCCGTCGTCGCAGATGATCAGGCTCACCTTGAGGCCCTTGGGACCCTCGGTCATGTAGGTGCAGTTGCCGGGGTACCAGCCCTCGATCGGGACCCAGGGCATGATCTTCCGGTACTTCTGGACGATGTGGCCCTCGTTGTTCATGAGGATCAGGGTGTTGTAGGGCGCCTTGTTCGGGTGGTCCTCATGACGCTCGCCGGTCAGCGAGAACACGCCCCACACGTTGGCCTTGCGGCACGCCTTGGCGAAGATCTCCGTCTCCGCCCCGGGCACCGCGGAGGCGGTCTCGTACATCTCCTTGGCGTCGTACATGATCCCGTGGGTGCTGTACTCCGGGAAGATGACGAGGTCCATGCCGGGGAGGCCCACCTTCATGCCCTCCACCATATCCGCGATCTTCTGCGCGTTGTCGAGGACCTCCTTCTTGGTGTGCAGGCGCGGCATCTTGTAGTTCACGACCGCGACGCCGACCGTGTCGAAGCTGCTCGAGATGTCTCCGTGCATCATGGTGGACGCTCCTTTTTGTCAGACGGTCAGATGGGCGTGGATCCTTGCAGTATCCACGTCGGCCTTTAGCCCCTCGTACGCGAACTCCCCCTTGTCCAGGATCAGGAACCGGTCGGCGACCTCGAGCGCGAAGCTCAACACCTGCTCGGACACCACCATCGCGAAGCCGTGTTCTCGCCGGAGCGCGTTCAGGGTCCGGGCGATCTCCTTGATGATCGAGGGCTGGATGCCCTCGGTCGGCTCGTCCAGGAGGAGGACGGCCGGGCGCGCCACCAGGGCCCGCGCGATGGCGAGCTGCTGCTGCTGGCCTCCCGAGAGATTGCCGGCGAGCCGCCGGCGCATCTCCCGGAGGACTGGGAACGTGTCGTAGATGGAGGCGGGCACCGTCCGATCGGGTACCGTCTCGAGCCCGGCGAGGAGGTTCTCCTCGACGGTGAGGTACGGAAACACCATGCGCCCCTGCGGCACGTAGGCGAGCCCGGCCGCCACCCGCTCGTAGCTTTGGGCGCGGGTGACGTCGCGGCCGCGAAGGATGATCCGGCCCGCGCCCACAGGAAGGAGGCCGATCAGGGCCTTGAAAAACGTGGTCTTGCCCATGCCGTTCCGGCCCATCACCGCGATGCTCTCGCCGGCCCCGAGCCGGAAGCCGACGTCACGAACGACGTGGCTCTCCCCGTAGTAGACGTTTAGCCGCTCCACTGACAGGACCGGGTCGAGCACCGGTTCAGTCACCGAGGTAGACCTCGATCACGCGAGGATCGCTCTGGATTTCGTCCATTGAGCCCTCGGCGAGCACCTTGCCCTGGTGCATCACGGTCACGGTGTGGGCGATCATCCGCACGAAGGCCATGTCGTGCTCGATGACGATGGTTGAGCGGCCGGCGCTGATCGCGTTGAGCATCTCGGCGGTTAACTCCCGCTCCCGCGGGCTCATCCCGGCGACCGGCTCGTCGAGCAGGAGGAGCTCGGGGTCCTGCATCAGGAGCATCCCGATCTCGAGCCACTGCTTCTGCCCGTGAGACAGACTGCCCGCTTTCACGTGGAGCTGATCCTTCAAGCGGATCCGGCCCGCGATCTCGTCGATCTTGTCCCGGAGCACCACGTCGCGCTTGAAGAAGAGCGAGCCGATCACGCCGCGCTTCCTGGGGTAGGAGATCTCGAGGTTCTCGAGCACGGTCAGATCCTCGTAGGTGGACGGGGTCTGGAACTTCCGCCCCACCCCCACCCGGGTGACCTCGTACTCGATCATGTCGGTCAGCTCGTGCTCCTTGAATCGGATCGAGCCCCGGGTGGGCTTGGTCTTGCCGCAGATCATGTCGAGCAGGGTGGTCTTGCCGGCGCCGTTGGGCCCGATCACGCAGCGCAGCTCGTCCTCCTCCACCGACAGGGCCAGGCCGTCCACCGCGCAGAAGCCGTCGAACGAGACGGTGAGGTCTTCCACCGAGAGGATCATGCCGGCCGGCCGCTCCGGACCTCGACTGAGGTCTCGACCTCACCAATCGCGGGGCGCCCGGACCCCGGCGCCGCCACCGGAGCCTTGGCGGTCCGGGCGCGCGGCCACCGCACCCGCTCGACGAACCCTGCCAGCCCGGTCGGGAGGAACATCACGACCAGGATGAACAGGGTGCCGAGCAGGTATAGCCAGATCTCGGGGAAGTTCTCCGAGAAGAAGGTCTTGGCCGCGAAGACCACGAGGGTTCCGTAGACCGTGCCGATCAGCGAGAGGCGGCCCCCGACCGCGGCGTAGATCACCATCTCGATCGACGGCACGATGCCGACCAGCGAGGGGGAGGCAAGGCCTTCCTGCAGGGCGAAGAGCGCCCCGCCGAGCGAGGCCAGCAGCGCGGCCACCGCGAACACGAAGGCCTTGAAGGTGGCCGGGTTGTACCCGGAGAAGCGGACCCGGTCCTCACGGTCGCGGATCGCCACCAAGATCTTGCCGGTACGGCTGGCCAGGAGCGAGCGACCGGCCAGGACCGAGGCCAGCAGCACGCCGAGGGTGACGAAGTAGAGGACGCGCTTCACTCCATTGCTCAGGATGTCCACGCCCAGGAAGGTCTTGAAGTCGGTGATCCCGTTGACGCCGCCGGTGTAGCCCTGCTGGCCGATGATCACGATGGACGCGATGGCGGCTAGGGCGAGGGTGATGATCGAGAAGTAGACGCCGCCCACCCGCTTCCGGAAGTTGGCGTAGGCGAGCAGGAACGCGAACAGCGGGGGGATCACCAGGATCGCCGCGACGGTGAAGGGCAGCGAGTGGAACGGTCGCCACCACCACGGCAGGACCTCGACGCTGTTCCAGACCATGAAGTCGGGCAGGTTGGACCCGTAGAACTGCGACAGAGCCGAGCCGGTATTGGTCTGCGACGCCGCCTCGAGCTTGAGGAACATGGCCATGAAGTAGCTGCCCATGCCGAAGTAGAGGCCCTGACCGAGACTCAGGATCCCACCGTATCCCCAGAGCAGGACCAGCCCGACCGCCGCGAAGGCGAAGCACAGGTACTTGGCCGCGAGCTGCTGGCGGAAGTCGTCGAGGGCGAGCGGCACCGCGGCCAGGAGCGCGGCGAGCAGCAGCAGCCCGCCCAGCTCCCGCACCCGTCCGGCCGCCACGCTCAGCGCCGCACTTTGAGCGCGAAGAGCCCGGCGGGCCGGAAGTAGAGCGCCACGATCACGCAGAGCAGGATGGTTGCCTTGGCCATCGAGCCGGTGAGGGCGAACTCGAGCCACGATTGCATCTGGCCGATCATGAACGCGGAGATGAACGTGCCGAGCAAGCTCTCGACTCCGCCGAAGACCACCACGATGAAGGTGTCCACGATGTACTGCTGGCCGGTGACCGGACCGGTGGAGGCCAGCATGGTGAGCGCGCTTCCCGCGATGCCGGCGAGCCCCGACCCGATCGCGAAGGTCATCGCGTCGACCCGGGCGGTGTCGATGCCCACCGCGCCGCTCATGGCGCGGTTCTGCATCACCGCGCGGATGCGCAGACCCCACCGGGTCCGATAGAGGAGCCGGTAGAGGGCCAGGCCCACCAGCACGGTGAGGCCTATGATGAAGAGACGCGAGAGCGGGATCGAGATCCCCGCGGTGGGCTGCCACGCTCCGGACAGCCAGCGCGGTGACGGCACGCCCACCTCGCGCGGCCCAAACAGGCTGCGGAACGTCTGCTGCAAAACCAGGGACAGCCCCCACGTCGCCAGCATGGTGTCGAGCGGCCGGTTGTAGAGGAAGCGGATGAACCCGCGCTCGAGCGCGAGCCCGAACACGAACGTCACCCCGAACGCCAGCACGATGGCCACCAGCAGGTAGACGCCGAGCCAGCCCGGCATGAAGCGCTCGAAGATCTGCGCGGTCAGGTAGGTGGTGTAGGCCCCCAGGGCCATGAGCTCGCCGTGGGCCATGTTGATCACGCCCATGAGGCCGAACACGATGGCGAGGCCCAGGGCCATGAGAGCGAGCACCGTGAACAGGCTCAGGCCGTTGAAGGCCTGCATGACCATGATGTCGAGGCTCATGACCCCGGGGTCGCGTCTAGATCTTCGGGAACGGGTTGGGCTCGATCAGCGACGACTCGTAGATCATCTCGATCTGGCCGTCCTTCTTGAAGGCCCCGATGCGCGCGTGCTTCCAGAGGTGGTGATTGTTCTTGTGGAACTTGACCTTGCCTTCCGGCGCGTCGATCTCCAGCTCGGACGAGGCCGCCACCACCGCGGGCACCTCGAAGCTCTTGGCCTTCTCGGCCGCCATCTTCCAGAGGTAGACCGAGATGTACCCGCACTCGAGCGTGTCGCCCACCACCCGGTTCGCCCCGTACTTGGTCTTGAAGGCCTTCACGAACTTGTCGTTCGGCGCGCCTTTCAGGCTCTGGAAGTAGCCCATGCACGAGAGGAAGCCCTCAAGGTTCTCCACCCCGATGCCGGAGGCCTCCTCCTCGGACACCGCGAGGGCGAGGAGGGCCTGGTTCTGGCCGTTCAGACCCGCGGCCTGCAGCTGCTTGTAGAACGCCACGTTGCTCCCGCCGACCACGGTGGAGAGGATCACCTCGGGCTTCTGGGCCTTGATCTTGTTGATGACCGACGCGAACTCGATGTTGCCCAGGGGGATGTAGTCCTCGCCGAGCACCTTGCCGCCCGCCTTCTCGATGGTGGGCTTGGCGATCTTGTTGGTGGTGCGCGGCCAGATGTAGTCGGAGCCGATGAGATAGAAGGACTTGCCCTTGTTCTGGGCGAGCCAGTTCACCGCCGCGATCACAGACTGGGTGGCCTCCTGGGCGGTGTACATGATGTTGGGCGACATCTCGAGGCCTTCGTAGTAGGTCGGGTAGTAGAGCAGGCCCTTGCTGCGTTCCACCACCGGCAGCGTCGCCTTGCGCGACGCGGACGTGTAGCAGCCCATGATGGCCGCGACCTTGTCCCGGTCGAGCAGCTTGCGCGCTTTCTCGGCGAAGGTCGGCCAATCGCTCGCCCCGTCCTCGACGATGGTCTCGATCTTCCGGCCCATGACGCCGCCGCTCGCGTTGATCTCCTCGATGGCGAGCTTTTCCGCGTCGACCACCGAGGCCTCCGCGATGGCGATGGTCCCGGTGAGGGAGTGCAGGATGCCGACCTTCACGGTGGTCTGCGCCCAGGCCCCGCGCGGCCAGATGTATGGTGCGGCGATGGTGGTGGCGGCCGCCGCACCGGTTTTCTTGAGAAAGGTCCTTCGGCTGATCCGCATGTTATCCCCCCGGTGTGCGAATGTTTTAGACGCTGAACGGGTTGTGTTCGCAGCGCACGCAATGCAAGAAAATGACCAACGGTTGAGAGGAGCGGGCGGCCGCGCCCGGGATCGATCGGAGCACGGGAAACGCGCGACGGGGAAGGGATGAGTCGGCGCAGCGCCGGCTGATGAAGAAAGGAGCAGCCTACGTCTTGATCTTTCATCGCCGCGCGTTCGTGCACGTTCGCTCGGCAGTGCCTACTCTTCAAGCCGGAGGAGACGCTCCTTCCGTACCGGTCGTTCTGGCCGAGGCTCTTGCCCGCGTTGGCCGAACCGGTTGTGGAACGGACCCACTGCGCGCGGGCAGCATGGCCGTCACCAATCCCGTCCGTCCTATTCGCGCCGGCCGACCGGGCTCGCTCTGTGCAACTCGTGGCTCCACGTCGCGGTGGCCCTCCCAGGGATCCGCACGGCGCGGACTTCGATACTTGACGCAGCTCCTAACCGAGAAGGACAGATTTCGACGACCCGGGCGCAGTCAGTCCTGCTGGGGGCGTATCGGAGGATTGAGTAAAGCCGATGCCGACAGTGAGCGAGACCATGAGGCGACGGTGAGCATGAAGTGCGCGTTCGGTCACGCTCACCCGCCGGTGAGAATAGTCGCGCGAGCTTCGAATCCGGCCGAACCGCGTGCACGGAGTCGGGTCCGTGCTCGCGGGCGAGATCCGCGACCCCAGGTGCCTACTGTGCGAGGCCGAGTACAAGCAGGCGATGCGAGGGCCGGCGGCGTGACCGCGCCCCTGCGGAAGTACCCGAGCGAGACGCGCACGGTCACGTTCGACTTCGCGCCGACCCTCGCGGCGGGCGAGACGCTCCAGGGCCTCCCGACCGCGACGGCCGACGACCCGGCGCTGGTCGTGTCCCACGTCGTCCTCGGCGACACCAGCGTCACCTGCAAGGCCGCGGGCGGCGCGCTCGGCGCGAGCTACCGCGTCGTCGCCCACGCGGCGACGACGGCCGGGAACGAGCTCGAGGTCGTCCGCCACGTCGACCGTCTTGAGCCGGATCGCTGTGAGAGAGCTAGGCGGCGGCGAGATCTAGGCGTAATGGCCTCGTGTTTGAGGACCGGTCGGCTACAGGACTCAACACTCGAGTTGGTGCAGCCCTTCGATCTGAGTAGAGGCGATCGGTAGCCATGGGAAAGCTCGGCGGCGGTGGCGATCAGCTACCTGATCGGCCTGCTCACCAAGCGGCTCTGGGGCATCAGCGTGTGAGCACGGGCAGCAGCACGCGCGACGGCGCACCGCCGCCGCTCCGCACCGCGAGCGTGACGATGCGCGCGTCGATCAGCCGCGCCTCGTCCGCGCGCGCGCCGCTGCCCGGATTGAGCGCGTAGGCCGGCACGCAGGCGCCGGCCACGCTCAGGCGCAGGGAGTGGCCGCACGGGATGCGCGCGCACGTCGCGCGAAGGGCCAGGCGGAGCGGCGCGGCTGGCCGGCCGCGATCCACCCGGGCGTGGCCCTGCACGAGCGCGAGGACGCGCCCGTCCGGCCGGACCTGGGAGAGCACCGCGCTCACATCGAAGCTCGGCGCGTCCGCGCAGCACCAGAGCTCGAGCGCCACGTCGCCGGCCAGATGGAGGTCGGCGTCGAGCGGGGCCGTCGTGTAGGTCAGCACGTCGGCCCGCGCGTCCGTCGTCGCGCGGTCCTGCGGCCCGGCCGGGACGCCGAGATGGCCGCCCGCCGGAGGCACCGGGCGCCAGGGATCGTGGACGATGACGTCTTCCGCCGCGGTGGTCGGCGGCGCGGGCTGGAGCGCGTTGTGGCCCTCGCCGATTCCCCCGGGCCCGCCGCCGGCCAGATAGAGCGCATGCGCCGGCGCCGCCGGCCAAGCGTCGAGGCCGCGCCAGCCCTCGCCGCCCATCTCGAACAGACGCACGCGCGGCTCCACGAGCAGGCCGCTGTCGCGGCCCTTGAGCCAGTGATCGAACCAGCGGACCTGCAGTGCGTCGATCGTGCTCTCGGCCTCGGGGCCGAAGTCGAGCGCACCCACCCGTCGGCTCCACGGAATGTGCACCCAGGGCCCGACGACCAAGTGCTGCGGAGCCCTCGCGGCCGACATGTCGCGGAACCCTCGGATAGTCCCGTCGAGGAGGGAATCGTACCAGCCGCCGATCCAGAGCGCGGGCACGTCGATGTCGGCCTGCATCGCGCTCGGCGAGCGGAGGGCCCAGTAGTCGTCGGGCGCCGGATGGGCGAGCCACGCGTGGTAGTGGCTGTCCGGCGCGAACCGCTCGAGCACGGCCGGGCGCGCGGGCGTGGCCTCCCACACCGGCACCTTGCGCGAGGCGGCGTGGAGCGCCTGGTAGGCGGCCGCGTCGCCGCGCCGGCGCGCGGTCTCGGCCGCCAGCTGGATGGCCCACCCCATCGCGCTCTGGAGCCGGAACGCGCCGTTCTCGTAGGCCATGTCCGCGTGCGAATCCCAGGCCGCCATCGCGGGGCAGATCGCCCGCAGGGCCGGCGGCTTCGCGGCCGCGGCCATGAGCTGGGCTATGCCCTGGTAGGAGAAGCCGTACATGCCGACCGTGCCCGTGCTTCCGGGCAGCCGCGCGGCCCATTCGACGGTGTCGAATCCGTCCGCGCGCTCGGCGGCGAGCAGGTCGAACTCGCCCTCGGAGCTGCCGCGCCCGCGCACGTCCTGCACGACCACGATGTAGCCGTGCCGCGCGTACCACGACGGGTGCGCGTAGGTGACGGTCGACGCGATGGCGCGGCCGTAGGGCTGGCGCATCAGGAGGACCGGATAGGGCCTCGATCCGTCGGGGCGGTAGACGTCGGCGTCGAGACGGACGCCGTCCCGGGTCTTCATGGAGGCCGATTCTCTCGGGCGAAGCCCGAGCGAGGGCTCACTCATCGGCCGAGGACGGCGCGATCCTCGTCGTCCAGCTCGACCGGCGTGCCGCGCCGGATCAGCGCGGCGAACTCCTCGTCGGGCACCATCAGGGTCAGCGTGTAGAGCCGGCCGCGGCCGGTGTTCTCGATGACGTGGGTCGAGCCGGGCGGAACCAGCAAGCTGTCGCCCGTCTTGATCGGGACGGTGCGGTCCCCGGCCTGGGCGAGGCCCTCGCCTTTCAGCACGAAGAACATCTCGTGGGCGCGGAGGTGGGCGTTGGGCGGCGTCCGGCCGCCCACGTCGAAGATCTCCACGCACGCGATGAAGGTCGTGCCCTCGCCGACCGGATCGAAGATGATCGCCAGCCGGTTGGTGTCGCCGGGGCTGATGCGGTAGGCGCGGTAGTCGCCGGCCGATTTCTTGATCGCGGCCGGCCCGGCCCCGCTCACCGCACGCCCTCGAACCAGGCGCGCATCTTGCCCGGGTTGAGCAGGCCGTATGGATCCACCGCGCGCTTGAAGTCGAGCTGCTCGCGGTTGACGACCTTGCGCCCGCCGTCCTCCAGGATGTAGGTGTGTGGGTTCGCGATGCCGACGCCGTGCTCCTCGTGGTAGCGGATGATCTCTTCCAGCCGCGCCTCGGTGGAGAAGCGCACCAGGGGCAGCCCGCTGCAAGTGACCTTGCCGCCGACCCGGATGAACTCGAGGTGCATCATCACCTCGTCGCCCCAGTGCCGGTACATGTGCTCGATCAGCTCCAGGTTGCGTCCCGGCGGGTACCCGCACTGCAGATAGGTGAGCGACGGGTCGATCTTGATCGCATGGAGCGTGGTGTGGTTCCACGTGTACTCGTAGAGCGGCGGGGTGCGGCCGAAGTCGTCCGACGGGGCGCGGTACACCACGGTGGCCCCGTGGGCCGCGACGAGCGCGTCGAACGTCTCGATCGAAGGCTCCGCGATCATCGTGATGACGCTGTGGGCTCCCGGCGGGATGCCGGTGAGCCGCTTGAAGTAGGTGGTCACCGGCCACGCCATCGGGGCGATCAGCTTCTTGACGATGCCGTCCGACTCCCCCAGGACCTGGGCGAAGTAGGCCGCGTCCATGAAGTCGGCGAAGACCATCACCGAGTCGATCCACGGGTAGGTGGGGCCGAGCGGGATCTCGAGCTCGGTGATGATCCCGTTGGTGCCGTAGGCGTGGTTGACCTTCTGCACGTCGTCGCCGCGCAGCTCGAGGACGCGGGGCTCGTCCTCCATCGTCACCACGCGCGCGGCGTGGACGTTGCCGCGATCGCGGAGCTGGCCGTAGGTGATCGACCCCACCCCGCCGCTGCCGCCGCCGATGAACCCGCCCACGGTCGCGGTCCGCTTGGTGGAGGGGAACATGCGGATCTCCCAGCCCTGGCGGCGCGCCTCCGCGTCGAGCTCCACGAGCTTGAGGCCGGCTTCCACCCGCGCCATGCCCGGCCGGATCCACCGGACCGCCTTCATCGCGGTCATGTCGAGGATGACGCCGCCCTCGAGCGGGACGGCCTGGCCGTAGTTGCCGGTGCCGGCGCCGCGCACGGTGAGCGAGACCTTGGCGGCCACGCAGGCCCGCGCGACCCGGACGACCTCCTCCTCGGTGCGGGGACACACCACGATCTCGGCGCACTTGTCGTCGAGCTTGCGCCGCAGCACCGGGCTGTACCAGTAGAAGTCCTTGGACTTCACCCGCACCACGTTGGGGTCGGTGATGACGGTGACGCCGTCGAGCGCGTGCACCAGGCTGTCGAGGGTCATCGCGGCGTCTCCGTCATCAGGTCATCCAGCTCGCGGTAGTCAGGCAGGGCGGCGTCCAGCACGCGCCCCGCGCGCACCACCACGCGATCGCTCTGCGGGCGCGCGAGCAGCTCGCTCCAGTGGCGGCTCCGGAACAGCACGAGATCGGCGGGAAGGCCCGCGCCCAGGCGCCCGACCGGCGCGAGCCCCATCAGGTCCGCGGGCGTGCTCGTGACCGCGCGGGGCCAGTCCCCGTGGGGACGATCGAGGTGCGCGATCCGCGTGGCCTCGCGAAACACCTCCAGCATGTCGTGGTCGCCGTAGCCGTTGAAGGGATCGCGGCAGTTGTCGCTCGCCACCGCCACCGGGATACCGCGCGTCTTCATCTCGTGGAGCAGGGTCACGCCCCGCCAGACCGGAGTCCGTCCCGGCTCGCGGTTTTGGAGATACAGGTTGCACATCGGCAGCGTGACGACCGCGATGCCGGCCTGCTTGACCAGGTCGAGCGTCTCCTCCACCACCTCGGGCGGCTGTACCACCAGGCTGCAGCAGTGGCCGCAGACGATGGGCGCGGCGAAGCCGCGCCGGAGCGCGGCGCGCGCGATGTGCGCGAGCGACCGAGCGCCAGGGTCGCCGCTCTCGTCCACGTGGAAGTCGAGGCCGAGGCCCCGCTCGGCAGCCAGCGCAAGCGCGCGGTCGAGCTGGGCGTCGAGCGCCGGGCCCATGTAGGTCACTCCGCCGAGGATGCCGCCGGCATCGGCCACCAGATCGGCCAGGCGCTCGCCGTCGGGGCTCGTGAAGATCTCGACCGGCACGATCGAGGCGGCCTGCAGCTCGACGCGCCCGGCCCACCGCTGCCGGAGCGCGCGCATCACCGGCCAGCTGATTGCCGCCTGCGGGCCCAGCGAGTCGAGATGGGTCCGGATCGCGCGGGTGCCGTGCGCGAAGCTGCAGCGCAGGCCGAAGTCCATGCGGCGCGAGACGTCCTCCGCGGTCCAGCGCGCAGCGCGGTCCGCCGCGACGGTCCGGATGGCGGAGGCGAAGGTGCCGTCGGGGTTGGGCGCACGCTGCCAGATGTGGCCCTTGTCGAGGTGCGTGTGGAGATCCACGAAGCACGGCCAGACCTGGCCGCCGTCGAGGCGCACGCCCGCGGCATCGGCGGGGGCGGCCCCGGCGGGCGCGATGCGCGCGACGACCGCGCCCACGATCTCGAGGTCGGCGCGGGCCAGGCCCTCGGGGTCGGCCACGAGGCCCGGCACCGGCTCGGCCAGCAGCGTGGTCGGCACGCGCCCGTCTCGCAGCCAGTAGCGGCCGCTCGCGGGCAGATCCACGAATCGCGCCGGCATGCTACTGCTCGCGCGCGCGGGCGCTCTCGTGCCAGCGCCGCAAGACCAGGTGCGAGAGGGCGGAGAGGGCCAGGAAGATGGCGACGCCGGTTATCGAGACCAGGAGCAGCGCCGCGAACATGCGCGGGATCTGCAGCGTGTAGCCGGCCTCGAGGATGCGATAGGCGAGTCCGGACTGGGCGCCGCCCGTGCCCGCGACGAACTCGGCCACCACCGCGCCGATCAGGGCCAGGCCCCCGCTGATGCGCAGGCCTCCGAAGAAGTACGGCAGCGCGCTGGGCAGACGGAGGTACCAGAGCACCTGGCGCCGCGAGGCGCCGTAGAGGTCGAACAGCTCGAGCAGGTGGTGGTCGGTGCTGTTGAGGCCGAGCGTGGTGTTGGACACCACCGGGAAGAACGCCACGATCCACGCGCAGATCAGGAGCGAGAGCTGGATGTTCTTCACCCAGATGATGATGAGCGGGGCGATGGCCACGACCGGGGTGACCTGGAGGATGACCGCGTAGGGGAAGAAGCTCCGCTCGACCCAGTGCCACTGGGCGAACAAGATCGCGATCGCGGTGCCGGCCACGGTGGCCACCAGCAGCGCGGCCCCGGTCACCGTCAGGGTCACGAGGAGTGACGGATAGAGCGTGTGCCAATCCTTCAGGAGCGTGCCGCCGATCAGCAGCGGGCCCGGCAGGAGGTAGGGCGGGATCGCCTTGAGCCGGACCACCGCCTCCCAGGCGAAGAGCGCCACGAGGCCGATGGCGGCGGGGGGGAGCACGCGCTCCGCGAGCCCGGCCCACCCCGCGCGGCCCGAGGTGGTGGGCGCGGCCTCCGCGATCCCAGTCAGTCGATCGTCGATGGACGTGGTCGTGTCCATTCCCGCCTCATCCGCTCATCGCGGCGGCGAGGCGCGCCGAAACGGTGCGGCAGTAGTTGTTGTACTCGGGCGACGTGCGGAAGGCGTCGTCGCGCGGGTAGGGGGTCTCGATCGTCACCTCCGCCGCCACCCGTCCCGGCCGCGGCGTCATCACCGCCACGCGACTGGAAAGGTACACCGACTCGTACACGCTGTGGGTGACGAAGACCACCGTCAAGCCCTGGCGCCGCCAGAGGCCGAGGAGATCGTTGTTGAGCCTCATCCGGGTGATCTCGTCGAGCGCGGCGAAGGGCTCGTCCATGAGGAGGAGCCGCGGCCGGGTGGCCAGCGCGCGGGCGATCGACACGCGCATCTTCATCCCGCCCGACAGCTCGCGCGGATAGGCGCGCTCGAAGCCGTCGAGGCCGACCAGCCCGATCGCCTCGCGCACCCGCGCCGCCGCCTGATCGCGCGGCACGCGCAGCAGGGTGAGCGGCACCTGGATGTTGGCCGCCACCGTGGCCCACGGCATCAGGGTGGGCTCCTGGAACACGAAGCCCATCTGGCCACCCCGGCCGCCCTCCGCCCACGGCCGCTCGATCGCGCCGGCGGTGAGCCCGGCCAGCCCGGCGATCAGCCGGAGCGCCGTGCTCTTGCCGCAACCGGAGGGGCCGAGCAGGCTCAGGAACTCGCCCTCGGCCACCGTGAGATCGAGATGCCGCAGCGCCTCCGTTCCACGGGCGAACGTCTTGTCGACGTGGCGGAGCCGCACGAGCGGCGGGGCGGCCGTCACTTCATGCCGACCTTGCGATTCACGAAGGCCAGCGTGTAGGCCTTCGTGAGATCGAGGTCGCGCGGGTAGAGGCCGATGCCCGCCATGGTCGCGAGGAACTCCTTCCAGCGCGCGTCGGTCATCGCGCCGATGCCGAGGGTCTTGGCGTCACCCGAATCGACCACGCCGTGCTTCTTGAGCGCGGCGATGCCGTAGGCGATGACGTCGTCGGTCATGTCCGGGTTGTCCTTCTTGATGAGCGCGTTGCCGGGCCCGGGATCGCCGTAGAGGTAACTGTACCAGCCTTCGATCGACGCGTTGACGAAGCGCTGGACGAGGTCGGGTTTCTCGCGGACGAGCTTCCAGGAGGTCTCGATCGCGCACGAGTAGCTGCTGTAACCGGCGTCCGCCAGCACGTGGACGAGCGGCTTCACCCCGGCCTGCTCGATCTTGTAGGGCTCGCTCGTGAGGTAGCCCTGCTGGATCGCCGACTTGTCCGCGAGGAAGGGCGCCATGTTGAATGTGTAGGGGCGGATCTGGTCGTCGGTGTAGCCGTACTTGGCCTTGAGGAAGTTCCAGAAGGTGGCGCGGCTGCCCGCGCCGATCAGGATGGGCTTGCCCTTCATCGCGGCCAGCGTGTCGTTGCCCTGGCCCGGATGCGAGATCAAGACCTGGGGGTCCTTCTGGAAGATCGCGGCCACCGTCACCATCGGGATCGCGCCCTGCACGTAGTTGAGCGCCCCGAACGAGCTCGAGCCGATGTTGAAGTCGATCACGCCCGCGGCGAGCAGCTGGGGATGGTTCACCTGCGGCCCGCCCATGCGGATCGTGACGTCGAGGCCGGCTTTCCGGTAGAGCCCGGTGGCGACCGCCTGGTAGAAGCCGCCGTGCTCGGCCTGGGCCTTCCAGTTGGTGCCGAAGGTGACCTTGTCCTCGGCCCACGCCGCGGGCGTGGTGAGGAGGAACGCGAGGGTCATGGCGCGCGCGAGTACCGTGGGCGTGTTCATGCCCGGCGCAGGAGCAAGAGGAATACCAGCGATCGCGCCGATCCAAGCCAGCGGATTCATTTCTCGGGGCGTGGACGGCCGCCCGCGGGTCGCCGGGCGGATGCCTACGAAGCGGGCAGTTCCACGACGCCTGCCTGCTTTTCGAGCGTCCCCGCCGCCCGGCTTTCCCGCTATCATGTGAGCCCCATGACCGCCCTCCCGCGCCGGCTCTGGCGAGAGATGACCACCAAGGAGTTCGCCGCGCTCGACGCCCGGCGCGTCATCGCGGTGCTGCCGGTGGGATCGATCGAGCAGCACGGGCCCCATCTGCCGGTGGGCGTGGACAGCACGATCAACGAGACGATCCTCGGCCGGGCGCTCGAGCTGCTGCCGCCGGAGCTGCCGGTCACGGTGCTGCCCATGACCTGCGTGGGCAAGAGCGACGAGCACCTCGCGTTTCCCGGCACGCTCACGCATTCCGCGGAGACCCTGATCCGCGTCTGGACCGAGATCGGCGAGAGCGTGGCCCGCGCCGGCGTGCGCAAGCTCGTCATCTTCAACAGCCACGGCGGCCAGCCGCAGCTGGTGGACGTGGTGGCCCGCGAGCTGCGGATCCGATGCGGGATGTTCGTGGTGGCTGCGAGCACGTACCGCCTCGGGCGGCCGCCTGGTCTCTTCCCGGAGGCCGAGCTCAAGCACGGCATCCACGGCGGCTCGGTGGAGACCTCGGTGATGCTCCACGCGCGGCCGGATCTGGTGCACCGCGCGGAGGCCCGCAACTTCGAGACGCTCTCGCAGCGGATGGAGCGGGAGTTCCGGCTGCTCACGCCGGAGGGCGCCATCGGCTTCGGCTGGCAGACCCAGGACCTCAACCCCGACGGCGCCTGCGGCAACGCCCTCGACGCCGACCCCGAGCGGGGCCGGCTCGTGGTCGAGCACGCTGCGCGCGTGTTCGTCGAGCTGCTCGCCGAGGTGGACCGCTTCCCTCTGGAGAACCTGAAAGAGCGGGCCTGACCCGGAACCGGTTCGGCTCTTCTGGTTCTCCACCGCGCTCGGCTATGGCTGGGGCGGCATGAGTGTGGAGAAGCTCTCCGCCTCCTTCGCCCCCTTCGGCTTCTCGATCCCGCTGCCCGCGGTGGGGCACGTCTTCTCGGGCTTCGAGTACCTGGGGATGATCCTGGTCACCGCGATTCCCTTCGGCATCTACGATCTGGTGGAAGCGCCTAGAGAATCGATAACCGCCGAACATTTCAGGCATTCTTCGCGAGATCAGAGGCTTGCCGACACGGTCCGAGACGGCTCATAACCCAAAGGTCGCTGGTTCAGATCCAGCCCCCGATTTGAACCAGCGACATAGTGATTTTCAAGGAACTTCTAGCTGCATGTTTTAGTCGCGTGCCCTTGTTTCGGTTCAGTAGGCTTGCAACTAGTGGATCGAATTGGCGAAAACGTGGTCGTGACTGAAACACGGGTTCGAATCCCGTTGGGGCCACCAA